>OLSA01003118.1_pt1 | contig 11742 bp, 12 predicted proteins | sample 1672731 | NCBI WGS metagenome assembly OLSA01 (sample SAMEA3136718, study PRJEB25190) | human gut metagenome | biome: human gut; feature: human-associated habitat; material: faeces | place: Austria | collected 2013
TCGTTCGCCATTCCCGAGGCGATCGTCCGCAAGGTGGTGGTCGATCTGAAGGAGTTCGGCGTCGTGCAGCGCGCCCTGCTGGGCGTACAGTTCCGCGTCGTGGATCAGGATTTCCTCGATACGGAGGGTAAAGAGTTGGGCATCAAGGATCTGGGCGGCGCCTACGTGGCCGCAGTTGTCGAGGGCGGAGCCGCTTCGGAGGCCGGAATCCGCAAGGGAGACGTGATTCTGGACATTGATGGCGTGAAAATTGTTGAGCCTTCGACGCTTCAGGAGCAGATCGCCAAACGCCGACCCAACGATACGGTTAAATTATCCGTAAAAAGAGACGGAAAGGTGAAACAATTTGACGTTACTTTGCGTAATAAAGCAGGTAAAACGGAATTGGTTACCAAGGAGGACGTCGACGTTGTCGATGCGCTCGGAGGTAAGTTCGCCGATGCGGGTGCCAAACTGTGCCGCGAACTTGACATCAAGGGCGGCGTGCAGGTGGTCGGCATCAAGGCCGACGGAATTCTGGCCCGCGCCCGTGTTAAACAGGGATTTGTGATCACTCACATCAACGACCGCCCGGTCTATTCGCTCGGCGACATGCAGCGGATGACGGAGAAGGTCCGTTCGATCGACGGCGTTTATCCCAACGGCCGTTCGGCAAGCTACACGCTGGTGGAGTAAATCGCAGCCCGGGCGGGTTTATGGATTGCAGTATTATTAGGATAGTTAGAAAAAAATATGCGTCAATTAAAGATTACAAAGTCCATCACCAACCGCGAGAGCGCCTCGCTGGACAAGTACTTGCAGGAAATCGGCAAGGAGGAGCTTATCACGGTCGAGGAGGAGGTGGAACTCGCCCAGCGAATTAAAAAAGGAGACCAGGAAGCGCTTGAGAAGCTCACCAAAGCCAACCTGCGTTTTGTGGTGTCCGTCGCCAAACAATATCAGAATCAGGGATTGAGCCTCCCGGACCTGATCAACGAGGGCAACCTCGGGCTGATCAAGGCCGCCGAGAAGTTCGACGAGACCCGCGGTTTCAAGTTCATCTCCTATGCCGTGTGGTGGATTCGTCAGTCGATTCTCCAGGCTTTGGCCGAGCAGTCGCGCATCGTGCGTCTGCCGCTCAACCAGGTGGGTTCGCTGAACAAGATCAACAAGGCGTTCGCACGCTTCGAGCAGGAGCACGAGCGCACGCCGTCGCCCGAAGAGCTGGCTACGGAACTGGAACTCCCGAAGGAGAAGGTCACCGACACGCTGCGTGTCGCTGGCCGCCACGTATCGGTCGACGCTCCGTTCGCCGACGGCGAGGACAACTCGCTGCTGGATGTGCTGGTGAATCCCGATTCGCCCAATGCCGACCGCGGGCTGATCAACGAGTCGCTGTCGACCGAGGTGGACCGTGCGCTGGAGACCCTCACGGAGCGTGAGCGCGACATCATCAAGTACTTCTTCGGCATCGGAACCTCGGAGATGACTCTCGAGGAGATCGGCGAGAAGTTCGACCTGACGCGCGAGCGCGTGCGTCAGATCAAGGAGAAGGCGATTCGCCGCCTCCGGCATTCGTCGCGGTCGAAACTCCTGAAATCCTATTTGGGATAAAGTTTATGGGATTAGAAAACCGGTCGTGTTGTATACACGACCGGTTTTTTGGTGTCTAATCTTCGTTGATCGGTTGTGGCTTGCCGTTGCGCAGGAAACTTTTCAGGTCGGGTAGTGTGACGTAGCCGTACGACGTTCCCGAAATGTAGAGCGTATCGCCGCAAATGCGTAGGGGCGTGGTCTCTGGATCGAATGGGCTCCAGAAACCGAGCGTTTGCGAACTTTTTCGTCCCCGACTGGCTTGGATGTAATTGTCGCCTTCGACCGAGAGAACGTGGATCGAAGTCTTTTCCAGTTGTGTAATGAGCGCTTTGCCCGATGCTTCGGCCCGTTTGTACTCCTTCAGGATTGCCGCGCTGTTGCCGGCGGTAAAGAGCAGGTAGGCAGCAAATGCCGTCGAGAGGATTTTATTGCTTGTTTTCATGACTTTTCCGTTTTAAATAGTTGTTGTGGAGAGTCTGCAGGTCGTTCATGTCAATGCCCAGTTCGTCCATGCGGGCGAACATGGTGTGCAGTTCGACCCGAATGAATTCGTGTCGCTGGGCTTCGAGTGTCCGAGCCTGCGAGCCTTCGGCGACGAAGAATCCCATGCCGCGGCGGATAAGGATCAGTCCGTCGCTTCCGAGTTTATCGTACGCCCGCATCACCGTGTTGGGGTTGACTTGTAGTGTCACGGCGAGTTCGCGTATCGAGGGGATGCGCTCCCGCTCGGGCCAACGGCCGGAGACGATGGCGCGGCAGGCGTGGTCGTAGATCTGGAGCCAGATCGGCTGGTTGTCGTTGAATTGCATGGCCGGATTATTTGAGAGTTTTTTCCCGGAGCTTGAAATATCCGGTCACCCAGCTTACGAGAGTCCAGTATCCGAAGATCATCGTGTAGGCGCCGTATTCCGGGAGTTGCTTCCGGAGCGGAAAAGAGAGCCTTGCGGTGTCGGAGTGTATGTTGACAGTGAATTCGGAAAAGGGAATGCGGACGAATAATCCGTCTGATGGCATCAGTACCCAGTAGTAGATGATGAAGAATAGGATGAAAGCTCCGGCGAGCAGCAGGAATATTTTCATCGGGTATTCCTTGCCCCAGCAACAGGCCAGCAGCAGCCCGGCCTGCACCGTGAAGATCGTCAGCCATGTAGGATAGATCATGATTCGGATGATGTTGCCGTCGGGGATGTCTGCCGCGGCTGTGACAGGCCACAAGACGAGGCTGAAAAGCAGGGTGGCGATAACCGTTGTGTTGAACCAGATGAAGAGGTATTTCTCCGCCGCCGTGACAGGCAGCGTGTAGGAGCGTACCATCGGCAGCCGCTTGTAGAGGTTACGGCAGCTCAAGCGGGTGACGTAATACATGAATCCCAACATCGTGAAGCAGGCGGTTACGCGGAATTCCCCCGGATCACTGCGCCATGATCCGTAAAACCACGCGAAGACAGAGAGCAGAATCAGAATTGCCAGCAGGCCGTAGCCGTAGTAGCGGGCATTTTCAACGTAATGTTTGCGTGCATATAATACAGTGCGCCGAAAAGAGATGGAGTTATTCATGATTGGTGGGATTTGTGTGAAGAATCGAGGGAATGGTCATGCGGTCGTGGGTGGTGGCTGCGAAGATCAGTTCGAGGTCCGGACGGCTTTCCCGGCCGGTCGTATTGAGGGCGATGCCCTCTTCGCCCGAGAACGAGGGGGTGCTGTAAATCGCTTTCGCGTCTGCGGGCAACGGCCCAAACGTGAGGCGGTGCGACAATTCTTCCGTGGTTGCGGCGAGCACAAGGCCCTGTTCGTCGAGGATGACGATTTTGTCGATCAGGTTCTCGACTTCGCGGACTTGATGGGTCGAGATCACGATGGTGCGTTTCTCGTCGGCGTAGGCCGCCAACAGGCTGCGTAGGATTGTTTTCGACGGGATGTCCAGACCATTGGTCGGTTCGTCGAGTAGCAGGAACTGTGGATTGCAGGCGAGTGCGAAGGCGATGTAGCTTTTTTTGCGCTGGCCCATGGACATGTCGTGGGGATTTTGTGACGGATCGATTTCGAGTGCTTCGCAATGACTTTCGAACATTTCTGCTGAATAACCGGGGTAGAAGACACCTGTGTGTGAGGCAAAACGGCGGAGTGGAATATTCGGCAGGTTCAGTTCTTCCGGGATCAGCATCAGCCTGGACAGAAAATCCACGCTCCGCTGCCGCGGGGTGAATCCATCGACGGCAATGTGCCCTGTATCGGGTTCGAGCAGTCCGCAGATAAGTTGCAGCAGCGTGCTTTTGCCAGTGCCGTTGCGTCCCAGCAGGCCGTGGATGTGCCCTTCGCCGAACGTCAGCGAGAGATCTGCGAAAACCTTCCGGCGACGGTTGTAACCGAAAGAAACGTTTTGAAAAGCAATCATGGCTGTTATTGTTTTTGTGTATTAGTGTGGTAGTACACTGCAAATATAGGGCGATAATTTTATATTCCAAATTTTTTCGGAATTTTTAAAAAAGGGGAATGGCTACGCGTCTTAATGGATCGTGGCGTTTTCGTAACCGTGTGTTCGGTGGGTCTGGGGAGCAGGCTCCAACAGCATGACTGTGATCAGAAGTGCGAGTTGTCTAATTGGGTGATTCTGTTAAATGTTGTTACCACACGATCGGCTCCTTGCCCACGGAGCGGAGGTATTCGTTGGCGCGCGAGAAGTGGCGGCAGCCGAAGAATCCCCGGTAGACCGACAGCGGCGAAGGGTGCACGGCTTTGAGGATCAGGTTGCGCTGCGGGTCGGCGATGGCGCCTTTCTTCTGGGCGTAGCTGCCCCAGAGCATGTAGACGATGCCCTCTTTGCGCTGGGCGATGGCGCGCACCACGGCGTCGGTGAAGGTCTCCCAGCCGCGGCCGGCGTGCGATGCGGCTTCGTGAGCGCGGACCGTGAGCACGGCGTTCAAAAGCAGCACTCCCTGTTCGGCCCAGCGGTCGAGGTTGCCCGTAGACGGTATGGGCGTGCCGGTGTCGTCGGAGACCTCCTTGAAGATGTTTTGCAGCGAGGGCGGGAAGGGAACTCCGTCCGCGACCGAGAAACAAAGCCCGTTGGCCTGTCCGGGACCGTGATAGGGGTCCTGGCCGATGACGACCACTTTCAGGCGGTCGAACGGGCATTTGTCGAAGGCGCGGAAGATGTTGCTGCCGCGCGGGAAGATGCGCCGCGAGGCGTATTCCTGCCGTACGAACTCCGTGAGCTGCGCGAAATAGGGTTTTTCGAACTCCGGGGCGAGGAGTTCCTTCCAGTCGGGGGCTATCTTTACATCCATGTTACGAGCGGTTAAAGTCGTGTAAATGTAGTAAAAAGTTCCCGGAATGCCGTGTTTTTGCGGCGGATTTCGGCGGGCAGGGCAAAAAACGGGCGGCATCCGCTGAACTTGGGGTGGACGCCGCCCGTCGCTGATGGTAAGAAGGGGGCTATTTTGAGGTTGCGCCGTAGCCCACGACGAGGATTCCGTCGAGACTGCCTTGGGGTTTTTCAGGCCGTTCGGAGAGCTTGTCCCCGCTGCCTTGGAGGTAAAAATCGACGGGCAGCGTATATTTCACGCGCACCTTCTCTCCGCGCTGTTCGCCGGGCGTCCATGCTCCGGCGGGCGAGGAGGCGATCACGCGGAGAGCCTCGTCGGCAAGCAGTTTGTCGGGCGATTGCAATACCAGGATATTGCTTACCGAACCGTTCTTTTCGACGATGAACGAGACGATGACACGTCCCTGGATATTGTTTTTCATCGCTTCGGCCGGGTATTGGATGTGCATCTGTATCCAGTTGCGGAAGTCTTTGATCTCGCCGCTCCGGAACGAAGGCATCTTTTCGACGATCAGAAACGGCATGTCTTCCGTGGACGCGGAGGCGATTTCGACCGATCCGGGTTTCTCGTTGAAAACGGCTTCGTCAGCCGCCGGTTTGGCTGCGCCTTTGGTGGTGACCACGATCACGCCGTTTTTACCCCGCGAACCGTACACTGCGGTGGAGGACTGATTTTTGAGGACGCTGATCCGTTCGATCGTATTGGGGGCGATGTCGTCGATGCTCGTCCGCTCGACGCCGTCGACGATATAGAGCGGTTTGGCTTTCCGCTCCTTTTCGGCTCCTGCGGCGCTTTGGGGCGCGGGCGTTTTTTGGTCGCCGGGGGTTACGCTGACGGGGTCGAGCTTGTTGCTCTCGGTCTCCAAGGTGATTTCAAAACTCTCTGCGCCGGATTTGTCGGAGACACGGACTTTCCGGGTCTGGCAGCCGACGTAGGAGATGACAAGTTCATTGCCGGGAGCCACTGAAATCTGCGCCGTGCCCTCCTTGCCGGTCACGGTTCCGACGTTCGATCCGCTGATCAGTACGATTGCGCCCGGAAGCGGCTGGCCGTTCTGAAAGACGGTTACGGAGACTTTTTTCTTCGTTGCGTCCTGGGACGCCGTTTCGTCGGCCGGGGCCTTTTCGGTCTCTGCAATCCGGACCTCGGCGGCGCGCGTGGTCAGCGAGAAAGCGCACAGGAGTCCTATCACGGCGGGAAGCGTTCCCGCCAGCCGCAGCAGGGAGTGCCTGCCGGAAGTTTTCGTTGTCATCATTTTAAAGCGTTTTTTGGTTAAGGAATCCCGCAGCCCGTTGGCTATTTCCGGACTATAACCGAATAGCTGCCTGAATATGGTTTTCATGTAATGTTCGATGTCGTACCCTTCGGCCAGCACGTCGCTGTCGGCTTCGAACTCCTCGGCTTCGGTGAGCCGCCGTGCGGCGAGCCATACGAAGGGGTTCCACCACAGGGCGGCTTTCATGGTTTCCATGACGATCCGCTCGAGGGAGTGGCGGTGGGCTATGTGGCTCGATTCGTGGGCCAGGATCGCCCCCATTTCCGCGGCGGGGGTTGCGGCCCATATGTAGATTGTGCGGAAGAACGAGAACGAAGCGATCTCCTGCTGCGTGCGCACGATCCTGTATTTGCCCGTGCGGGTGACCTCCGCGCCGCGCCGCAGGCGCCGGATACGGAATATCTGCCACAACATGATGCCGAGGATCAGGGTTGCGCCTGCCAGGTAAAGCCCCAGGCACAGATGCCCGGGCGTGATGGCGTGCGCCTCGGCGTCGGGCAGCACTTCGGCCGTCCAGTCAGCGAGGTCGGGCGCAGTTACGGTCGGGGTCGCCACGATGACCTGCCCCGGCCATACGGGGATGCGTAGCAGGGGGATCAGTGCGGCTGCGGCCGTCGAGGCAAGCAGGTACAGGCGGCACCAGCGGAATTTCACCCTGCGGTCGAGCAGGATGGTGTAGGCCGCTAACAGCACGCCGCTGCATGCGAGGACTTCGAGGGCATATATGGCCAGCGTTTTCATGGTCGTAAGGGCTTGGGGCGGAGCGGGCGATTATTTGCGGGCGTTCTGCATGATTTGGAGAATCTCCTCCATCTCCGTGACCGAGATGTCCTCATGGCGCGAGAAGAACGAAACCATCTGTGCCAGCGAGCCGTCGAAATAGGACGACAGTACCGACGACATGACCCCGCGTGCGTACTCTTCGCGGCTTACGGCCGGATAGTAGCGGTGGCTTTTGCCCTCGGGCGTGTGGTTGACGAAACCTTTGTTTTCGAGGATTTTGAGGAAGGTTGCGACCGTGGTGTATTTCGGGCGGGGTTCTTTTGTCTGGGCGATGATTTCGTTGACCACCACATCGCCCAGCCTCCAGAGTATCTGCATGATCTCCTCTTCGCCGCGTGTGAGTTCCGTTAATTTCTTATCCATATCAAAAAAGCGCTTTTTTAGTTCCTGTTGCAAGTTTACTACTAAATTTTTAGATATGCAAATTTTCCTTCTAAAAAATTAGTAGAATGGTGCGGGAGGGGATCGTACCTATGTTTATAAGATAAGCATTTGATTGCGGAGTATGCAGCACTGGGTCGGGACGAGGCGTCGGGAGAGCCGAGGCGGGCGGAGAAAGGGGCGGAGATAGGGATGGGGCAGGCCTGATCCGGGGCGTCGCAGGGAGGTGGCTGCGAAGGTAAGGGCGAAATAGACACCGGAGGCAGGACGGAGGAGCAGGCCGTGACCGTATGTCGGCATGGCGGATGGGGCTGCTGGATCCGCAGGTGCGGGCCCTGCCGAATGGCGGGAGGGCGTGATCGGGAGTCGCGGGAACTCGGAAGCCTGGAGGCTACCGGGAAGAGGAGCGGCGGGTTGCGGGAACCGGGGCTCGGATATGGAAATCCCCGCAGAAGGGGGGGATGCGGGGATCGGGTAAATGGCTCTACCCGGGCAAAACTACGGGGTGCGTAACCAGCTCCGGGCATGGGGTAGATCGGGCAAATGACTCTATGCGGCAAAAAATGCGGGGTGCGTAAAGAGTCCCGGGTATGGGGTGAGGTGTCGAACCTTATCTATTCCTTACAGGCGATGCGGCTACAACCACCCTTCTCTGTTCGGCGTGCTAACCCAGCCGTGCCTCTTCGTTGTCCTTCTCCGCCTTCTCGTCCTCTTCCCAGTCGAACCACGGGAATTCGTGGCGCCCGGCGAGCGAAAAACGGATATAGGTGATCGGGAGCCCCATTTCGAGGAACCGTTTTTCGTAGGCGGTCTTGACCGACAGTACTTCGTCGGCGTAGCCCGTGCCGTAGATGTCGGCGTTCGAGACTTCGCACGGCAGGCCGTAGCGGCGCACCACCTCGTTCGTATAGCCGAAAAGATGTTTCGAATCGGTCTTGAGGTTGATCCATCCGCCCGGGGACAGTATGCGGGCGTAATATCCGAGGAAAAGCGGCGAGGTGAGGCGTTTCTTCGCCCGGCGGCTCTTGAGTTGCGGGTCGGGGAAGGTGATCCATATCTCGTCGACCTCGCCCTCGGCGAACAGGCCGTTGATAAACTCGATGCGCGTGCGCAGGAACCCCACGTTGGGCATCTTGCGGTCGGTGGCGGTTTTGGCGCCCCGCCACATGCGTGCACCCTTGATGTCGATGCCGATGAAATTGCGCGACGGGTCGCGCTCGGCCAGCGCTACGGTATATTCGCCCTTGCCGCAGCCCAATTCGAGTACGATCGGGTTGTCGTTATGGAAAAAGTCGCTGCGCCAATGCCCTTTGAGCGGGTGGTCGCAACGGAATACCTCGTCGAATTCGGGTTGTATGAAACAGTCGAAAGTCAGGTTCTCGCGGAACTTGCGGAGCTTGTCCTTGCCCATTGTTGTCTCTTATTCGCTTTTTACGATATTTATGCCGACGGCCTCGACGCCCTTCACCGGGCGGCCGGGTGTGACGGTTATGCAGTAGTCGCCCGTGCGGGCGAAACGGATGCGGCGGCGATAGGGGAGGTCGGCCTCGCGCGACAGGGCGGCCGGAGTGTGCGCGGCCGGGAGTGCGAGCCGGAAAGCCTCTTCGTGCCGGAGCGAATCGGGTGTGACGACTGCTATGCGTACCGTCAGCGTGTCTTCATCCATGCGGTCGTCGTAGCGCAGGAACAAATCCATGTCACGCAGCGTCGTCGTATCGGTGTTGGTGAAGACGATGGCGGCGGGGGCGTCCCAGCCCGAGGCATTCACATCGGTCACCGCGGCTCCGTGGGGTGACACGCAGCCTGCGGCAAAGGCCGCGGTGGAAAGGAGTACTGCCCGACGGACTTTCCGGAATGCGCTGCCCGTCCGATCCCGGTATGCGGCTGTGCCGGACGCTGCCCTGCCCGACCTCGGCGTATGGAACCACGTTGTGCCGGGTTGTGTCGTACAGGGCTGCATTGCGCCGGCCTGCGTGGCAGTGCTACCCGGAATGCCGGCCGTCTGCCGAAGCGTTCCGGCTGCTGCGCGACGTGCCGCTATGTCACGTGCCCGTATCACCGTCTATTCGTTTGAACCCCCGTTGCTTCCGCTGCCGTTGTCGCTGCTCCCTTCGCGGCGTTCGCCTCCCGGACGGCGGCGGTTGCGGTTGTTGCGCCTGTTGCCACCTTCGCGGCGTTCCCCGCCGTTTGTATTGCCCTCTGCGCCGTTGTTGCCTCCGTTGTTGCCGTTGCCATTGTTGCGGGGAGCTGCCTCATTGCGGTTCCCGTTGCGGCGGTCACCGCCGTTGCGGCTGCCGAACGGCTTGCCGTCGCCCTGATGCTCGCCGCCCCTGGCATCGAAGCGCTTGGTGCCCGATGTCCGGCCGCCCGATGCGGCTCTCTCAAGCGCCAATCGCTCGCCGACGTCCATGCCCGCGATCTGCACGGCGGTCTGTCCCCAGGCGATGCAGGGTAAGTAGTCCGCGCGCCCGTAGTGGCGGTTGACTGCCAGAATGACATCGCAAATGCTGCGGCCGAGCGGCGTGCGCCGCAGCACGGGCTTTTTGCACAGCGCGCCCGAGAGCAGGATGCGGTTAAAGTACGAGCCGTCGCCCGGCTCGATGCTCTGGGCGAACACGGTGATGACGAGCCGGTTGCCCTGCCCGCTCTTGTTGTTAAACGAGCGCAGCTGCCCGACGATGCGAAGGCTCTGTCCCTCCTCCACAGGGCAGACGCGCAGCAGTGCCTCGCTCGCCACGATGACGGGCACGTCGTTCTGGCCTGACAGGCGCTCGACCCGCAGGGGAAATTTGTCGAACCGGCGGGTATGGTTCTCGTGCGAAAAGACGGGCTCGCCTGCGGCGACGCCCCACAGCTCTACATAGTTCTGGTTGCGCTCCATATCGTACACCTCAGCACAGTTTTGTTGGTGTATCCTATGAAGCGGGAGAGGGAGATATGCCGCTGCGGGCATGCAAACAAAAAAGGAAGAGCCGCTAAAAAGCGGCTCTTCCTTTTTGCGCAGTGGACTGCGAAAGAATTACATCTTGGAGATGATCTCCACGATCTCCGCGCCGATGCGCTTCTGCGCCTCGACAGTCTGCGCACCGATGTGCGGCGTGCAGGAAACCATCGGGTGAGAGTAGAGGTCATGGTTCTTGGACGGCTCCTCGGCCCAGACGTCGAGACCGGCAGCGCGAACCTTGCCGGAGTTGAGCGCCTCAAGCAGCGCCTTCTCGTCGACGTTGCCGCCGCGGGAGGTGTTGATGATGCAAACGCCGTCCTTCATCTTGGCGATGGTGTCGGCATTGACCAGCGGGCCGCCGGGGAGGGCGGGAGCGTGCAGGGAGATAAAGTCAGACTTCTCGAGCAGCTCGTCGAGCGTCACGTAGGGGATACCGGTGGCCTCGTCCGTACCGGAGGTGCGGGAGGAACGGGTGGCGACGACGTTCATGCCGATGGCCTTGGCCATCACGCCGAGCTTCTGGCCGATGCGGCCGAAGCCGACGACGCCGAGGGTCTTGCCGCACAGCTCGATGCCCTTGCCGTAGGCCTTCTTTTCCCACTGGTCGTTGCGCATGGTGTAGCCGGCGTGGGAGATGTAGCGTGCGCAGGAGAACATGTGCGCCATCGCCAGCTCGGCGACGGACTCGGAGGAAGCGCGCGGGGTGTTCTTCACGTCGATGCCGGCGGCCTTGGCGTAATCGACGTCAATGTTGTCAACGCCCACGCCGCCGCGGATGATGAGCTTGAGCTGGCTGCCCTTGGCCTCGTCGATCTGTGCCGCGCGGACCTTGGTCTTGGAGCGGACGACGACCACGTCGAAGTCACGCAAGGCCTTGCCCAGCTCGGCGGGCTCGTAGAACTGCTCGACGACCTCGTGACCCTGAGCCTTCAGCTCGGCCATCGCGGTCTTATCCATACCGTCAGTAACAAGAATACGCATGATAACTTTCTCCTTGTAATTTTTTTAAAATGGTTTTACTTGTGCTCGGCCTCGAACTTCTTGAGGAAGTCGACCAGCGCCTGCGCGCCCTCGATGGGCATGGCGTTGTAAACGCTCGCGCGCAGACCGCCGACGGACTTGTGACCCTTGAGGTTATCGTAGCCCGCAGCCTTGGTGGCGGCGACGACTTCGGCATCCAGCTCGGCGGAGTCGGTGACGAAGGGGATGTTCATGAGAGAGCGGAACTCCGGCTCGACCGTGCCGTGGAACATCTTGGAGGAATCCAGGAAGTCGTAGATGACCTTGGCCTTGGCGATGTTGCGCTTGTGCATCTCCTCAAGACCGCCGATGCTCTTGAGATACTTGAAGACCTTGCCGCAGCAGTAGATCGCCCAGCAGTTGGGGGTGTTGTACATGGAGCCGTTCTTGGCGTGGGTGTCATAGCGCATGTAGATGGGCATCTTGGGATCGAGATC
>OLSA01003120.1_pt1 | contig 11740 bp, 7 predicted proteins | sample 1672731 | NCBI WGS metagenome assembly OLSA01 (sample SAMEA3136718, study PRJEB25190) | human gut metagenome | biome: human gut; feature: human-associated habitat; material: faeces | place: Austria | collected 2013
CGAGAACAACGGCCGCGAACCCCGTGAAAACAACGGAGGCGGCCGCGAGGGCGGAAACCGCAGCCGCAACAACCGCAACCGCCGGGGCAACGGCGGCAACGGCAACACCCCGGCCGAAGGCGGCCCCCGGGATGAAAACAACCGCGAAGGAAGCCGGAGCGAAGGGCCCCGATCCGAAAGCAACCGCGGCGAAGGTAACCGCAGCGAGGGCAACCGCGGCGAGGGCAACCGCGGCGAAGGCCCCCGCAGCGAAGGGGGCAATCCGGGGGCTTCGCACGGCGAAAACTGACGCTCGGCGATGAAGCAGTCCATGTCGGAGGGCACCCCCGCGGCAGAAGCGGTCGAAAAGCGGCAGCAACCGGATAGGCAGCGGCATACCGGCCGCATGGCGGCGCTGCTTCTCCCGCTGCTTGCCGCCGTATGCTGCGGCAGCTGCATCACGCCGCGGCTGTCGGTTGCCGCGGATACGGACCCGGCGGCGTGGCAGCAGGCGGCCGAGGTCACGATCGCAAACGACGACACGCTGGCACGACGCGACCTCGACCTCTTCCTGCGCTGCAACGACCGCTTCGGGGAGGATACGCTGACGGTGCACATCACCCTCCTGACGCCCGACTCGCTGCGCTTCGGGGAGCCCTTCCTGCTGACCCTGCGGCACGACCGCCGGACGGCGGCCCTCGCCTCCGAGGCCGTCATCCCCTACCGCCGCCGCGTGCGCTTCGGCCGCACGGGCGACTACCGCATCCGCATCACGCCGGCACGTCCCGTCCGCGGGGTCGAGGCCGTCGGCATCCACATCAAAACAAGCGAACAGAACTGACATGGGCAAAGACAAGCTCCGCAAATTCCGCGAGAACCTGACCTTCGCATGCTTCGTGCAACCCGACTTCGACGAGGTGTTCCGCCACGACCATCCCCTGAAGGGGCACTGGGGGCGCGACTTCTTCCACAACGACCACCCCATTGTACTGGAGCTCGGCTGCGGCAAGGGCGAGTATACCGTGGCGCTGGCCGAGCGCGACCCGTCGCGCAACTACATCGGCGTCGACATCAAGGGGGCGCGGATGTGGCGCGGGGCGAAGACCGCCACCGAGCGCGGCATGCGGAACGTCGGCTTCCTGCGCACGCGCATCGAGTTCATCACGTCGCTCTTCGCCGAGGGCGAGGTCGCCGAGCTGTGGATCACCTTTCCCGACCCGCAGCTCAAGAGCCGCCGGGCCAAGAAGCGCCTCACCTCACCGCTCTTTCTGGAGTACTACGCGCAGCTGCTGCGCCCGGACGGCTGGATCAACCTCAAGACCGATTCGCAGCACCTCTACGGCTACACGAACGAGGTGATCCGCCACTTCGACCTGCCGTGCGAGGTCTCGAATCCCGACATCTACGGCTCGGGCTACGCCGACGAGGTGCTCTCGGTCAAGACCGCCTACGAACAGCAGTTCCTGCGCATGGGGCTGCCGATCACCTACACGCGTTTCGCGCTCGGCGGGCAGCGCGACTTCCCGTGGTTCGAATGGGAGGAGGACGAGAAACTCGAAAAGGACAACGAAGAAGCACGAAAGAGCAGGCCCTGAAGCCTGCTCTTTCCGTTTTCCGACACCGGGGCCCGGAATCCCGACCGACGGCCCCGCATCTTTACTTTTTACCTTTTACCTTTCACTTCTCACTTTCACTTTTCGCCCTCTCCCGCACCTTTCACCTTTCACTTTTCACCTTTTATAAAGGTTTTGTGCGGCGTGCGTATCTCAAGGCGCGTCCAGCCGGGCGGCAGCACGGCCTCCTCGAGCTGCACCACCCCGTCGGGGGTGATCTCCAGCCCGCCGAAGCCGAACATCACGGCCTGCAGCAGGCCGCCCGCCCCGGTCATGAAGTAGGGATTGCCGCTCGTGGCCGTCTCGGCAAAGGCCCCGAAGGGCGGCCGGAGGTTGGGCCGGTAGGCGCGGCGGAACATCTCGGCGGCCCGCTCGGCCATCCCCAGCCGCGCATACTGCACGGCAAAGACCGAATAGCTCATCGCGGGGCCGTTCTGCGGGTCGATGCGGTGCTCGTAGTAGGCCAGATCGCGCAGCAGCGTTTCGCGGTCGGTGACGATCCCGAGCGGATAGCCCAGCAGGTTGGCGTCCGCCTGCTTGATCTGCTCGCCCGCGTAGGCGGCATGCTCGCGCGTCACCCCGTCGTCAAAGCGCAGGATGCGCAGCCCGGCGGCGATCCGGCGCCACAGGGGATCGGGCTCCTCACCGCACAGTTCGGCCGCCTCCGCGGCATACTCCAGCGCCCGGCGCACGGCACCGTTCGTGAAGGCGTTGTCCGTTACGCCCACGGCGTATTCGTTGGCACCGATGACGTTGCGGATCGAGTAGCTGCCGTCGCCGTTCGGCGTCACGCGGTCGCACCAGAAACGGGCCACCTCGCGCAGCAGCGGCCACCCCTCGCGGCGCAGCCACGACAGATCGTGCGTCACGCAGTAGTAGTTCCAGCAGGCGATGGCCACGTCGGCCGTCACGTGGTGCTCGAGCGGCCCCGTCAGGGCAAAGGTCGGCGTGCACTCCTCGCCGCGGTCGTCCCCCTCCCAGGGGAACATCGCACCCCGGTAGCCGTGGACATAGGCCCGGCGCCGCGCGGCCGGCAGCCCGTCGACGCGGTAGTCGAGCATACCGCGCGCCAGCTCGGGATGCAGCACCAGCAGCGGCGGGTACATCCACAGCTCGGCATCCCAGAAGATATGGCCGTTGTAGACGCCGCGGGCCGAAAGACCCATCGGCGGGATACTGCGGCGGCTTCCCTCGCGGATCGAGCCGTAGAGGTTGTAGAGGGCGAAGCGCACGTCCAGCTGCGCCCCGGGATCGCCCCCGATCACAATGTCGCCACGCCACAGCTCCGCCCAGAGGCGCTCGTGCGCCGCAACGAGTGCCGCACGCCCCTCGCGGGCAGCGTAGATCGCCTGCCGCTCCGCCTCGTTCCACGGATCGGCGAACGACGCCGTCGTGCAGACCGTCCCCACGAGGGCAAGCGTCACCCGCTCGCCGCGCCGCAACGCGATGCGCACCTCGCCGGGCCGCTCCTGCACGCAGGGGGCCTCGCAGAGAAAGGTCGACGAGGCGGCCACGTGGTCGCGCCCGCCGTTGTAGCTGCCCGACGAGCCCGTGGCAACGATCCGGCGGCCGTCGTCACAGAAGACCGTGCGCGCAGAGTGCGTCGTATCGGCAAAGTCCGCTGGGATCATGTGGCGGTTCACCAGGCGCAGTTCGACGTCGCGCGCGGCCGTCACCTCGACCTCCGCCATCAGGGCGCAGGGCATGTTGCGCAGGGCCCGGACGGCGTACTGCACCGTGACCTGCTCCGTCTCGAAACGCGTCGTGTGGACGGCGCGCCGCAGGTCGATCCACTGCGCACGGCGCCGGACATCGGTCGCCTTCACGCGGCGGCCGTCGACCTCGAGCTCCAGCCCGAGCGGATTGATCCCCTCCAGCACGCGGCACACCGATCCGTGCGAGCCTGCCTCGTAGGCGGCACCCAGCACAACGGGACCGAATGCGAAGGGGTCGCGCCCGACGGTCATGCCCACCTCGCCATTGGCCACCGCCACCGGGTAATAGGCCGCCGCGGTATCGCGCGACAGAAGGATCCACCCCTCGTCGCAGGCCGCGGGCGTCCGCTCCCCCTCTTCCGCCGCAGCAATCAGGGTCCCGTCACTCGCCGCAGCGAACCGCTCCCGGCCCGCCGTCACGGATACCCGCTCGCGGTCGTGCACCGCGGGGGTTCGGGGCCCGGCCTGCACCGCCGCCGCGGTGGATATGAGGGCCGCCAGCCAGAGGATGATTCCGCGCCGTATCATGCAGTTATTCGTGTTGCGGGAGGAAGGTCACGGCCTGCCCGCCGCGCGCCGCCATGACGATTTCGAGCGTGTCGGCCGCCGTCACCGTGCGCTCCTCGATGCGGTAGGCCTCGGGATTCGCGGCCGAGTCGGCGGCATCGGCATAGATCGTCGCCGTGTAGCGCACGCCGGGCTGCAGGAAGCCGAGCGGCTGCGTCAGCGTGCGTGCCTCGCCGTTCGTGCCGGCGCCGAGGAAGAAGCGCTCGCCCGCACGGCGCGCCACAACGACGTAGTCGCCGATCTCGCCCTGCAGCGCCTCGGACCAGTCGCAGTCGGCGTCGAAGTCGCGGAAAAAGCGGAAGGCCGGATGCCCCTCGTAGTTCTCGATCAGGTCGGCGGCCATCTGCAGCGGCGAGTAGATGATGACCCAGTTGGCGATCTGGCGCGCGAGCGTCGTCTTGATGCAGCAGTCGCCGTTGGGACCGTTCCACTCGATGCGCCCCTTGTCGGCCTTCGCCCGCGAGTAGTCGATGTCGAAGATGCCCGGCGTGTAGTCCATCGGACCGCTCAACAGCCGCACGAAGGGCAGCGTGCAGAGGTACTCGGCCGAGTTGCCCTCCGACCAGGCGTTCCACTCCATGCCGCGGGCCCCCTCGCGCGTCATCATGTTGGGCCACGTGCGGCGGATGCCGGTCTCCTTGATCGGCTCGTGCACGTCGAGCATGATGCCGTAGCGGGCCGCCGTCTCGACGACGCGCTGGTAGTGCTGCACGCCGTACTGCGAATGGTGGAGGTAGCCCCCCTTGAAGCCCCCGGCGTAACCCGTCTTGAGGGTGCGGATGCCCAGCTCGGCGTAGCGCTGCATAGCAGCCTCCATCTGCCGCTCGAATTCGGGGATGTTGCCGCCCGTCTCGGCGTGCATCCACAGCTCGACACCCCGCTCGCGGGCATAGGCGGCGATGCGCTCCAGATCGAAGTCGGCATAGGGCTCCACGTAGTCGAAATGCTGGTTGCCGCCCCAGTTCTCCCAGCCCTTGTTCCACCCCTCGAACAGCACGCCCTGGATGTTGTTTTCAGCCGCGAAGTCGATGTGCCGCAGGGCATTGGCCGTCGTGGCGCCGTGGCGCGGCCCCATCGTCCAGACCTGCGTGCCGAGGTGCATGCCCCACCAGACGCCGACATACTTCTGCGGGGTGATCCACGACGTGTCGGCGATCTTCGAAGGCTCGTTCAGGTTGAGAATCAGCGCCGAATTGATAAGGTCGACGGCCCGGCTACCGATCTGCACCGTGCGCCACGGCGTGGTGAACGTCGCCGGGACGTAAGCCTTCACACCGTCGGGCAGCGGCGCCAGGTCGGCCTTCAGCACCCCGGCCGGGTCGCGCCGCAGCACCATCTCGGGATAGTCGTACAGAGCCGCCTCGTGCACCGAGCCGTAGAGACCCGCCGCCGTGCGGAACGTGAAGGGGGTGTTGGCGTCGGCGACCTCCGCGACGGGCAGCTCGCGGTACTGGAGCTCGTAGGTCTCGAAGTTGCCCGGGATGGACCACGACAGCGTGCCGGGCTCGTCGGCGAAGCGGAACTCGGTCAGCTCGTCCGTCACCGCGAGGGTGTCGCACCCCGCAACGCTCCACTCGTAGCGGAACGCCACGCCGTCGTCGAAGGCCCGGGCGCGGAGCGTGAGGGCCACGCCGTCGCCGGCGCCGCGCAGCGTGACGATCATCTCGTTGCAGTGGTTGCGCACGAGTTTGTTCTCGCCCCAGGGCTGCGTCCACTCCTCATCGAAGGAGCTGTGGCGCACGGAGGCGATCTGCGTGCCGGCGATGAGCGTCTCGCGCGTGCGAACCCCCAGCCGCGAGGGGAGCAGCAGCGGCTCTCCGTCGACCTCGACGGACCAGGTCGGGCCGTCGGCATCGGCGGCAACACGCAGGGTGATGCGCCCGTCGGGCGAGGTCACCACGGGGCGCTCACCGCACGCGGAGCAGAACAAAAGGGCGCATAGGGACGCCAGCAAAGCGAAGAGAGGGGTACGTTTCATACGGATGGTCGGATTTGCGTTTTTTTGCATGAGTTGTCGGAATTATTCGTCCGTGCGGTCGAAGAAGTAGGGCGCACAGCGGTAGCCGCACCGCTCATAGAGCCGGCGCAGCTCCCCGAGCCGCACGCGGAAGCTCTCCATGTCGCGCCGGTCACAGGCCCAGCCCACCTCGGCGAGGGCCGCCAGGCGCGGCAGCAGCATGTGCTGCAGGTGCGCCATGCCGGCGACGTATTCGGTCCAGAGGTTGGCCTGCACGCCGAGGATGAAGGGACGCTCGGCCTCGGTCAGCTGGTCATAGGGGTCCAGCGCATAGACCTTCCCGACGGAGACGTAGCCGCCGATGCCCCACGGCTCCTGCCGCGGGTCCTTCGTCTGGTAGTAGTCGAAGTAGCAGTGCGTGTTGGGGGTCATGATGGCGTGGTTCCCGGCCTTGGCAGCGGCGATGCCGCCCGCGGCGCCGCGCCACGACATGATCGTCGCGCTCTGCGAGATGCCCCCTTCGAGAATCTCGTCCCAGCCGATCAGACGGCGGCCGTGGGCGTTGAGCCACCGCTCGATGCGGTGAATGAAGTAGCTCTGCAACTCGTTTTCGTCGCGCAGCCCCTCCTCGCGGATGCGGCGCTGACACTCCGGACAGCGCTTCCAGTTCTCCTTCGGACACTCGTCGCCGCCGACATGAATGTACTCCGACGGGAAGAGCGCGATCACCTCGTCCAGCACCTCCTCCATGAACTCGAAGGTCGTGTCGCGCCCGGCGCAGAAGACCTCGGGGAAGACGCCCCACAGCGTCTGCACCTTGTATCCCTCGCCGGCACACCCGAGCCAGGGATACGACGCCAGCGCCGCGGAGGCGTGGCCCGGCATCTCGATCTCGGGCACCACGGTGATGAAGCGCTCGGCGGCGTAGGCCACCACGTCGCGCACCTGCCTCTGCGTGTAGTAGCCGCCGTAGGGCTTGCCGTCGTAGGCCACCGAATTGTTGCCGAGCACCGTCTCCGCGCGGTGCGCACCGACGCGCGTCAGCTCGGGGTAGCGGAGAATCTCGATGCGCCACCCCTGGTCATCGGTCAGGTGCCAGTGGAAGCGGTTGATCTTGTGCAGGGCGAGGATGTCGATGAAGGTCTTGACCTCGTCGACCGTGAAGAAGTGGCGACAGCAGTCGAGCATCGTGCCGCGGTAGGCGAACGTCGGTTCGTCCTCGATGCGCAGCGCCGGGAGCGCCGTGCCGTATTGGGAGACAAGCTGCCGCAGGCTCTGCAGGCCGTAGAAGACCCCGGCCTCCGTGCCGCCCTCGACCAGAAGGCCGTCGGGCCCGACCGTAAGCCGATAGGCCTCGGCGCCGAGCGACTCGTCGAGCGTCAGGCGCAGCGGGCCGTCGCTCTCCGCCACGGCGAGCCGCAGCCCCGCTTCGCGCTCCATCCACTGTGCAAACTGCTCCGCCACACGGAACAGCACGACGTTGTTCGCCGGGACGGAGATTCGCACGCCGTCGGCCAATTGCAGGCCTTCGCCCCCGTCACAGACGGCAAGCCGCGGCTGCGGCACAAGGGCCGGCGGTGCGGCCGCAAAAGCTCCGGCAGCCGTCAGCGCCGCGAGCAGAAGTAGGATCGTTTTTTTCATCGGTAACTGTTTTATCTGTCTGTTTTACAATCTGCAAAGCATCAAAATGTCCGCCGCACGAGCCCGGCGGGCCATTTCATGACGAATTTAGCGATTTTTTTCTTCCCCTGCAACCGTCCGCCCCGCTCTTCGGGAAAAAACCGACGCGGCGAGCGCCGCCACCCTCCCCTTCCGCCCGATCGGAAGCCCCGAAACTCTTTTCTACTATTTTTTTCGTATAAAATTTGTTTTACTAAAAAATTAGTAGTATACTTGCATTGCGGGAACGGGTCTCGCCCTGCGGCGGCCCGGCCGCGCGAGCGGCATCCCGGACATGAAAATACGCAACAAACCACACAGCACAGATACGACCATGAACGAAAAGCAACCCACGGCCCTGACACGCGGCGAGGAGGAGATCATGCAGATACTCTGGCGGCTCGGCAACGCCGTCGTCAACGACATCATCGCCTCGACGGAGGAACCGCACCCGAAATACACAACGGTGGCCACCTTCCTGAAGATTCTCGAAAACAAGGGCTTCGTCCGCCACACGAGCGAGGGCAAGAGCCACCGCTACTGGCCCGCCGTGAGCAAGGAGGAGTATGCCCGCAGCGTCATGTCGACGATGCTCGACTCCTACTTCGACGGCTCGCTCGTCCAGCTCGTGTCATTCTTCTCGCGCCACGAGCAGCTCTCGGCCCGCGAGATGGACGAGATTCTCGAGATCATGCGCCAGGCCGGCAAATAACCCCGCAGCACGATGAAAGAGCTCCTGACATACCTTGCCGAGGTCATCGCCTGCAGCGCCGCGCTCCTGGCGGCCTACGCCCTGCTGCTCGAACGCCGTGTGCGCTTCGGCTGGTGCCGGCGCTACCTCACGGCACTGCTGCCGCTCGCCGCGCTCATTCCGCTGCTGCGCATCCCCGTCTGGCCGGGCGAGGTCATCACCGTAACCGCAGCGCCGACCGCACCCATCCCCGCCACGGCATGGGCCCCCGTGCCGGAGGTGCTTCCCGCGGCCGAGCCCCTCATAACGCCCCGCACGCTGCTGATCGCCGTCTGCCTGCTCGGGACCGCGACGCTTGCCGGGGCGATGCTCCGCGAGGCACTGCGCATCCGCCGCCTGCGCCGCCGCGCCACCGTCACGGGTGACGGACACCTGCAGCTCGTGCGGACACGGGAGCGCATCGCCTCGTTCTCGTTCTTCCGCTCGGTCTACGTCTGGGAGGGCACGCCGGGCGAGGAGATGCAGGCCGTGCTGATGCACGAGGCGAGCCACATCGCCCACCGCCACACGGCCGAACGCCTCCTGATGGAGACCTTCAAGGCCCTTCAGTGGTGGAACCCCGTGGCGTGGATCGCCGCGCGCCGCCTGACCGAAGTACAGGAGTTCGAGGCCGACCGCGACGTGCTGACGCAGGGCTTCGACCGCGAACGCTACATGCACACGATATTCCGCCAGCTCTTCGGCTATAGTCCGGACATAGCCAACGGGCTGCGGGACTCACTGACCAAAAAAAGATTCCAGATGATGACAACCAACCACACAAGCAGGCACGCCCTGCTGCGAGTGGCGGGCACGGTGCCCGTCCTCGCGGGGTTGCTGTGCGCCTTCTCGTTCACGGCGCAGGCAGCCCGCTTCGAAACCGAGTCCGGAGCAAGCCATGAGCGGGTCATCTACCTGCTCAACGGCCGCGAGGTTCCCGCCGCGGAGATCCGCGCCGCCGAACCCGAAGCGCTCACCGTCGACAGGTTCTACTCGTCGGAGAACCTTCCGGCCGAATACCGCGACCGCCATCCCGAGCTCGTCGTCGCCTTCACGGCCGAGGAGCCGCTCCGGCACTACACCCCGATCCGCATCGAGGGCACGGTGACCAATCCCGACGGCTCGCCGGCCGCCGACATCCTGCTCTACGCCGGCGCCATGGGTACGCACCCGCTCGACGCGGAGGCCTACCCCGCCCGCACGGACGCCGAGGGGCGCTTCTCGCTCACGGGTCCGGCCCGCGGATCGCTGACCTACGCCTCCAATACCGCAGAAAACTCCTTCACCCGTGTGACCACCTACGACAGCGAGGGGGCCGACCCCTACCGGATGCAGCTGGAAATCGCCGATCCCGATGCGGCAACCCCGCAAACGGACGTCGATGCCGCAGAACGCACCGCCGTGGAGCATCCGACAAACGCAACGACCCGAACAGCCCCGGCAGCCGCCAGTCAGCCGTTCGATCTCAAGTTCTACATCAGGCTGTGGAACCGGGACAACCGCGGCTTCTCAACCGACAACTACGCCGCGGGCGCCACACTGCGGATCATCGGCACGGACGTCACGACGCAGTCCGACAGCAAGGGCGAGGCCACGCTCACGGTAACCGAAGGGCAGGTCGTGGAGATCAATTACCCGGAATACTCCGCCGTCTCCGTCGTGGCGGAACCCGCGCGACGCGAGATCACCGTCACGCTGCGGTCCGAGAGCACGAAGCAGGCGGTCGGTCCGATCCCGACGGTCGACGAATACGGCGTCCGGCAGCGCCCGCTCTACATCATCGACGGCAAGGAGAGCTCCTTTGACCCGGGATTGACGACAAACTCCGTCGAGTCGATCCAGCTGCTCAAGCCCGAGGAGGCCACGGCCAAATACGGCGAGCGCGGAAAATACGGAGCCGTGGAGATCACCACCACCGCCATCTACAACCTGAAGCACCCGAAGACCGCCTCCGCGGAGGAAGCGCCCGCCGGGCAGCAGCCGACGCCATCCGCTTCGGAAGACGACACGCCGTTCCTCGTCGCCGAAGAGATGCCGCTCTTCCAAGGCAAGGACCTCAACACCTTCCGCAGTTGGTTGCAGTCGCAGATCCGCTACCCGGCCGAGGCGCTCAAGCGCGGCATCGAGGGGCGCGTCGTCCTGTCGTTCATCGTCGAGCGCGACGGCTCGGTGAGCACCATCGAGCTGCTGCAATCCCCCGACCGGATCCTCTCGGAGGAAGCCCGGCGCGTCGTCTCCTCCTCGCCGAAATGGACCCCCGGCCGGCAAAATGGGCACCTCGTGCGCGTCCGCTATATGCTGCCCGTAGACTTCAGCATCCCGAAGAAGGAAACCGCTGCACAGTCGACCGCCGCACAGAAGCCGGGGCTGGCGTCGATGCAGTTTGAAATCGGGAACCTCAACGCCTTCCGCAGCTGGGCGATGCAGCGCCTGCGCTACCCCGCCGGGGCGAGGGAGCAGCAGACGGAAGGGAGCGTCGTGGCCACCTTCACCGTCGGCAGGGACGGCCGGGTGGACGACATCCGCATCGCCGGTAAGCCCGACCCGCAGCTTGCCGAAGAGGTGCGCCGCGTCGTGAAGGCCTCGCCCGCCTGGAGTCCCGCTACGCGCAACGGCGAGGCGACGACCGTGACCGTCACGCTGCCCGTCTCGTTCCGGATTCAGGGCTCGGGGCATCCGCTGGAGGAGGTGCCCGCCGCCTCGGCAACGACCGTGGAGCGGATCGTCGTCACGGCGTTCCCGACCCCAGCCCGCGAAACGGCTCCCGATACGGCTTCCGCCACCCGCTGACCACCGCAACCAATCTTACCATAACGCGGAAGGCGGCGTCCACTCCGAAGTTCGGTGGACGCCGCCTCTTTTTCTACCGGTGAATCCGGCCACGGAAGCTGCGCGGGTTATTCGAGCCCGAGCAGTTGCATGATCCGCTGCGAGAGCTGCGTATTGTCCATCACGCCCGTGATGCGGTCGGCTCCCGCGCCGTAGAGGTAGACCGGCACCATCGTGCCCGTATGGCCCGTCGTGGAGAAGGAGTAGTTCAGGCCGCTCTCCGAACGGGTGAAGTCCGCCTCGTTGCTCGGAATCGTCAGACCGCCCGTCTCATGGTCGGCCGTGACGACCACCAGCGTGCCGGGCGTGCGGTCGGCAAAGTCCATCGCCGCAGCCACCGTGCTGTCGAAGTCGCGCATCAGAAAGAGCAGCTCGTCGGCGTCGTTGCCGTGGCAGGCCCAGTCGATGAACGACCCCTCGACCATCAGCACGAAGCCCTTGTCGCGGCGCTCGGCCTCGGCAGAGAGCAGTTCAAGCGACTTGCGCGTGGCACGCGTCAGGTAGCCCGCCTCCATGTCGTCGTCCAGCACACTCTCCTCGGCCACAACGGCCAGCAGGGGCAGCGCGTCGGCACGCTCGGCCTCGTCCATCGTTTCGGCCACGGCATAGCCGTCGCGGCGCATCGCATCCAGCCAGCTGCCGCCCTCGGGCGACGCCTCGCCGAGCCACTTGCGACCGCCGCCGAAGAGCA
>OLSA01003121.1_pt1 | contig 11739 bp, 8 predicted proteins | sample 1672731 | NCBI WGS metagenome assembly OLSA01 (sample SAMEA3136718, study PRJEB25190) | human gut metagenome | biome: human gut; feature: human-associated habitat; material: faeces | place: Austria | collected 2013
ACACAGTACTCCGGGGTGGGTTTTTCAAATCTTTTCCAGCATGGACCGGACGGTGTCCAGATCCGCGGAAGTGAGGCCGTAAAGCGCGGCTACCGCCCGGTCAAGCTGCTGCCGGACGGCGTCCTGACAGCGGGGGTCCGAGGCTCGATGGCCCTCCTCGCAGAGAGCGGCGATGGACAGATGACGGCTGTCCGCGGGGTCAAAGGCCGGAATATGCAGCTTGTCCAGCACATGAGCGGAAATACTGGTGGGGTTCATGTAGCAGGTGACGCAGCAGCGCACCGGAGCGGAGCTGAGAATTCCGCAGAGATAATAGGCCTCCTCCCGGCAGTCAGTGCCCACATAGATCACCTTTTCGTTGGGCAGGGGCAGCGTTTCTCCCAGATAGGGGTCCTGCATCGGTGCGATGACCGCCGTGATGAAGGAGCGGGCGATGTAGCGCCACGCTACCTTGTAGCGGGAAAACGTATAGGGCCCCACCCGCAGCAGCGCGTAGAAGTAACGCTCTTGAATGGCCCGCTCCCACCCGGCGAAGCCTTTCCGGGTTTCCAGAAGATCCCGGAACCGGGTCAAGTAAGCGTAGGTCAGCGGCAGATCCTGCCGCAAATCCGCTTCCGCAAGAGGATAGATTTTGGTTTCAGCCGTGTGGGGGCACAGCAGCCAAGCACGGCTGCGGACGCTCCACTGGGAGAGGTCGCTGCCCTGAATGAGGGGATAGACGCAGGTTGGCTCCAGCTCCGCCGTAACGGCGGGGGCCTTGCGGCGGGCCTTTTCCGCCAGATTGGTGACCCGCAGGGTGTTGCCTGTCCGTTCCAGAATCTGAAGCTGATAGACGGCGTTGGCCCCGCCGGTGAATACGCCGGTCCGGGCCTGATAGGGATTGCTGCCTAAAAGAGCGTCCAGTACTGGAGCAAGTCCATTGGGAGCGCTGACCCACACGGAGCCGGGGTCCTCCCGGTGGGCGGGAGCGGCGGTCATGTCCTCCATCCGTACAAAGGGAAGAACGGAGGCAATCGTCGCGTCCGGTGACCGGACCGCCCGCCGGAAGCCGGGCCTTGTCTGCCAGTGCCGGTAGGGGACAGGGAAAACGTGGCGGGCGTCCCGCTGGATGAGTACCAGCGCAACAGGAGTGCAGATCCCGTCAAAGGGCCGGATGCGGCCAAGGTCCTCCACCTCAAGCACCCGAAAATCCAGACCGGGGCCGTCCAGATGAAACCGCCGGAACCCGGCGCCGTTCTGGGCGGAGCGGAAGGTGGCCTGCCGCAAGATAAAACTGAGGCGCCCACCGGGGACGAGAAAGCGGTCCAACGCGGCGCAGGTGAACAGGGTAGACACATCCTCCTTGGAAAAACCGAGCCGGGGGCCTTTTACCTGCAACAGGCCGTATTCCCCCCACAAATGCTGGGACCCGGCCCGATACCGGGGGGACAGGTACTCCCAGTTCACCCATGGGGGATTTCCCATGACTATATCTGCCTTTTGATGGAAGAACGCCCAGATACGGTTCAGCAAAATACCGGCCAAAAGACGCCGCCCATTCGGGGGCAGAGAGGTGAGCAGACCGCGTGCTTCCGGCATGGAAAGAAATTCCTCCGAATCGGGGTGCATTTCCACTGCCTGACGGCAGAGGGACAGGGGAACATCACATGCCAGACCACAGCCGGTGTCGATCACCAGCGTATCCCCACGGAGGATGGGGATATTCAGAGCGTCATAGCGGTAAATGGGAAGAAACAGACCCGCTTCCGGCAGTGGCTGGCGGGCCATGACGGCCAGATAATTGACCTTCGCCGTTAGGACTGCCAATGGGTGGAGGTCGAAGCCTGCCACCTGATCAGATAAGGGAGGGTCTTGGGGCGTATCCGCCCGGATCATGCGGAGAGCTTGAATCAAAAAGGCACCGGAGCCGCAGGCGGGGTCCAGAAAGCGCAGCTCGCCGGCCTGCTGTCCGCTGGCGCTGACGGCATTTTGCAGGGTCCGTTCCGCCAGCCAGCCGGGGGTGTAGTATTCCCCCAAGGCATGGCGAAGGGCCGGGGGGACCACGGTTTCGTAGATGCGGCTGAGACTGTCCGGGGAAAGGGTGCTGCCTTCCGGACAGGTGTCAAAGGACTCCAGACAGGCCCGCAATTCCTCACACTGGGTTTCCAGCGCCGGGTCCCAGATGTCCAGCGGCCAGATATACCAGTCATCTCCGCAGAAATTGCGGATACCCCGGTTAACAAAGGCTCTGCCGGAGAGAAGCTCCGTCAGAGGCGGTTCGGGGGTCGCACCCCGGAGGGTGTTCCAGGCGATGAACTTGATGAGCACACTGTAAAAGGTCTGGATGCTTTGCAGGAGCCGGGGCAATTCCGGCGGTGTGTCAAAACCAAACCGATCACCCAAGGACCCGGCGTCGGTTTTTGCATTGGGAGAGAGCCGCTGGCGCAGATCACCGTAGATCAGCTCCAATTCCTGCGCCCACAGCTCAAACAGCGCTGAACCTTCCCACAGGGTGGGGTCCAGCCACTGATAAAAACAACGGACACACCGCACCATGACGCCATGGAGCGGTGTGTCCTCTTTTTTCAGTTGGATCAAGATGGAATGCAGATCGTACATGGTCCCTCCGGCGGGCTGACTGCCGCCTGACAGTTTATTTGGTTTCCGCAGCGGCCCGGACGGGCAGTTCGCTGATAAGGGTGGAGCCCAGCACCAGAACGGCGCCAAGGATACCGCTCCAACCCAGAGGCTCCTTCAGCAGCAGAGCGGAGAGGAAGATGGCTACGATGGGGTCGATGTAGCTGAACAGCACCACCGTCTGGGCGGGGAGATAGGTCATGGAGCCGAAGAACAGGGAATAGCACCAGCCGGTGTGGAAAACACCTACGATCAGCAGCAGTACGGCGCCCAGAGGTGTCAGAGCCATAGCGGCTACATCCTCCGTCAGCAGGATGTAGGGGATCATCACCAGTGCTGCCACCGCCAGCTGTACCAGAGTCCGCTCACAGGCGGGGACCTGATCCAGAAACTTGTTGATGGACACATCGCTGGCATAAAGCACGGCGGAAAGAAGGGCCAGCAGGATACCGGTGGCTTCCCCGGCTTCCGGCAGGCCGGACTGGGGGACTCCGGAGACAAACACCATGCCGCACAGGGCGGCCAGCACACAGAGGAGTTTTCGGGGCGTCAGTTTTTCATGGAAGAGAAAGGGGGAGGCCAGCGTCACGAACACCGGCGCCATGTAGTAGCACAGGGTAGCGGTGGCCACGGTGGTGTATCGGTAGGCTTCAAACAGCGTGATCCAGTTGAAGCTGATGATCGCACCGGAAAGGGCCAGCAGCTTCCAGTGCGGCTGGACGCTTGCCCACCGAAAGGGTGTCCGGCGGAGATACAACAAGAGCAGCAGGAACACTGCGCCCACCGCACCGCGGACAAAGGCAATGACGGAGGAGGGCAGGTTGATATAGCGGACAAAGATGCCGATGGTGCCGAAGGCGGTGACGGCAATGATGAGATCCAGCTTGGCACGGTTGACGGACTTCATAGAACGAACCTCTCTTGGACAAAAATAGAGAAATCCTGGGGATGGACTTACGCCAGCAGCGGCAGCAGAACATCCGTCAGCAGCTGGAGGGCCTCCTCCAGATCGGACTGGGACAGACCGGCGTAGTTGATGACCAGCGTGTGAGCGAAGCGGGAGTCCGGTACGGCGGCATACTCTGAGAGAAAGCTCAGTCGGATGCCGGCCTCCGCCGTCAGGCGGCGCAATTCTTCATCGGAGCGGTTGGTATCCAGCCGCAGCAGAAAGTGCAGACCGGCCCCCTCCTCGGAAAAGGTGACATGGCTGGCCAGCGGCGAAGCCCGGAAGGCGCTGATGGTGGCGGAGCGGCGGTCCCGATATTCCTTCCGCATCCGGGAGAGGTGACGCTCGTAGTGGCCCCCGGCGATGAAACGGGCCAGAACGTGCTGCGCCAGCGCAGGGACCGTACAGGCATAGAAGCCCAGCTCCTGCCGGTAGCGTTCCAGCAGCCGGGGCGGCAGCACCAGAAAGCCGAGGCGCATAGAGGGGGAAATGGTCTGGGAAAAGGTGTTCAGGTAAATGACCCGGCCCCGGTCATCGATGCTTTGCAGGGTGGGGATGGGACGGCCAGTGTAGCGGAACTCGCTGTCATAGTCATCCTCGATGATGGTGGAGCCGGTATCCTCTGCCCATCGCAGAAGGGCTTGCCGCCGGGCGATGGGGGTCACCAGTCCGGTGGGGTACTGGTGGTTGGGGGAGATGTGCAGCGCCCGCGCCTTGGATCTCATCAGCGCCGCCAGTTCTACGCCCTGATTATCCAGCGGGATGGGGGCGCAGACGGCCCCGCAGGCGTCATAGACCTGACGGATCTTGGGATAGCCGGGGTCCTCCACGGCGAACACCGTGTCCCGGCCCAGCAGTTGGGCCAGCAATAAGTAAAGGTATTCCGCACCGGCGCCGATGACGATCTGTTCCGGGGAGACTGCCATACCTTTGAAGTCCCGGAGATCGTCGGCAATGGCCTGCCGCAGGGCAGCCAAGCCCTGATGGGGGACCGGGGACAACAGAGCCTCCGGTGCTTCCGAGAGAACCTGCCGGGTGAGGCGGGCCCAGGTGGAAACGGGGAACCGGGCGGTGTCCACCTGATTGCGGCCCAGATCCAGCCGCCAGGAAACAGCGGGGGTCTCCGGCATCAAAACCGAGCGGACAGCAGGCGGTGGGGCCTGCTCCACGGCGGAGACAAAAAAGCCACGCTTGGGCCGGGCCTGTAAATAGCCCTCCGCTTCCAACTGGCTGTACGCGCTCTCCACGGTAACAACGGAGACCCGCAGATGCTCCGCCAGCGCCCGCTTCGACGGCAGCTTCTGCCCCGGCGGAAGCTCTGCCCGCAGGATATCCTCGCGGATGCAGGTATAGAGCCGGTAATATTTCGGCTGATCGCCCGTTTGCAGATCGTAGGTCAGCATACGCTTACCATTTGTTTTCGACCTTCTCGGCAAAGCCGAAGAAGTCGCGCACGGGCAGGACCGTTCCGTCGTCAAGCGTGATGCGGCCCGTGAAATGGCCAAAGACCTGATGCTGATCGGACAGCACAACGCCTGCGCTCATGAACGCGCTGCGGTCGAGCACCGGTGTAAAATTCATATAGAACCGGTTGTCGTCGCTCGTGAAGACCCAGGGCTTCATGAAGTCCTCAAAGCCGTCTTCATCCATGGGAATTTCAAACTTGACCTCGCCCAGCTTGTGGATTTTTCCGTCGTAGAACAGCACGTTCTCCGTCGCGGCGCTGGTGTTGCCGAAACCGTAGCCGATGTTCCAGCCGAAGGGTGCGCCATCCAGCTCACCGGAGGCGCTGCCCCAGTACCACGTGTTGTGATACGTCCACACGCCGCGGCCCCAGTCGAGCACAGCGAAGAATTTGTCCTTCGTCAGCTCGTACCGGCGGCTGCCCAGCTCGATCCAGCCCTCGGCGCGCATACAGTTGATCTTCTGGTTGTAATAGAAATGTCCGGGCTTGTCAAAGGGCGTGGCGATGACCATGCTCTCGGCCGGCTCGTCGGTGAGCTTGACAATGCCCTCGATCGGCTCCTTGTCCAGAAATTTGTCCATGTGGAACGAGAGCATCCGCGCCCCGTCCTCGTGATAGAAGGCCAGGGCATAGCCGCTCCTTGAAATTTCCGACGCGCCCTCCGCGCTCGATTCCGGCAGCTGCGTCCGGCCCAGCGGCAGCGCACGCATCCGGCTGGTCGTTTTTTCCCATTTGCCGTCAAAGTCGAGGAAGGAAACGGAGTCGAGGCCCATATAGCCGTTGTCCGCGATGGTCAGCGCCAGACCGATATGGCCGTCGGTGATGAGATAGTAATCCCATTCCTTGACGCGCATCGCGCCGGCTTTGATGTCCGCGCGCCGGTAGACCGGGAGCAGGGAACGCGCCCAGCCGGGTTCGAGCAGATTGCCGTCGCTGCCGAGCAGCGGGCCGGAAGTGGTGATCTCATGCTGCTGTCTCATTGGATAGCCTCCTGTGATGTATATTTTTCCAGAAACGCTGCCAGCGCCGCCTGCACGCGCGGGCGGTCGACCAGATAGCTGTAGCCGTGCCTTGCCCCGTCGACGAGGATTAGTTGCTTTTCAGACGCACAGACGTCATAGGCGGCCTGCGACATGGCGCAGGGGACGAAGGTGTCCGCCGTGCCGTGGATGAACAGAATAGGGTGCTTCGTTTTCGATACCGCGTCCAGCGTGGACGCTTCTTTGATGGAAAAGCCCGCGAAGGCACGCGTGCAGACATCCATCAGTCCCAGCAGCGGCCCCGCCGGGAGCCATTTTACGTGCGCCCGCAGAACGCTTCGCATGATCGCCTCCGGCGAGGAGAAGCCGCAGTCGGCGATCACGCCCCGCACGGACGGCGGAAGCTCCAGCGCGGAGGCCAGCAGAACCGTCGTCGCGCCCATCGAAAGCCCGCCTAGAAACAGCGGGTGATCCAGGCCAAAGTGCATGGCCGCGTACTGCGCCCATGTTGCGGCGTCCCGGCGCTCGTGGACGCCGAAGGTGATGTATACCCCCTCCGACTGCCCGTGTGCACGCTCGTCGACGGCGAGTAAATTATATCCGAGCGAATAGTAATAGGGAAGGACAATGGAAAAATCGATGATCCAGCTCGACCGGTAGCCGTGGAACAGAAGGATCGTGCCCTTCGCACCGGGCTGCTGCAGCAGCTGCTGCGGTGTCTTCATGGCGCGCCTCCTTCGAAAGCAAATATACTCAAATATACTATTGTTTAATATAGCACACCTGCCCGGGAGCGTCAATGCCGCTGCACGGCGGCGCAAAATGACGGAAATGCACAGGCACGCCCCAAAAGAATTGTGCACAAATGCCAAAAGTAAAAAAATTCTGAAAACGGGGTTGACTTCATCGGCTAAAAGCGCTAAAGTATGAACATCTTCACTACAGGAGGCCGCAAACATGCGTCTGGTCCGATTTGCAAGCGCATATTCCTACTATTACTTTATTGAGGGTAATAGTCGTTTGTGCTGCAAACATACCAGAACCATCTGAGACTTCCCGATCCGGTTTTGACAAGGCTGCACAGACGACTGTGTGGCTTTTTTCTTTGCCGGAACTTACATTTAGGAGGAGAAAACACATGAACATCAAGAAAATTAACGCGCTGCTCTGCGCCGTGGTCATGGTCCTCTCTCTGGCTGCCTGCGGCAGCAACGGCGACAAGGCCAGCGGCAGCAAGCACTACACCGTCGGCATCTGCCAGCTTGTGCAGCACGACGCGCTCGACGCGGCCACCAAGGGCTTCCGCGACGCGATCACCGACGCGCTCGGCGCCGACAACGTCACCTTCGACGAGCAGAACGCCGCCGGTGACAGCGCCACCTGCGCCACCATCTGCAACGGCTTCGTGTCCAGCGGCGTGGATCTGATCCTTGCCAACGCGACCGGCGCGCTGCAGGCTGCGGCCGCCGCCACGAAGGACATCCCGATCCTCGGCACGGCCGTCACGGAGTACGGCGTCGCGCTCGGCATCGGCAACTTCTCCGGCACGGTCGGCGGCAACATCTCCGGCACGTCCGACCTCGCGCCGCTCGATCAGCAGGCGGCCATGATCACGGAGCTGTTCCCGGATGCCAAGAACGTCGGCATCATCTACTGCTCCGGCGAGCCGAACTCCGTCTACCAGGCGGACGTCGTCAAGGCCGCGCTTGAAAAGGCCGGCTGCACCGTCACCATCTACACCTTCGCCGATACGAACGACGTCGTCTCCGTCACCGGCACGGCGAGCGACGCCAACGACGTCCTCTACGTCCCGACCGACAACACCGCCGCCTCCTGCGCCGAGGCCATCAAGGGCGCTGCCACGAAGCCCATCGTCGCCGGCGAGGAGGGCATCTGCAAGGGCTGCGGCGTTGCGACGCTGTCCATCGACTACTACGAGCTCGGCCGCACCACCGGCGAGATGGCCGTGAAGATCCTCAAGGGCGAGGCCGACATCTCCACCATGGCCATCGAGTACTACCCGAACCCGGTCAAGAAGTACAATCCCGAGATGGCGACTGCCTACAACCTCACCATCCCGAGCGACTACGCGGCCATCGGCTGATCATTCGAACAAATTCCCGGCTCCCTGCCGCAGTTTCTGCGGCAGGGATACTCCACAATATGAGGTAATTTTATGAATTCACTGGTTCTTGCGTCCCTGAGCCTGCCGAATCTGGTTTCGCGTCTGCCCGGCGGCGTTGCCCAGGGCATCATCTGGGGCATCATGGCTCTGGGTGTGTACATCACGTTCCGCCTGCTCGACGTCGCCGATCTGACGGTCGACGGGTCGTTCACCACCGGCGGTGCCGTGACGGTCATGCTCATCATCGCCGGTTGGCCGGCGTGGGCGGCGCTGCTCGCCGCCGTGGTCGCGGGTCTGCTCGCGGGCCTTGTGACCGGCCTGCTGCACACGAAGCTTGGCATCCCGGCCATCCTTGCCGGCATCCTGACGCAGTTCGCGCTCTATTCGATCAACCTGCGCATCATGAGCATGAAGGCCAACACTCCGGTCAACCCGGATAAGTACAGCCTGTTTCTGACGCTGCGCAGCGTGCCCGGCGCGATCTGGAAGGGCCTGCTGCTCGCAGCCGTACTCATCGCGCTCCTCTACTGGTACTTCGGCACCGAGCAGGGCAGCGCCATCCGCGCCACGGGCGCCAACCCGTCGATGAGCCGCGCGCAGGGCATCAACATCAATGCCATGAAGGTGCTCGGCCTGTCGCTCTCCAACGGCATGGTCGCGCTCTCCGGCGGCCTGATGGCGCAGTACCAGGGCTTTGCCGACATCAACATGGGCCGCGGCGCGATCGTCATCGGCCTCGCCGCCGTCATCATCGGCGAGGTGCTGTGCGATGCCATTTTCCGCAAGGGCTGCAACTTCTCCGTGCGCCTGAGCTTTGTTATCCTCGGCGGCATCGTGTACTATCTCGTCATGGTGCTCATCCTGTGGCTCAAGCTCGACCCGAATGATCTCAAGCTCTTCACCGCGGTCATCGTGGCTGCGTTCCTGGCCGTGCCGTATCTCAAGGGGCAGGCCAAGAGCTCGTTCCACCGCCTGAAGAAGGGAGGCAAGTGATATGCTGACACTAGACCATATCTCCAAGACCTTCAACCCCGGTACCATCAATGAAAAACGGGCGCTCGACGGCCTGACGCTGCACCTGAATCCGGGCGATTTCGTGACGGTCATCGGCGGCAACGGCGCCGGAAAATCCACCATGCTCAACGCCGTAGCGGGCGTCTGGCCGGTGGATGACGGGCGCATCATCCTCGACGGTGTGGACGTGACGGCGATGCCGGAGTACCGCCGCGCGCAGTACATCGGCCGCGTGTTCCAAGATCCCATGATGGGCACGGCCGCGAATATGCAGATCGAGGAGAACCTCGCCCTCGCCGCGCGCCGTGGCAAAAAGCGCACCCTGCGCTGGGGCGTCACGAAGGCGGAGCGCGAGGAATACCACGAGAAGCTCAAGAGCTTCGGCCTCGGCCTGGAGGACCGCATGACGGCGAAGGTCGGCCTGCTCTCCGGCGGCCAGCGCCAGGCGCTGACGCTGCTCATGGCCTCCCTGCAAAAGCCGAAGCTGCTCCTGCTTGACGAGCACACCGCGGCGCTTGATCCCGCGACGGCGGCCAAGGTGCTCGAGCTGTCCGACCGCATCGTGCGCGAGAACCAGCTCACCGCCATGATGATCACCCACAACATGAAAGACGCCATCGTTCACGGCAACCGCCTGATCATGATGAACGAGGGCCACATCATCCTCGACATTGGCGGCGAGGAGAAAAAGAAGCTCACGAAGCAGGACCTGCTCGAAAAGTTCGCCGAGGTGGCGGGCACGCAGGTCGAGTCCGATGAAGTGCTCCTGAGCTGACACGCAGACATCCCGGCCCATCGGATATTGAGAAAAGAGAAGCATCTCCGGCGCTGAAACACACAGCGCCGGAGACTTTGCTTTTTCCGGCACTTTTTGCCGTGCATTTTTGCCCGTGCAGCACCACCCACGAAAACCACCAAATAACGGGCAGAAAGTTTGTGCAGTTTTTTTGTCGGAAAGTGCACACAAATGCCGAAATTTATGCTACCCTTTTCATGCGAAATTTTTTGTTTTTGCAGGTTTGTCGAGGGTTCAGGAGGATAGGGTCCGTGGTTTTCAGCAGCCTGTCGTTTTTGTTTTGCTTCTTTCCAGCGTTTCTGCTGGTGTATTATCTGACACCGTCGCGCCCGGCCGGCGCGCGCAATGCCGTGCTGCTGGTTGGGAGCTGTGTGTTTTATGTCATCGGGCTGGACGGTCAGTGGGCGTACTTTGCGCTGCTGGCCGCATCTGTGCTGGTCAACTACGGGCTGGGGCTTGCCATCACGCGCGACAAGCCGCGCGCAAAGCTGTGGCTCATCGTGGGCCTGTGCTACAATTTCCTGTGGCTGTTCCTATTTAAATATCTCAATTTCCTGCTCACCGGCGTCAACGGTGTGCTCGGCTGGGTGTCCGGCGGCAAGGCGGCGGTGCCGCTGCTGGGCTGGGCGCTGCCGGTCGGCATCAGCTTTTATACGTTTTCCGCCGGCGGCTATCTCATCGACGTTTACCGCGGCACGGTCGCGCCGGAGCGCTCACTGCTTACGTTCGGTACGTACCTGACCATGTTCCCGAAGCTCGTTTCCGGCCCGATCGCGAGCTATGCGCAGCTGCAGCCGGAGTTCGGCGCACGCGATGTGTCGCTGCGGCAGGCGGTTGACGGATTGAAGCTGTTTGTGTTCGGCATGGCGCTCAAGATCCTGCTCGCCAACCAGCTCGGCGGCCTCTGGAGCGATGTGACCACGATCGGCTTTGAGAGCCTCTCGACGCCGTTGGCGTGGATGGCCGCGTTCGCGTATTCATTCCAGCTCTATTTTGACTTCTGGGGCTACTCGCTCATGGCCATCGGCATCGGCCGGATGCTTGGCTTCCACCTGCCGGAGAACTTCCGCTGCCCGTACCTCGCGCTGAGCATGACGGAGTTCTGGCGCCGCTGGCACATCACGCTGGGCACGTGGTTTCGCGATTATCTGTATTTCCCGCTCGGCGGCAGTCGCTGCAGCCGCGGGCGCATGATTTTTAACCTGCTGGTTGTCTGGGTCGCGACCGGGCTCTGGCACGGCGCGCATCTGAACTTCCTGCTCTGGGGCCTCGGCCTGTTCGTGATCCTGGTCGTGGAAAAGCTCTGGCTCAAGAAATACCTCGACCGCTGGCCGGTGCTCGGGCATCTGTATATGCTCGTGCTCATCCCGCTGTCGTGGGCGGTGTTTTCCGTGTCGGATCTGGGGCAGCTCGGCGCATATTTCGGCCGCCTGCTGCCGCTGTTTTCGCACGCGGCGGCCTACCCGCTCGATTTTCTCAAGTACGGCAAGACCTACGGGGTGTTCCTCGTGCTTGGTCTGCTGTGCTCGACGTCGCTGCCGGCGTATGTGTACCGCCGGCTCAAAGGCACCTGGGCCGGGGCGGTCATTCTGGCCGTGCTGTTCTGGCTGTGCCTGTTTTGCCTGAGTAAGGGCATGAACGACCCCTTTATGTATTTCCGATTCTAAGGAGCGCTGACGTATGAAACGCATCAAACCGCAATATTTTCTCATTCTGCTGCTGGTGGCCGCCATCGCGGCGGCGCCGTTTCTCATCCGCGGCCTGATCGACCGCAGCAGTGTCGGCAAGCAGCCGGCC
>OLSA01003127.1_pt1 | contig 11723 bp, 7 predicted proteins | sample 1672731 | NCBI WGS metagenome assembly OLSA01 (sample SAMEA3136718, study PRJEB25190) | human gut metagenome | biome: human gut; feature: human-associated habitat; material: faeces | place: Austria | collected 2013
CTTGACCACGCCTTTCATTACCAGACGGTATTCTGACATTCCGCAGAGCCTCCTTGTCGTTTATCATCAGGCCGCAGAAAAACCTTTTTTCAAAACAAGGCGCGTGCGCGGAGAATATTTCTCGCACGCACGCGCTTTATAGCTTTGTTCAAGCCGTCAAGGTCCACTGCGTACCTTGCATTGTTTCCGGAACCTTTGGTCTTACTTCACGTACTCGGAAGCGTTGTCCTTGGTCACCTTGACATAGTCGACCCAGTAGTACTGCTCGACCTTGGAGCCCTCGACGTACAGCTTGGTAGCCTCAGCAGCTGCAGTAGCCTGACCCACGTCATCGTTCAGAACGGTACCGGTCATGTTGCCATCCAGAACGTCCTGAACAGCCTCAGCCAGTGCATCGACACCAACCAGATAGATGTCCTTGCCGACGGTGCGGTTAGCCTGCTGGATGGACTGCAGAGCGCCCAGTGCCATTGCGTCGTTGTTGCAGAAGACAACTTCGATCTTGTCGCCGTACTGAGACAGAGCGTTTGCAACGTCCTGCTGAGCGGTGGTCTGATCCCAGTTGTCCAGGTACTCGTACAGGCACTCAACTTCCTTGCCTGCATCGGTCAGGGCCTTGATGGAGTACTCGGTGCGGTACTGAGCATCGATGTTCTCGGGGTCGCCCTTGCACATAATGTAGGTGATCTTGCCGTCGCCGTTGATATCGCCCTGAGTCTCGGTCTCCAGGATCAGCTCGCCCTGATAAGTACCGGACTGACGTGCGTCAGCACCAACGTAGCAGCACTTGTCTGCGTAGGAGTCCAGAACGCTCTTGTCGGGCTCACGGTTGATGAAGACGATGGGAGTCTCAGAGGGCTTGATGGTATCAACGATGGTCTGAGCGGAAGTGGTCTGGACGGGGTTGATGATCAGGACGTCCACGCCCTGCTGCAGGAAGGTGTTGATCTGCTCGGTCTGGGTGTTCTGGTCGTTCTTGCCGTCCATGATGGTGACGGAGTAGCCCATGTCCTTCAGGTACTCTTCCAGATCGGAGCGGTACAGGGTCATGAAGTTATCAGCAAACTGATAGATGCACACGCCGATGTTTGCGGAACCGTTGGTTGCAGCAGCGCTGGAAGCAGCAGCAGAAGATGCAGCAACAGAAGAAGCAGCAGTAGAGGTGCTGGAAGAGCCGCCGCAGGCGGTCATAGCAGCGGTAGCGCCCACAACAGCAGATGCCTTCAGGAAGTCACGACGCGAAATCATTTTCATAATAATGTTCTCCTTCAATTCGTATCTCAGCATTTTCACAGGAGCAATCTTGCATGCACCTGTAATTCCTGTTCGTATTATACCCTTGCAGCACCCCACTGTTCAAGAGAACAAGTTCACAAGATTGAAGGAGTTCTTTTGTGCTATTTCAACAAATGCTTTTTGGGCTCGCCAATTTCTTTTCTCGAAACATCACAATTTTTCATACATTTGCAACCTCCCTACAAAAGCAAAAAAATTATGTCATTTTTCTCTCAAAAAGATTACAAAATGTTGCATCGTCCGGTTTTTGCAGCTTTTTTATTTCTTGTATATCTTGAAAAATATTTTCAGGAATAGTTCATCCCTGTTCTTCCGCATTTTTTCGCTTCATTTCTGCAATTTTCTGCAAATCGCCTGCCATTCCCGGTTCCTGCCGCCCGCCTTTTGCAAAGAAAATGCCCGGAAGCTTTCCTGAGCCTCCGGGCATCTCGATCCGAGTATCTTTTACAGATGCAGCAGCATCTTTGCAATGTTGAAGTAGATCAGCAGCGTGGTGGTATCCACAATGGTGGTGATCAGGGGTGAAGCCATCACGGCCGGATCCACATGCAGCTTTTCTGCCGCCACCGGCAGAATGCCGCCGATGATCTGCGAGAGCAGGATGGTGCAGATCAAAGTCAGGCACACCACCAGCGCCACCGGAGCCGCGATGCGGTCAAACACCAGCAGCTTTACAAAGTTGCATACGGCCAGCGTGCCGCCGCACAGCAAGGCCACGCGGCTCTCGCGCCACAGGATGCGGGGCAGATCGTGGGGCTGGATATCGCCCACCGCCATGCCGCGGATGATGGTGGAGGTGCTCTGGCTGCCCGCGTTGCCGCCTGCATCGGTCAGCATGGGGATGTATGCAGTCAGCACGGTCACAGCGGCCAGTGCATCCTCGTATCCGCGAATGACCAGACTGGAGAAGGTGGCGCTGATCATCAGGAACAGCAGCCACGGTGCGCGGCTCTTGTACAGGTCCCACATACTCTGCTTGAAGTAGGGCTTGTCGGAGGGGCCGATTGCGTTCATCTTTGCAATATCTTCGCTGGCCTCGTCCTGCAGGATGCTGATAGCATCGTCAATGGTCACGATGCCCACCAGCCGGTTCTCGGCGTCCACCACCGGAATAGCCAGAAAGCCGTATTTCTCGAACAGGTTGGAAACATCCTCCTGATCGGTGGTGGTGCTCACGCTGACCACATTGGAATCCATCAGGTCCTTGATAGGCTCTTCTGTGTTCTTTGCCAGCACCAGCACCCGCAGGGACACCACGCCGATCAGCCTGCGGCTGTCATCGGTCACATAGCAGTTGTTGATGGTCTCCTTGTCAAAGCCATTCCTGCGGATGGCCTCCATAGCCTGTGCCACGGTCATGTCCGGCCGCAGCTCCATCAGCTCGGTGGTCATCACGCCGCCGGCCGAGTCCTCCGGGTACTTGAGCAGCTCGTTGATCATGCGGCGGGTGGTGGGGTCGGCCTGACCCAGAATGCGCTTGACCACGTTGGCAGGCATTTCCTCCACAAGGTCGGTGGCATCGTCCACGAACAGTTCGTCCACAACAGCCTTCAGCTCGGTATCGGTCAGGCCGTCGATCAGCTTCTGCTGGGTCTCAGGGGCCAGTTCGGTGAACACATCTGCGGCCAGATCCTTCGGGCACAGACGGAACAGCACCGGGAGCTTTTCTGCAGGCAGATCCTCAAATACCGCCGCAAGGTCGGGCGCGGGCAGAGTTTCCATCACATCCCGCAGGCTCTGGTATTTCTTGGCATCGTCCAGATTTGCCAGCATGGTCTTGAGGGTATCGATCGAGATTTCAGACATAAAAAAGCTGCCTCCTTTTCAGTGGCAGCTCTCGTTCCTTCTTTTCAGGGAACACAAACACGCACCGTGTGCATTCACACACAGCAGGGTCTGCGCAAAGCAGAAACGGCGGCTGCCATCATATAAAATAATCGGGGAGAAAGACTGCTGCTACTGCCAGCAGGTTCCATGACAACCACCTCGTTTTCCTGTTGTAAAAAGACACTTTTTGCCTTTTCCGCCCATTACTTTACCACTGCTTTTTTGCCGCGTCAACCCTGCTTTTTAAATTTTTCCGTTTCTTTACAAAAAGTAAAAGTGCCCGATGACATTTTTCGTATCATCAGGCACTTTTATCCTGTCAGAGCATGTCCCGAGCGGGATGGAAGGCTCTTTGCTTACAGGGTCTCTACCGTATCAAACATTTCTTTTGCGGCTTCCACAGCATCCTTGCTGCCAAACACCACCCGCACGCCGTTTGCCATGGCGGCACCCAGCTCTGCGGCCTGCTCCTTCAGCAGCGCGGCATCCACCGCACACAGGGCCTTGCGGTCTGCCGCCATCATTTCATCAGTGATGCCGCAGAAATACCGGCGGTCCGTCTCGCGGGCCTCAGCACGCGGCTTGCGAGGGGTGTCCAGCTTGGCCACAGTACCCACAATAAAATCGTTCAGGTCTTTTTCGGTGTACTCCCGTGCTGCCAGTTCTGCCGGACCTTTTGCAAAGGTGTCGTAGCTTTCCTTTACATGGGGGTCGCGGTAGGTGTACAGGTATTCCACGCCGTCCGAGGAGAGCATTCCGGTGCCGTAAGCGCCGCCCACCTCGCGGATGTTGTGCCACAGGTATTCGTAGCTCATCACGCGGGCCAGCACCTTGCGGTCGCTGCGGCGCTCCATGGGCCACACCAGCACATCGTAGTTCACGCCGCCATCGATCACGAAGGCTTCATTCACCGGCGGGGTCAGCGGCTCGGTGTAGGGGCTTGCCGCAGCACGGCCCTCGGCGGCAAAGCGGCTTTCCGGCAGCAGGGTGCGCAGTCTGGCAAGGGCATCCTCGCTGCCGTGCAGGCTGACGGTGAGCTGCGCGTGCTGCAGCACCTCGGTGCGCAGAGCATCCAGCTTTTCGCCCAAAGCGGCCCAGTTGCCCCGCTTCTGCACGCCGCACAGGAACTTATAGTAGCTCACGCCGCTGCAGCGCTCGCTCACCGCACCGTCCACCGTGTAGTGGGCACCGGCGCGGGTGGCTGCGTATACATTGCCCTGCTGGATGAACTGCTGTTCCATGTTCAACTTCTGCTGGCTCAGCACCCGTGCAAAAGCAGCTTCTGCCGCCGGGCCGGTAAGGATGGTATCATACAGCCATTCGCCGCCCAGCTCCACAGCCTTTTCCAGACTGCGTTCCAGCAGGCTCAGGCACAGGCTCAGCTTGGCATGGCAGGGTGCACCCTCCTGCCGCCCAGTCCAGATGTCCAGCTGGGTGCGGCTGTCGCCCAGCCATGTGCTGCGCAGAGTGTTCAGTTGCTGAGCGGTGTGTTCGGTGCTGTCCAGCTCGTCCAGCACATCGGTCAGCAGGTCCAGATACGGCATGTCCTCAGGCTTCACATTACCGAGGTCATAGTAGAAGTTCAGGTACAGGCTGCCTGCCGAAGGGTGATGCAGCAGCTGTGCCCCGGCCAGAAGTTCCCGCTCGCCTGGGGCCGTCCTTGCTCCGTCGCCAAGGTCGGCAACGGTCAGCGGGTGCTCCAGCACAAGCTTGCCGTCGGTGCGGATGGGTTCGCCCTCCTCTTTTTTAGGCAGGGTGGGCACCTGCACCACCTGCACCGGAGCCGGTGCAAACAGCTCACGCAGCAGCTCATCGAACCAGCCGTCAGCCATCTTTTCCCGCAGGGAAGCAAACAGCCTGTCCGTGTGCAGCAGCAGGGCCGGGTCGCCAGTGTGCAGCCAGCCGGTGGAAGCGTTGATGGCATCCAGCACGCCGTCCGGCAGGCTGCCCGGGCGCTCAAGGGACGCAAACTCTGCCGCGTTCAGCGAGGCCAGCAGCAGCTCCTGCGGGATGCCCTCGGTCAGGATGCCGTCCACAGCCTTGCGCACAGCGGCAGAGAACCGGCCTGCAGTCTCTCTGGTGGCACCGCGCAGCACCAGCTCCAGCACCGGCTGCAGGGTGCTGTCATCAAAGCCGATGTCGATATCCGCACCCAGCTTTTCGGCCAGCAGTGCGGCTTTCAGCGGTGAGTTGTTGGTGCCCAGCAAGGCGTCCAGCAGGACCTCCACGCCCAGCTGGCGCTCCCGGTCCGCAAAGGCACCGGTGTACCATGCCAGTGCACACTGCACCTCGTCCGGCTCCGGGTTCTCGGTGTAATAGGGCAGCTCCACGCAGGTGCCCGGCTGCTCGTCCTGCACCGTCAGGCGGGGGCGGGTGGTGGTCCTGGGCATCCGGGACAGGTAATCGCGGTCCAGCATTTCCAGCTTTTCGGCCATGTCCATCTTGCCGTACAGGGTGATGCAGCAGTTGTCCGCGCTGTAGTGGCGGCGGTACACCCGCTGATATTTCTCATAGGTCAGCGCCGGGATGCTCTCCGGGTCGCCGCCGGACACAAAGCCATAGGCCGTGTCCGGGAACATGGCACGCTCCAGCGCATTCTGCAGCTGAGCGTCCGGGGTGGCAAGGGCCCCCTGCATCTCGTTGTACACCACGCCGCTCACGGTGCCGTCGGCATCCCGGTGCCAGCCCTCCTGCTCGAACACCGCCCTGTCCACCATGGCCAGCGGGCAGAACACCGCGTTCAGGTAGACATCCATCAGGTTTCTGAAATCCGTCTCGTTGGGAGTGGCAAAGGGGTACACGGTCTTATCCGGGAAGGTCATGGCATTGAGGAAGGATGCCATGCTGCTCTTGAGCAGCTGCAGAAACGGCGAGGTGACCGGGTATTTTTCGCTTCCGGCCAGCACCGAATGCTCCAGAATATGAAAAACGCCGGTGTCATCGGAGGGGAAGGTGCCGAACCCGATGCCAAAGGCCTTGTTGTTGTCCTCATTTTCCACCAGCAGGATGGTGGCCCCGCTCACGTCGTGGGTGAGCACGGTCAGGGTACCGTGCTGCTCGGGGCAGTCCTCTGTGCGGACGAGGGTATAACCGGGAACCTGCTTCATCGCTTTATTCTCCTTTGTGTTTTTGGTCTGGCCCTATTGTATCATTCACCGTTCCAAAACACAATTGCCGGTTTGTAAACAATAACCCAAAAAGGCTCCCCTGTGCATGCACAGAGGAGCCTTTTGAAAAAACGTGTGTTACACCTGCTTGGCGTGTTCCGTCCGGCACGACACCCGGAACAGCACAAAGCCGATGACGAACAGCACCGCGATGCTGCCCAAGCCCACGTTGACACTGCCGGTGAGCTGGCTGCCCACACTGACGATCATGGTGCCCAGGAAGGATGCCCCCTTGCCGCAGATGTCGAACAGGCCGAAGTATTCGCCGGATTTTTCCGCCGGGATGATCTTAGCAAAGTGGCTGCGGCTCAGTGCCTGCACACCGCCCTGGAACATCCCCACCAGCACGGCCAGCACCCAGAACTGCCACTGCTGGGTGAGGAAGAAAGCAAACACCGCAATGCCGGTATAGGCCGCGATGCACACCGGGATCAACTGGCTGGAGGGGTATTTTGCGCTCAGCCGGCCGAAGATCAGCGCCGAGGGAAAGGCCACGATCTGGGTGACCAGCAGCGCCAGCAGCAGGCCGGTGGTGTCCAGCCCCAGGGCCGTGCCGTAAGCCGTGGCCATATCAATGATGGTGTACACACCGTCGATGTAGCAGAAGAACGCCAGCAGGAACCAGAACACCTGCTTGTCCTCATAGAGGTGCTTCAGGGTGTGGCCGATGCGCACAAAACTCTGCCGGATGGCGTGCTGCTCCACCTCCACATAGTTGACCTGCCGGTAGCGCCGGAGCAGCGGCAGGGTGGTGACCAGCCACCACGCCGCCGTGATGAACAGTGCAATGGTCAGGGCGGTCATCTGGCTCATGCCGATGGCCCCGCTGCCCAGCACCAGCGCCAGACACACCACAAAGGGTACACAGCTGCCGATGTAGCCCCAGGCATAGCCGCGGGAGGACACCATGTCCATCCGCTCCGGGGTGGTCACATCGCCCAGCATGGAGTCGTAGAACACCAGACTGCCCGAAAAGCCGATCTTGGCCACGATGAAGATGACCAGGAACGGCAGCCAGGTGCGGGCCGCGCCCATGGCACAGCAGCCCAGCACACCCACGAACAGGCAGAGCATGAAGATGGGCTTTTTGAAATTCCTGGTATCGGCCAGCGTGCCCAGAATGGGCCCCAGCACGGCGGTGACCACCGTGACCACCGAGCTTGCATAGCCCCAGTAGGCCAGATAGTTCACCTTGCTCACGCCGCCGGCCTCCGCCAGCGCATTGAAGAAGATGGGCACCAGGGTTGCGATCATCAGCACAAAGGCCGAGTTGCCCACATCGTACAGAATCCACGCACGCTCCAGCGGCGTGACCTTAAATTTTTTCTTTTGCATTCTTGTTCCTCTCGCACCGCCGTGCGATGCACTCTCTTTTCCCAGTTGTCTGAACGGCAGGGAGTTTCTCTGACCTCCTGCTGGCCGCCCCTCAGAATTCCCCGAAGGTGTGGTCATAGGCCTTGTCCAGCGGGGTGTCCGTGTCCAGCGTTTCCGCATAGGCTTCGATCAGCCGCACCGCCAGCGGAATGGCCTGCTGGTACAGGGCATCCAGTTTCTCATTGCTCTCGGTGCACTGCGGGTTGGGCTGCGGGTTGGCCACAAGGCCGTGGAGCACGTCGTACTTGCCCACTGCCTTCATGCCGGTGAGCACCACCCAGCGCTTGACCGCGCCGGAGGGCTGCAGCAGCCGGTGCATCGCGATCATCCCCTTGAGGGCGTCCAGCACCTGCAGGCCGGTCAGGCCCTCGTAGAAGGGCGCGATGACCCGGGCATTTTCTGCCGTGGGCCGGATATGGCTGGCCGTGAAGAAGTTCTTCGGGTCATGGCCGTCCCGGCGCAGCAGCATGTCGTCGAACTCGGTCTCGATTTCGCAGTGGCTCACCCCGCTCTGGCGGGTGTAGGCCTCCACATAGGGGTGACAGGTGCTGTCCAGCGCAAAATGACACACGAACCCCAGCGCATAGGCCAGCGCGGCGTCCCGGTCCTTTGCCTGTCGCACCACGCCCCGGGCGCACTCAAAGAACACCCGGCCCGGCTGCTCGTGCATGGCGTTGCCCAGGGCACTCACGGGGTTGGACTTGGCTGCATGATAGTAGAACAGCAGATCCGGCCCGTGCAGGCCCACGTCGAACAGGGCCCGGTTTTTCCCGATCTGATCCTGCAGGGCTGCGGGCAGCTGCTGCAGAACATCCGCGCCGAAGTGGCGGTGCGCATAAGTTGACGGCATAAGATCCCCTCCTGTTTCTGTCGGGCGCAATGCGCTCATAGTTTCAGTATAGCAGAAAGTTTCCCGACCTTCTACCCCTTTTTGTCTGTTTTATGTAAAAGATTTGAATGATTCTTACTGCATTCTGCCGGGTCGTTTCTGAAAATATGGGCTCTGCACGCAAAGCGCAAAAAAGCACAGCCGTTCTCAGAACAGCTGTGCCTTTCCGGTATCAATTCTTATATGTTCTCGTAGCCCTGGGGCATCTCGTTCTTGCGGTTGCGGTCCATCAGGGTGCGCAGCGCGTCGCTGGCACTCATGCCCTCCTTGACGATGGCGTTCACCGTCTGCACGATGGGCATTTCCACGTTGTACTTGGCGGCGAGCTCCATGGCGGCGGGCAGGGCGTTGATGCCCTCCACCACCATGCCCACTTCCTTTACGGCCTGCTCCGGGCTCTCGCCCTTGCCGATGAGGATGCCGGCGCGGTTGTTGCGGCTGTGCATGCTGGTGGCTGTCACGATCAGGTCCCCGATGCCGGCCAGGCCCGCAAAGGTGTGGATGTTGCAGCCCATGGCCACGCCCAGGCGGGCGATCTCGGCAATGCCGCGGGTGATCAGGGCCGCGCGGGCGTTGTCGCCGTAGCCAAGGCCGGTGGAGATGCCCACGCCCAGGGCGATCACGTTCTTCAGGGCACCGCTCAGCTCCACGCCCTTGATGTCGGGGTTGGTGTACACGCGCATGCAGGTGTTGCTGAACACATCCTGCACAAAGCGGGCCGCCTCGTCATCCGGGCAGGCCGACACAATGGTGGTGGGCAGGTCCAGCGCCACTTCCTCGGCGTGCGTGGGGCCGCTCAGGGCCACCAGCCTGCAGTTTTTGGGGCCGCCGTCCCTGTTCAGCTCGTCGGCGATCACCTCGGTCATGGTATATAAGGTATCCGGCTCCATGCCCTTGGCCACATCCACAAGGATCTGACCGTCCGGGATATAGGGCCGTGCCTTGGCGGTGGTGCCCCGTACGAACACCGAAGGCACTGCAAACAGCAGCACATCCTTGCCGGTGCACACTTCCTCGATGCTCTTGGTGAACTGCAGCTCGGCCGGGATCTTCATGCCCGGCAGGTTGGGGTGCACCCGGGCAGCAGAAAGGCTGTCCACCTCGGCCGGCAGTGCCGACCACACCTGCACCTCATTGCCGCTGACGCACAGCATCCGTGCCAGAGCCATGCCCCAGGTGCCTGCACCCAGGATGCCAATTTTCCGTTTTGTCACGTTCTTGTCCTCCGTGTCCGCGCACCGGGCAGAGCGCCCGTTCGCGCGGCAGTTTCTATACAAAAAATAGTTCCGATATTTTAGTGTTCTACACCTAAGCCCATTTTACACGAAAGGCTGTATCCCGTCAACTCTCTGGCAGGCTGCACAAAGTCCGGTGGTGTTTTTCAGCGGTTTTGTCTATCGTATGCGATTTCATAACTACCAATTGCATCCATCGGAAATTCATGTTATAGTATTCTGGTAGGTTTTGTAGGTTTTTTCAAAAACCCCTTGACTTCAACGCAGGTTGATCCTGTATACTCTGCTTCATCGTCACATTTTCTTTCAAAGAGGATTTCAAAAAGCTTATGTTTGAGTCATTCCTTGCCAACCGCACCGTCGGCGTGCTGTGGGAGGCCCTGCCCCGTATCTTATCAGCGGGCCTCACCATGACCATCCCCCTCACGCTGATCTCGTTCTCCCTCGCCATGGTCATTGCCGTGGCGGTGGCTCTGGTACAGTATGCCCATGTGCCGGTGCTGCGTCAGATCGCCCGGTTTTACATCTGGGTGGTACGCGGTACCCCGCTGCTGGTGCAGCTGTTCATCATCTTTTACGGCCTGCCCAGCGTGGGCATCATGCTGGATGCGTTCCCGGCTGCCGTCATTGCCTTTGCGTTCAATGAGGGCGCCTACTGCGCCGAGACCATGCGCGGCGCGCTGGAAAGCGTGCCCCAGGGCCAGCTGGAGGCCGGTTCCTGCGTGGGCATGACCTGGTGGCAGATCATGCGCCGCATCGTTCTGCCGCAGGCCCTGCGCACCGCCGTGCCCTCCCTGTCCAACTCCCTCATCAGCATGATCAAGGACACCTCTCTGGCCTCCAACATCACGGTGGCAGAGTTGTTCATGGCAGGCCAGCGTGTGGCAGCCCGCACCTACATTTTCCTGCCCATCTACTGCGAGGTGGCTGTGGTCTACCTGCTGTTCTGCACCATCATCACCAAGCTGCAGGCGCTGGTGGAGCGGCAGCTGAACGCACACGGCTTCCAGTGAGAAAGGGGTGGACGGTATGGCCATGTTAGAGATCAAAGACATCCACAAAACATTTTACACCTACGATGACAAGCCCCGCTTCCACATCGGGCCTTTCCCGCGCGGCAATGCCCGCCGGGTGCGCAGCGCACTGCACGTCCTGAACGGCGTGGACCTGAGTGTGGAAAAGGGAGATGTTGTTGCCATTCTGGGCCCTTCCGGCTCCGGCAAGACCACCCTGCTGCGCTGCCTGAACTTTCTGGAGACCGCTGACAGCGGCACTCTGGTGTTCGACGGCGAATCCTTCGATCTTGGCAGGATCTCCCGGGCCGACATTGCCCGCCTGCGCAAAAAAACGGCCTTTGTGTTCCAGAACTACAACCTGTTCCGGAACAAGACCGCCCTGCAGAATGTGACCGAGGGCCTGATCGTTGCCCGCAGGATGCCCAAAGAGCAGGCGGATGAGATCGGCAGACGGATGCTGGAAAAGGTCGGTCTGGCCGACCGGGCCGACTACTATCCCCGCCAGCTTTCCGGCGGACAGCAGCAGCGCGTTGCCATTGCCCGCGCCCTTGCCACCGACCCGGAGATCATTTACTTTGACGAACCCACCAGTGCCCTTGACCCGGAGCTGACCGGCGAGGTGCTCTCGGTCATGCGAAAGCTGGCCGAGGAGGGCATGACCATGCTGGTGGTCACCCACGAGATGGGCTTTGCCCGCAACGTCTCCTCCAAGACAGTATTCATGGAGAACGGCGTGGTGGTGGAGCAGGCCCCTTCCCACGAATTCTTTGCCCACCCCCGCGAGGAGCGGACCCGGGAGTTCCTGCGGAAGATCGAGCATACAGCATAAGGGATAGCCGACGGGGAGCTTTCCACGCAAATGCTTCGGGCCATTCCATCGCCCGCCCTATTGCCTGCGGCAACAGGGTCCCACCCCAGC
>OLSA01003128.1_pt1 | contig 11720 bp, 5 predicted proteins | sample 1672731 | NCBI WGS metagenome assembly OLSA01 (sample SAMEA3136718, study PRJEB25190) | human gut metagenome | biome: human gut; feature: human-associated habitat; material: faeces | place: Austria | collected 2013
CCGGCTGTCATCAGTGGCATGACTGCGGAATATAGGGGTAAACACTCCAAACTGAATCCAGCGAAGCATTAGTTCCGGGTCATTTACAATTTTTTCATCGGTAAACGCATGGCCTCCAAGGTCATGTCCCCAGAAAGCGTATCCTACATTTGATGCGGTGGAAGTAAAGTACGGCTCAAATGCGAGAGTCGGGAAATTTATAAGGGCATCTCCCGAAAAACCAATTTGGTAACGATGGCTCCCTAATCCTCCCCAACGATGAAAGATTACAGGTCGGCGGTCAGGCCTGTTTTTAACCATATCATTGTAAAACACATGATTGCACCAGAATGTCTGTCCAAGACCGGGAGTATATGGACTCGTAAGATGTTGTTGCCAGTCGAGCCACCAGAAATCCACACCTTCAGATTCATGGTCACGGATTACGTTGTCAAAGAATGACTTTGTAAAATCCGGATAATCAAGATACCAGGCAATTTTGCCGTTACTACCATATTTACCGCTAAGTTCCCTACTCATTGCTTTGTAATAGGATGGAGATTCGATACTGTCAATGCCATCTGCCGGATGGAGATTTAAAGCGATTTTGTAACCGTTGTCATGGATTTCCTGAAGAAGTTTAGTCGGTTCAGGTATTAAGTTGGTATTCCAAGCCCAGCCGGTCCAACCTCCGATATTCTCCGACTCACTTGATGTCTTGCCATTCCAATGCCAATCCATATCAAGAATCATTACGTCGGTAGGGATATCGTTCTTCTTAATTTCTCGCATAATCTCCCGATAGTCATCGGCTGAATATGAATAGTAACGGCTATACCAATAGCCGAAAACGTATGCCGGCGGTAAAGGAATTTTACCGGCTATTTTGGTAAAATCTCCGATAGCTTTCTTATATTCATTGCCATAGCCCATAAAATACAGGTCAATAGCCTGAGGGTCATTACGATATGCCCACCAGTCATATCCAACCTCCGGATTTGGCTCAAGTGCAAATGAGTGACTCCCGTCAGCACGTGTTGCTTCCCATGAATCATCTATTACAGCCCAACCGGATCGGGATATTAATCCGTTTTCCAATTCACTCCGTTTATTGTCTCCATTGCTACCGTCAAGAGTCCGACAAGTCCCTTTAAGGTTTAGCGGATCTTTTTTCCCTGGATACCAAAGTGTTTCACAGCCATGGTTTTCAATGGTAATAGTGAGGTTTTCCGGAGATGCCGGACTTGTTTTCGGATTGGTTCCTTTTCGGTATTTGAGTTTTACTTTATCAGTCTGGATATACAAGAATCGGTCATCTTCTTTTTTCTTGAAATCTACCAATTCAAGATTACGGTTGACAACTGTAAATGTAGGACGGTCTTCGAACATGCCTTTTTCACTATATTCTATACGAATCATTTCTGGAGTCAGTACTGTGAAGCGTGCATTGCCACATATAACCACTGCCTTGGAATTTGCTATCGGATTATTATTGTCAACTGTAGCTCGAACAAATGGTGCCATGCTTAGCATCACCGCCAATCCTATCCACTTCATTATTTTTTTTTTATTCATATAAATGTACTGTTATTAAATTATTTGGTCAGTTTCAAAACCTTGCAAGCCCGCGGCCCTAATTCAACACTCAATTTAGATGCTTTGCCTTCGTCTTTGTGTTTCCACAAGTCGCGTACGCTTACTTCTCCTTCTATACCAATCTCCGAAAGATGTAGTTCATATGTTTTCTGTTCATTGTCGCGGTTGAAAAGTCCTACTATATAATCACCGTTAGACATCTGTCCGTACCAAATCTGGTTCTTTTCAGTGTCGGTCACGTCACCCGAAAGAGGCTTTCCTACGAATCTGTCGGCATTTAGTGCCAACATTTCCTCATTCTGATAAAATTTCAGGTTATCTCCTACGGTATTATGTCGGTCAGCTACCGTTACCGGCCCTCCTGCTATCAACTGCAAAGAAATAACCGACTCTTTTTCCGCATCAGTATTAAAGGTATTAAGACGGATAAAATCGCCATCAGGAATTACTTGATTACGTCCTGTTACTTTCGACCAATATATAAATCCATCAAACATATTCATGCTGTTGGGCCAGCCTTCATACACTTTGCCTCGGCTATCGTCAGAAAAATGGTTCCATCCACCTTGACCTGTATCTGCTACAATACGCACCATATTACCATATTTCCTTTCCAACTCGGCATTATTTTTAAGATGTGGCATAACCAATGAAGTAAAAATACCATAGCGAGTGGCCGAAATACAGATATACTCCAATGCCTTTTCATAACATTCTCTTCCATAGCCTCTGCCCACAAGTCCATTTCCCCAACTGGCTTCCATGCCACGGTCAAATCCATCTTCATACCAACTGAGAAAATCCATACGAATATATTCTACTCCTAATTCCTTATAATGTTTGAAAAAGCCGTCAATATATTCTTTTGCTCCTTTATGGGTAGCAACCACATAAGTAAAGAACTTATCCGGCTCGTCCGGATGCGCTACAACATCACTCTCGGCATCATACTTCAATTGTCCCAATGTAATGTTATTGGTATTCTGAATGGGAGTTTCATCTTTTCCGTGTAACCACAACGGGTTATCATACACACCTAGTTTCAACCCTTTTGCCTTACATTTAGCTACAAGGTCTTTCAAATACATGCTACCATATTTGTCCATGTAGCCGTATTCGTTCTTTTCACAAAGCATAGGAATAAATCCATCCGTACAAAGCATATCATAACCATAAGGTTTCAGATTCTCGGCAACCCAGTCAATAGCTTTGTCCCACTCTTCTGCATTCATATCCATTTGATATTCAGGAATACCATTATCAGCCATCTCCATACAAAACTCATATACACTCCAATAGAGTGGGGCTTTGAATTTATGGATATTGCTAATATCCACCTCTTCGTCATAATCCGGCACTTCCACTTCATCATCGGGAATCATATCCGGAGTCCACCCTGTTCCTTCGTTCTTACAGCTTGTGGAAGTAAATATTCCTATCATCAACAAGCAAAACAATGTTATTTTCTTATATTCCATACTACTTTTTCATTTCTAAGCGAGTGCGGAATTAAATTGTCCGCACTCGTAGGATTACTAATTTTTCTTTTCAAATTTAATCTTATTAGTCAATACATTCAGTTCTACACGATACTGACCGGCTTCACTTTCTTCCACTTTCCACTGGTAGTCATTACCATTCGGTTGAACCAACTGCACATCAGTCATGTTAAGAGAAGCTTTTCCGTCTTCTCCCGCCTGCTTGGGCATATAACAAGTGATCGCCCAACTTCCATCTACATTTATCGGACATTTAAAGCTACCAGCTTTTAATTCTCCTTCCCAATAGAATGTTCCTTTATCAACATTGAAATCATAAACGAAAGCTTCCTTCCCTTGCTCCCAACCGGCAGGAGTTGCATCACCTAACATCCATATCTCTTTGCAGGGCAGATCATCAGGAATGCTCTGTAACAGCTTGAAGTCAATAGTCATGGTGTACATGTTCAGTGTCACCCGGTAGTTGCCTTCTTTGGTAATGTTCCATTTGTAGTCATGTCCCTGTATACCGGCCTCGATGCGTTCCATACGATTATCTCCAAATTCATGCGTTCCGTTTTCTATTGGCATCAGCCATGCTACATTCCAGTCTTCTTTCAGTTCCAATGGAAATTTCATATCTCCGGTTTTCAGGAGACCTTCATAATAGAAAGCCACTTGGTTGACTGGATCTTTCGTCAGTTTTGTGGAACTCATGATGTTCCAACCTGCAGGGGTTGCTTCTCCTACCATCCAAACATCATTATAGTCGGTAGTCGGGTAATCTGCATTCAATGTTCCGGCTTCAATGTTCAATTTCAACACATAAAATCCTGCTTTATTAATGGTAAAGGGGGTTTCATTACCGGTTTCATGCTCATTAAAGACCACACTGCCGTCGGCACCCTGTGTATACGAAGGTGACTGTCCGGTGGTATTCAAAATAAACTTGTAGTCACCTTCTTTCATCACCCCGTACCAGGTATATACCTCTTCCGATATCTCTTCTGTCATTTTAAGCGCATTGGCCGGGTCAGTAGCTCCTTCAAGTGCTGTTCCCATGACATAGATGTCGTATGGCTGTATTTCATACCCCACTGCGTCAAAACGTACAGTTGATAGTTCCGGTTTCACATAGCAGTCGGTCTCTTCTATTTCTGCGATAATTTCAGCTTCCAATGTTACTCTTTCACCGGGTTCTATTTTCCATTTTGTCAATAATGCGTTCATTTTTTTATGGGTAAAGCTTACACTGTGCTCGCCGGCCGGAATTCTCATTTTGTCAATAGAAGTGCCGAAATCATTGTCAGCAATGTCCAACTTAAAATAGTAAGTCACTTTAGAGTCCAAAGGGGCATTGGTTACCTCATTCCATGAAAAAGTAACAGCCTCCTCCTTTCCAAATTTCTGATTCAATTCTACATATTCATTCGATACTTGCAAGTGCATGGTATCATCGGGACGCTCAATACTATAACGTATATCTTCATCCTTACAGCCTACTATCAAACAAGAAAGCATGGCAAGTAAAAAAAAGATTTTATTTTTCATTTTGCTTGATTTTATGGAAATTATCTCCAAAATGGAAGTTGTCGCAGATTCTCGTTTTTATCCATTTCACTTTGATGGATAGGGAACCAATAATAAGCAGGATTATACACACGTTTCTGATAAGGTGTACGTACATAAAAAGCCTCAGCGTCTTTTCCGCTATAATTCATTCCGTACATATCTCCATTCAGCTTTTTTTCAGCTTCTTTCCAACGGCGCAAATCGTCATAACGCACCCCTTCTCCACAAAGCTCGACACGGCGTTCGGCACGAATAATCTTACGCACAGTCTCTTGATTATCGTCCACATGGATATTCTGGGCATCACTATTACCAAACGTATAAGTACGAATACCAGCACGTGTACGAATTTTATTCACATAGTTCAAAGCTTCCTCGCGAACTGTACGTTCATCTTTATACTCATTCAATGCCTCGGCATAATTCAAAAATGCTTCTCCCAAGCGGTAAACAATACCGGGACGATACTGGTAATTGTTCTCTTTAACATTCGTCTTAGGAGACACCCGTTTACGGATAAGATAACCATTTTGAGGCGCATCGTGCGTATGCGGATTGTCTTTCTGCCCGTTAAAAAAATCAAATTTACGTTTCTCGGTAGGGAAATAAGAGTTATTAAAAGCTACGGATACATAGAAGCGAGGTTCACGATTACAATACATATTATATGTACCTGCATAAGTAACAGCTCCTCCATTTACTTCTTCGTCCCAGATTGTATTATCAAGTTTTACGTCCGATTCGGAAAATCCCTCTTCATTCGAACCGTCATAAGGAAGTCCGTCTTGCATAAAGAAAGCATCGACTAAAGATTGAGTTACCCCTAACCCGCCGCTACCGCCACTGGCAGCCGGTGTTGCATGTTTTTCGTATGAACCATAATCAGAGCTTGGACGCGCAAACAGAATTTCGGTGTTCCCTTCATCAAAACGCTTCAAAAACAAGTTCTGATAAGACATAAACGGATCAATCTCTCCATTTGCATTTTCTTCAACATAAAGCTTATATCCGGCTTTATCAGCCTCATCAATCAATAGTTTACACGCTTCTACTGCATTTTTCCAACGTGTCGGGTCATAAACGGTACTGAAAAGATTTTCACCCTTCTCATTTTTGAAATCCGCATAATCCGTATTCCCATTTACCAATGGACTGGCAGCAAAAAGTAACATACGTGCACGCACTGCCAAACACATAATACTGGTAACACGCCCATACTTTCGTGCTTCAGTATATTTAGGAGGTAGTATCATAGAAGCCTCAAGCATTTCCTTGTCAGCCCAATCTATCACAGTGTAATAAGGAGCCTGTCCTTTCATCAAGTCCGACAGTACAAAATCTGTTGGAGCAATATAATCAGGATCAAACGGAACAGCTCCATAAGTATTGGCAAGCAAGTAATAATAATAGGCTTTCATGAATTTGCACTCCGTTTTCATATACTCTACTTCTTTTGCACTTATACCCTGTGCTGGTAGTGGGTGTATGTTCTCAAGGAAAATATTAGCCTCCCGAATACATTGCGGAAGAAGCTTCCAGTAATTTCCTTCCCAATCACTGTTAGGTGTCCATTCACCCAATATATAAGGAATGACTTTCCAACCCCACTGCCGCCAACGTTCGGACGGAGTCAGATCGTCAGCCAGGACTTCCCAACCCAATGTGTTAGTATAACCCCAATAAGGATCGGGTATAGCCGAGTAGACATTGGCAAGCCAACCCTCAATACGGGTTTTGTCTTCAAAGACCAAAGGAAGAGTTAATTCTGTATCAGTTTCTTTGTCAAGATAGTCAACACAAGACATCAATGAAGCTGTGACTATAAATCCTATAAGAATATTTTTTATAAATTTCATTGTTCTTTTTCTTTAGTTCATTCTATATTAAAAATTTACTTCTACCCCCAACATCAAAGAACGCATGGACGGATATTTTAAACCATCAGAGGTGGCCAGTTCCGGATCCCATAATTTGAACTTGGAAATGTAGAACAAGTTATTCCCACTGGCAAAGAATCGGATACTCTTCGCGCTAATTTTATTAACGACATTCTTAGGTAGGCTGTAGCCTATTTCAAGTGTTTTCAAACGGAGGAAACTCATATTTTTCTTCCAGAAAGTCGAGGCACGGTTATTGTTCGTATTAGTACTCTGAGAAAGACGTGGCCAAAAAACGTCCTGAGAAGGATTTTCTTCAGTCCAGCAGTCTGTATAGTTGGTATAGACATTACCTAATACACCGGCTCCGCTACCGGGAATGAAATAATCCGACCCACCGATAATACGGTAAGTGTCACCACTTCCTTGGAAGAAGAAACTCATATCCCAATTACGGAAATTGATATTTCCGCCAAACCCATAAACGATTCTCGGGTCAGTAGTACCACCAATATAGCCTTCGTCAGCACTAGTTATATAGCCATCGTTATTCATGTCACGATATTTGATATCGCCCGGACGCACTTCACCACCCAGTTGTGGAACAGGAATTCCTTCTTTCAGCTTTCCATCTACGAAATCATCATCGGTATAAAGTCCTAAGGCTTGCAGCCCCCACAGCGTATTGATTGAATGCCCGGTAATAGAACGATAAGTTCCTTTGACTGATTCTGGTTCGTCTCGTTCGATGATTGTATTCTTAGCATAAGTAAAAGTTCCTCTTACGCTGATATTACAATCCTTATTGATTCGCTTATTGTAATTCAGTGACAGATCGATACCTTTGTTGTCCACCTTGCCATAGTTGGCATATGGATTGTTGATAAACCCGGTTTGGGTAGGAATGGTGGCACGTTGCATGAAAATGCTGGTCCTGCGTTCTTTAAATAGATCAAGTTGAAAATCAAGTTCATTCCAAAGACCTATTTCTATACCTATATTCGTTTTAAGCGCTTTCTCCCAGGTCAGGTTTCCTACACCGACTTCTCCTTCCTGCACACCGTCACGATAAGTATCTCCTGTATATCCCCAATTGTAACCATTAGCTTTTGAATTGATGGTTGTGATATAGGCAAAACGGCGTCCACCGATATTGTCATTTCCTACCGTTCCCACAGAGGCACGGAGTTTCAGTTTACTTATCACATTGCGTATAGGTTCCATGAATTGCTCCTCACTAACGAGCCACCCCAAGGCGATGGAAGGGAAAAAACCAAAACGCTTGCCTTTCGCAAAGTTTTCCGAACCATTATATCCAAAGTTGAATTCAGAAATATAGCGGCGGTCAAATGTATATGAAAAACGTCCTGCAATACCTTGTGTCCGGTTCGGCTGTATATCGCCCCAATCATAGCTGCGTTGATTATACAAAAGAAGTGCATCTACCATGTGTCTGTTATTAAACGTCTGATTATAACTGAGTGCCGCTTCCAAATAAACGCTCTGGTTACCGTAATTTGCATTACTGGAATGGTCAAGAAACTCACTTCCGTATTTCAAGATGCTATGTACTAGTTCACCTTCATCATTGCGTGATTTTGCTACGCTATAATAGTCCGGCTCCTTACCACGTGTCACAAAGTTCTCATTATATGTATCAAATGCAAAAGTGAGCTTAGCTTTAGTCCCGGAGTTATCATTTTAAGGTTCTGCTCAACAGCAAACAAAGATTCTAGTTTGCTCCGTCCGCTACGGTAGTAACCGTTCTGTGTACTGATAGCCCAAGGATTAGGACGGTTGCTACTGGCAATAGGAATAGTCCCATCTGAATAAATAGCGGGGTGTACAAAAGGAGGCGTTTCAAAAGCAGCACTGAAAACTTCATCCGTACCACTGCGACTTTTATGTAGATTCTGTAAGTAACCACCTACATTAAAACGAACTAGGGTAGTTTTTGTCAAGTCTAGATCTACATTTGCCCGTATGTTGTAACGGTTCAACTTGCTTTGGGTATCATAAGGCAAACTCTTATCGGAAGCCATAATTCCATTTTCATGATAAAGAGATGCTGTAAGAGAATAACGGAGTATTTCTGTTCCACCACTTACTGTAAGATTAGCACGAGTGGAAGTTGCATAATCTTTGGTAATGGCGTCTATCCAGTCTACATTCGGATATAAATCTTTGTCGTAGCCATAATAAGTTTTAAGTATCTGCTCCTTTGTAAACATACGTTTATTGGGATCACTTTCCAGAGAATTAAGTAAACTCATATATTCAGCAGCTCCAATAAACTCAGGAAGTTTGGTGGGAGCCTGAATGGACTGCTCTACACGTACATTAACAGAAGGAGCGGCTATCGTTCCGCGTTTTGTATTGATAATAATGACTCCATTCGCTCCACGTACGCCATACATAGCACTGGCTGAAGCATCTTTCAAAACAGAAAAAGATTCAATTTCAGCAGGATCAAGATCATTTAAGCTACGTTCTACACCATCTACCAATACTAATGGAGAAGTATTTCCACTGAAAGAAGCAATGCCTCGAATCCAGAAATTTGAGTTATCATATCCGGGTTCGCCAGATGGCTGTACTGCAATCACACCCGCTAACTGTCCGGCTAAATTGTTACTGAGTGAACGGGAGGACCCGACTTGCAACTTGGTAGGCTCTATAGTCTGTACCGAACCAATAACTGAAAGTTTCTTTTGATTACCATAACCTACTACCACAACCTCATCCAAAGCTTCTACATCTTCTTCTAGTATAATATTGAAGTTGATTTCATTTCCAACCACGATTTCTTTAGACTTGAAACCTATGTAAGTTATATTTAATACACTCTGTTTATTCGGTACCTCAATATAGAAGTGACCATCCACATCAGTTATAGCCCCTCCTGGCTCATTTTTGACTGTCACATTAACACCTGGAAGTGGAGATTTCTCTTTATCAAGTACGGTTCCACTAATTCGGATACCTTTTACTTGCTGTTGGACAATAATACTTTCTGCCATAGACTCGTCAGCATAAACTGGAAAGAATCCTATCCACAAAAATAGTGGCGCCAGAATAGTAGTTTTTACTTTCATAGTTTTTTAAATTAAAAGATTAACGTCATTGATTACAATATAACAGCCTATTAAGCAGAACGACATATCGCGGGTCTGGATACTTGTTGGCTATTCGAATTATTACCCTTTGTTTTCTAGTTAGATTGTTCTTTTGCATACATAATATAAGATTTTAAAGTTGATAAAAAAGTATAAATTACAAACTATCTCTTTCTTGGGAAAAGAGACAACGCAAAAATATCAGATAAGAAATACTAATTATGAATCAAAGAGTGAAAAAGTAGTGATTTATATCAATGGAAAATGTATAATCTACTGTATATTAGTAATATAAAAACGTGTAGTAAAACTAAAAAAGTAGTAAAAATATAAGTGTAAAATAAGAATATTCTGAATCGTAAACTTCTATTAGTCTTTTGACTTTCCAATTTTCATTACCTCTTGTTCTAGTAGGTTACGGTCACCAGCGGCCTTATTTCGAACTTTCGTGCGGTAATTATAAATGGTGGTTACAGAATAGCGTAGAAACTGAGCAATCTTCACGCTATCACTAATACCCAAGCGTATCAATGCAAAGATGCGTAACTCTGTATTCATCCGTTCACCGGTTTTCAAGGATATTTGCTCATCATTGGTAAGCAAGGCATTGAAATCCTCCACAAAAGTAGGGAACATTTGCAGGAAAGTATTGTCAAAATTCGCATAGAATTCCTTCAATTCCCCCTCTATAAATTTGGAAGACTTGATGTTCTTGTAGAGTTCTTCCACATTCCCAGTAGCAGCAATCTTACCTAATGACCGGCGGTAATTGTCCATCTTCTCCAAATATACCGAACACTGATCCATATATCGACCAATATACTCCTCTTTCAGATAAGAATTCTCTGCAATACTGTGGTTAGCCTCCTTAAGCTTGTGCATCGAAAGGTGAAGTTCTTCATTCAGTTCTTTTAACCGCTTGTTGGTGCCAATCACTTCTTTGCGAGCGACAGCCAACCTCTTCATCTGTTTATATACATAAAATATGGCAAGCAATAGAAAAAATGAAAGCATGCTGATAGATGCCAATGTCCATTTCATTTGTTCCTGCTGTTTCTCTGTCTTTTGTTGGTAAGCATCGTTAATGATGGGAAATATCTCCAAAATCTCCAATTTGCGCAACCGAGCATTACAAGCTGCGGCATCTTCCATACATATCTTTACATAAGAATAGGCACGCTCGATATCCCCCTCTTGATAAAGCAATATGGCTAGCTTACGCAAAGAAATGTATTCCCGGACAGCGGTTGTCATATCTGCTATGGCAGAAACAATCAGAAATTCTTTTTCTTTTTCTTTATCCCCTTTCAGACGATAGGACTCTGATAAAGTATAGGCACAAATTGCAACATCATGTTCATATTCCTTCTGCTGGGCTAAATAATCTGTCAGTAAGCAAATGGCTTTATCGTATTCATTGCGTACATTATACTGGTCGGACTGAATCAAGGTATGTATCAAAAGGTTATCCTTATTGACTAGTAGCAATGAATCACGATATTTGTCCGTAAGTTCCGTATAAAGTTTCCTTTCATACTTTGTAACTGCATAGTCAGCCATAAGTCCATAGATTGTGCGATAGATATGATAATAATAGGGACGGAGTTTTTTCGACAACCGTTCTGCATGAATATTTCGCATCAAATCCATTGCTTCCTTATACATACCTGTCATTCCCAAGACATCAGCTTTATTCATACGGGCATTATCTATATATTCTCGGTTTCCAAGACGCATAGCTATCTGTTCCCTCTCCTCAGCCACATAAAATGCTGAATCCGTATTGAATGAACGATATTCATCCAATAATGCACCAAGAATGGCAAAATGCTCTTCCTCCGATATTAACTGTAACAACTGCCTTCTCAGTTTTGCCAGACTCAACTCTTTTTGTTCCATATATATAGGACGTTTCTTTATCGACTGATCTAATTTCAGTAATAAAGAATCGACTCGGTTACTGTCTATAGCATAAACATAACATATGCCAACGATGCAAAAACACCAAAATACAACTATACTTTTCATAGCTTAACATATCAATCAAAAACTCCATATTTGAAAGTTTTTACGCAAAAGTAACTAAAATACAAAAGAATTTA
>OLSA01003130.1_pt1 | contig 11717 bp, 10 predicted proteins | sample 1672731 | NCBI WGS metagenome assembly OLSA01 (sample SAMEA3136718, study PRJEB25190) | human gut metagenome | biome: human gut; feature: human-associated habitat; material: faeces | place: Austria | collected 2013
ATCTGTTCCTTCATCTACGAAATGAACTGTAGCTCCTGTAATTTTAACTCCACGCTCCAATGCTTTTTCGTGAACGTGTAATCCATAAAATCCGTTTCCGCAGAAAGATGGGATTAATGATGGATGTATATTTATAATTCTGTTTCTATATTTATTAATTAATTTTTCCGGTAAAACCACAAGAAAACCTGCAAGTACAATCAGGTCAAGATTGTATGAATCTATTGTTCCGATTAACGCCTTATTAAATTCATCTCTTGTAGCATAATCCTTAATACATACGCTTTCTGCCTTAATTCCGTTGTCTTTTGCTCTGGTTAAAGCATATGCGTCTTTCTTATTGCTAATTACAACTTCTAACTTAGCATTTGTAATTACTCCACTATGTACACCGTCTATAATAGCCTGTAAATTAGTTCCACCACCTGAAACCATTACTCCTACCTTTAACATAATTCCTCCTATTAAGTACCAAAAAAGTTATTGATACTAAGCAGTATTTATTTTCTTTAGAAAAGCATATAGGCTAGTTGAAAAACTAGCCTTTTCATTTAAATATTTACTATACTAATTCTGCACACTTTTCTCCGGCTTCTACCTGTCCTAATTCGTAGCATGTTTCTCCTGCTGCCTTTAAAGCTTCCATTGTCTTGTCTACGTCTGCAGGATCAATTACCAATACCATACCGATACCCATGTTGTAAGTATTGTACATCATTTCTTCTTCAATATCTCCTGTCTTTGCAAGAAGTTTGAAGATTGCAGGTACTTCGTAGCTGTCTTTCTTAACTACTGCCTTTACTCCGTCAGGAAGCATTCTTGGAATGTTTTCGTAAAAACCACCACCTGTAATGTGGCTGCATCCCTTGATTGTTACTCCTGCTTCTTTTACTTTCTTTAACGCCTTAACATAAATTCTTGTAGGTGCAAGTAATGCTTCACCTAAAGTCTTTCCTAACTCATCATAATATGTATTAAGAGATTCTTTTGTCATTTCGAATACTTTTCTTACTAAAGAAAATCCGTTGCTATGAACACCTGAAGATGCAATACCGATTAACTTATCGCCAGGCTTAATGTTTTCACCTGTAATAAGGTCTTTCTTGTCTACAACGCCTACTGCAAATCCGGCAAGATCATATTCGTCAACAGGCATAAGTCCCGGATGTTCTGCTGTTTCACCACCAACTAATGCAGCTCCTGACTGCTTACATCCTTCAGCTACACCACTAACGATTGTTGCAATCTTTTCAGGATAGTTCTTTCCACATGCAATATAGTCAAGGAAGAAAAGAGGTTCTCCACCTGAACATGCAATGTCATTTACACACATGGCAACACAGTCAATACCGATTGTGTCATGCTTATCCATAATATATGCTAACTGTACTTTTGTACCACATCCGTCTGTTCCTGATAATAATACAGGTTCTTCCATCTTCTTAATTGAATCTAAGCTAAAAGCACCTGCGAAACCGCCAAGACCACCTAAAACTTCCGGTCTCATTGTTTCCTTAACATGCTTCTTCATAAGCTCTACTGATCTGTAACCTGCTTCAATATCAACGCCTGCCTTCTTGTAATCCATAGTATAATCTCCTTAATTTTATATGTACTTTTCTATTGCTTTTATATTATTTTATATGATGCTTAAACATCTTTTACACTTTTTAATTCTTAGTAGTTCTTGTAACCTACTTCTTTAAGTCTTGCATCTTTTTCAACTACTGAATCTTTCATTTCCTTGCTAAAATCTTTAAGTTTTGCAAGTAATTCAGCATCTGATGTAGCAAGAATCTTTGCTGCAAGGATACCTGCATTCTGACCGCCATTAATAGCTACAGTTGCAACCGGGATTCCTGAAGGCATCTGAACGATTGAGTAAAGTGAATCTACTCCACCTAAATCTGAAGTCTTCATTGGTATTCCAATAACAGGCATTGGGAATAATGCTGCGCACATACCCGGAAGGTGTGCTGCCTTTCCTGCTCCTGCAATAATAACTTTAACTCCTCTTTCTTCAGCTCCTTTAGCCCATTCAAAGAAAATATCAGGCTCTCTGTGTGCTGAAATTATGGTCATCTCATAATCGATTCCCATCTGATCAAGAAAATCTGCTGCTTTGCTCATTACAGGCATATCTGAATCGCTGCCCATTACAATTGCTACTTTTGCCATTTTGTTCTCCTTTTCACATAAATTCATCTTAAAGCGTTATAAATTTAACATATTCTACATTGTACCCATAAAAATAACTGTAGTCAACATTAGATTTCTTCCAACGGTTCATTTAGAAGTTCTGTTCCTTCCAATACGAAACGTCCGTCTTTTATTATAGTAATTTCGCTGCCATCTTTTCTTACTGCCGTTATTTCACCAAGTTCATCATAAGGCATTGTAATATCGGTATGACAACCAAAATATGCTTTCTTTATGTCTGTCTTTCTAAGAGCTGACACTTCATTCTCTCTTGCCACTATTTCCTTGCCGTCAGGATTATATGTTTTAATATCCTCCTCAAAGCTATAGCAGGTATCACCCACTGCAAAATGTGGTCCCATTTTTTCAACAATAAGAATAGGAAGTTTGTAAACCACATGGTACTTCTTTGCAACCATATAAGCTGTTGTGTTAGTACCTATGGCAAACTCTCCAATAGGAAGTGTTTCATGATTAAACATTACATTCTGCTTAATAAATTTCTTATTCTCTTCCTCAGTGTCAAAATTCTTACAAGTGTAATCTTTTATTTTTCCATCTTCAAATGTAATCTGCAAATCATTATACTTTAAGTCATTTAAATATACCTGACTTACGTGAAGGATTCCCTCTGTTCCCTTTAACTTAGGTGAAGTAAAAACTTCTCCCAAAGGAATGTTTACATCTGCAAGACAGTTTTCAAAATTAGTTTCCTTTAAAGGATTCTTAAGGCCATGCATCTGAACTTTCATGTTAGTTTTGTTGTCGCCTTTTCCAAGAACCTTTACATATTCTGCCTGGTCCAGTGCATCAATTATGTTCTGCTGAACCTTTCCGTATATTTCAGAATCAAGAGTGTTAATCTTTACAGTTTCCTTAAACATCTGTTCAAAGTCGTCCCCAAACTCAGGTATTGGAAAAGCAATAATTGTAAAACTTCTTTCGTCCCCCTTAATATACTCTTGAACCATTGTCTGGTATTCAGTAATATATTCTGACTTAAGTTTCTGCTGTTCTTCTGAAAGTGCATATGCCTGTTTCTTATTTTCCGGTTCAAAAGGTGTCTCTCCGAAAATCTCAATTACTGCAGGGCCTGCCATCTTTCCTGCCAACTGTTTTCTGCTTTCATAAGCATGTCTTGAAACTTCTAATTTTCTCTTAATATATGCCTTGTCCAAATACAATGCATCATCGTATCTGTGATCGTAAGCATACTGCCTGTTAGGACTTGTTGTTGAATAACCTACCTGATAAATTACAGGTTCAAGTCCCATTTTCTTAAAATTAAATATTGCAGATCTGATAATTCTTTCAAAGCCCAATGAATATCTAATATCAACAGTGCCTTTCTTAGAAATATCTTTTCCTGTGTTTATAAAACCAATTCTGTAGCCTTCTGTATAAACCTTTGCAAGTCTGTCTATTTCTTCCTGACTTAAACTGTTAAGAAACTCTGCCATCTTAAGTTCATTAAAACCTACGTGCTCACCATATTTGTAAAGATATCTTAAGTCATTTAAATCGCTGTTCATAACAATATCAACAGCAAACTTATTGTCAGGATTAATTCTGTCCTCAATCATAAGGTCTGTAAAAATCTCTGTGTTATCTTTTTCATATGAATAAACCGTTTCATAAACATTGTCATATTCTAATTGTTCCACATCTTCAAAATAATTATAAATCTGTGTAAACAATTCCATTTGAAGAACTACTTCTTCTAATCTCCCCATATATACATTTCTAATCATTCCACGATTTTTTGTGTAAATATAGCAAAGTATCTTTCCGTATTTTTCTCCTAAAGTTTTCACTGCATACTCAGGATTGGCGAAACTTTCTTCATAGTTTTCACTATAAATTTCTTCAAATAAACTTTTATTAAGTTCTTTCAACCGGTCTAATGAGAAATCATTTATCTCTCCTGACTTTATAATGCTGTTTAAATCATCTATTTTACAAATAAACTCAGATGCCTTACAGAAAAAGCTCTTAAAAGGCTCTGACACTGTATCTTCATTTATTATTTCTCTTATTCGTGAGGTTGCAATCTCATATCTTTCAAAAATAATATCCAAATGCTCCACTCTCTTTCTTTAAAATCTATACACACTTTTTATACATATGCCAAATACATACCTAATATAAAAATCCAAATAACTGCATTAGTTATTGTGCCTATATATGTATATTTTAAAAATTTATTTTCTTCTTTAAAACTATTAATTCCAATAACAAATCCTGCTATAGCTGACACCATAACCAACAACATTAAAAGGCCCACATAAATTCCTGCATTGCCTTTTTTAAGTATTGAAATAACCACTGCCAGTATAAATAACAATATATTTACGCCGGCAATAACTGATGACTTTCTGCCACCTTTTGTATAATTCCTTAAAGGTATCTTTCGTCCTTTTTTCTCTTCTTTTTCTTCTCTTTTTTCTTCTTTGCTTCTCTTCTTCACTTTGTTATTCTCACTTATTTCTATTTTTCATGAATAATTTCATGATTTTTAAAACAATATACCCCAACAGTCCCCCAACTGTATTAAGAAAAATATCATCCACGTCAAAGGCTCCCACTTTTAAAACAAGCTGGGCTGTTTCAATAAGCATGCTGAAAACCATTGTAAGCAATGTTACACTTACAAAATTGTTTACGATTTTCTCCCTTGACATACTTGGTAACAAAAAGCCGAATGGCATAAAGAATGCTACATTTCCTGCCAGATTCATTATTGTAATCTGCCACCCGTATGTATGTTTCATTCGCCAAAATCTGTTTATTTCTTTAAACAGAACCAGGTTATATCTGTATTCATCGCTAACCATGGTTCTGTCTAAACTTTCTGAAAAAAACATGGCATATAAAGTTACCACCAGATATAGGATGAACAATATTTTTCCAAACATACGCATCTTTTTATCTGATTTTCTCAATTCAACTTTGCCTCCAATATGATAGCTTAATTAGCTGTCATTAACTATTTAGCACCATACTGTATATAATATTCATCAATTGCTGTCTTGATTGTATCATCAATAACTACTTTTCCATTACATTCCTTATTGTAAAGATATTCAACAACATCTGCCATTGAAACAATTGCGTTAGCCTTAAATCCATATTCTTCCTGAATTTCATCAAGAGCGCTCTTTTCTCCGCCTTTTCCAACTTCCATTCTGTTTAGTGAGACCATTAAGCCTACGATTTCAACATCTGCTGCACTTCTTACCTTTGGTACAGTTTCTTCCATGGACTTTCCTGATGTAGTTACATCTTCAATCATAACAACTCTGTCGCCGTCTTTTAACTTACTTCCAAGGAAGCTTCCCTTATCTGCGCCGTGGTCTTTTTCTTCCTTACGGTCTGAACAGTAACGGATTTCTTTTCCATATAATTCACTGTAAGCAATAGCTGTTACAACACTGATTGGAATACCCTTGTATGCAGGTCCAAATAAAACATCAAAATCATCTCCATATGTATCATGGATTGCCTTTGCATAATATTCGCCTAATCTCTTAAGCTGTGAACCTGTTACGTATGCACCGGCATTCATAAAGAAAGGTGATTTACGTCCGCTTTTAAGTGTAAATTCTCCAAACTTTAAAACATCACTTTCTACCATAAAATCAATAAATTCCTTCTTATATGCTTCCATTTTTTAATATCTCCTTTATTTTACTAATCCAATTAGACTGTTAATATCTTCCACATTATGTCTTCTCATGTAGTCCTCAATTCCTTCAACCACCTCTATTGTTGTGTTAGGGTTATTAAAGTTTGCAGTTCCCACTGATACTGCTGTGGCTCCGGCAAGAATAAATTCCATTGCATCACTTGCATTTGCAATTCCGCCCATTCCTATTATTGGAACCTTTACGGCATTAGCCACCTGATATACCATTCTTACTGCCACAGGCTTAATTGCAGGACCTGAAAGTCCGCCTGTCTTGTTGGCTAATACGAACTTCTGTCTTTCCACATCAATCTGCATACCTGTTAACGTATTTATAAGTGATAAAGCATCTGCACCACCTGCTTCTGCAGCCTTTGCCATCTCTGTTATATCTGTAACATTAGGGCTTAACTTCATTATTACAGGCTGTTTTGCTACTGCCTTTACTGCTTTTGTAATGGCTTCTACTGCTTTAGGATCCTGTCCGAAAGCTATTCCGCCATGCTTTACATTGGGACATGAGATGTTAATTTCTAACATGTCTACCTTTTCATGGCCTAATTTTTCAACTACATCAATATAATCCTCTGTAGTTCTTCCACAAACATTAACAATAATATTTGTATCATAATCCTGAAGATATGGGATGTCACGCTTTGCAAACAAATCATATCCCGGATTCTGAAGTCCTACCGCATTAAGCATTCCTCCATATGTTTCGGCAATACGTGGTGTAGGATTTCCCTCCCAAGGTACATTGGCAACACCTTTTGTTACTACTGCACCTAATCTGTTTAAATCTACAAATTCACCATATTCTGCTCCTGATCCAAATGTTCCGGAGGCCACCATTACCGGATTCTTAAATTCAACTCCTGCAATATTAACTTTTGTATTCATTAAAGCTCTACCTCCTCTGCCAAAAATACCGGTCCGTCTTTGCATATTCTCTTGTTATTAACATTTGAATGATGGTCTTTCTCCTTAGACTGACATACACAGGCAAGGCAGGCACCAATTCCGCATGCCATTCTTTCTTCTAAAGAAAGCTGACATTCAATTCCTTTTTCAAGAGCATATTCTTTAATAGCCTTAAGCATTGGTGTAGGACCGCATGCATAAATCACATCGCCCTCAACTGCCTGTTCCTTTATGGCATCAATAACTGTACCCTTTGTACCTGTACTTCCATCTTCAGTTGCAATATATAACTTTCCATTACTTTCTAATTCGTCAGTAAGGAATAATTCATCACGATATCCTGCCACAATCTGAACTTCTGCCTTAGCCTTTAATTCTGTGGCAAGCTGAACCATAGGAGGAATACCAATTCCACCACCTATTAATATAGCCTTCTTTCCTTCTCTCTGCATAAAGCCGTTTCCAAGTGGTCCTATAATAGAAACACTGTCTCCTGCTTTATATGTTGACATTTCCGTTGTTCCGCCACCTACGACTCTGTAAACAATACGTAATCTGCCATTCTCTTTGTCTACCTGACAAATACTAATAGGTCTAGGCAATAATTTAGTTTTGTCATTACAGTAAACTGAAATAAACTGTCCCGCAACTGCTGTGTCTGCTGCTTTTGTTTCAATCCACATGCTATACACACCGGTTCCAATACATTCCTGTGAAATTACTTTTGCAAGTTCTTTACTTCTCATATTCGCTCCTACTCGTTGTTATGATTACATAATAATGAAACAATCTGTTTAATCATTTTTATATTTTATCATCATTAATTATTGTGTTTTTTGTCTTTATTAACAAACTCTATATTTCTTTAGAAAATTGAGTTAATATCTTCAATCATATCGATTACAGCCTGTCTTGAAGCATCAGCATAATTTAAGCTGCCAAACTTAGCATATTTATCCTGCTTGTATGCACATATAATTCCTCTTGAAGAATTAACAATTGCACCAAGTCCGTCTTCGTTAAAATATGGCTTAAGTCCATCAGCAGTACCACCCTGTGCACCGTAACCAGGTACAAGAATGTAGCTCTTTGGCATTACTTTTCTAAGAACTTTTCCCATTTCAGGATATGTTGCACCAACTACTGCACCAATATAGCTGTAGTCGTTACCCATATGTTCTTCGCCCCATTTTGCTACCTTTTCGCCAACCCATTCATAAAGTGGTCTGCCATCAATTAATCTGTCCTGAAATTCTCCACTTGAAGGATTAGATGTTTTAACTAAAATGAAAAGACCTTTATTTTCTTCTTTACATACATCAATAAATGGCTTAATTCCATCTGTTCCAAGATAAGGATTTACTGTTGCAAAGTCTTCATCAAATAATGAATATTTTTTGCTTCCAACCTGTACTTTTCCAAGATGACCTGTAGCATATGCTGCTGATGTTGAGCCGATATCTCCACGCTTAACATCGCCGATTACAACAAGGTCTTTTTCCTTTGCATATTTTACTGTCTTATCGAAAGCAACAAGTCCCGGTACTCCAAACTGTTCATACATTGCTATCTGTGGCTTTACTGCAGGAATCAAATCATATGTAGTATCGATAATTCCTTTGTTGTACTGCCAAATTGCCTCTGCTGCTCCCTCTAATGTTTCGCCGAACTCATCAAAAGCTTTCTTTGTAATGTGTTCAGGAATGTAACTCATCATTGGATCAAGTCCTACTACAACAGGTGCGTTTGTTTTTTTGATTTTGTCTACTAATTTGTTTATCATTGCTTTCTTCCTTCCTTATTGGATTTTTGTTATATTTTGATTTTTAATCTGTTATTCTCAAAATCTATTTTGTGTTTTAATATTTATTTGCTAAATTTTATTTGTTTGAGTAAACAACTTTTCCGTTAAGAATTGTATATTCAACTTCTCCTGAAACTTTGTAACCGTCAAAAGGTGTATTCTTACCCTTTGATTCAAAAGTGTTTACGTCTATAGTGTATTCTTTATCAGGATTAATAATTGTAATGTCCGCAATCTTGCCCTCATCTAAAGTTCCCTTTGGAATGCCTAAAACTTTCGCAGGATTGTAACTCATCTTGGCAGCCATCTGCATTGGAGTTAAATATCCTTTCTTAACTAAGTTGGTAACTGTTAATGCTACTGATGTTTCAAGACCTACTATTCCAAATGGTGCATGTTCTAAGTCTTTAGCCTTTTCCTCTGCACTATGTGGGGCATGGTCTGTTGAAATAACATCCATAATGTCATCCTGTAATCCTTTAATAAGAGCTTCCATATCCTCTCTTGCACGTAAAGGTGGATTCATTTTAAAATTACCGTCGTTACTTGTTATATCATCTGAACACATAGAAAAATGATGTGGACAAACTTCTGCTGTTACTTTTATGCCTTCTTCCTTTGCTCTTTTAACCATTTCAACACTATCCTTAGTTGAGCAATGGCACAAATGTAATGTTGCCCCTGTTTCCTTAGCCAACATAATATCACGCATTGCAATAACGTCTTCAACTGCATTGCTTATTCCCTTAACTCCAAGCTCACTTGACTTGTCTCCTAAGTTAATAACGCCGCCTTCAACTAAATTAATGTCCTCACAATGAGCAAGTACCGGCACATTAGCCTTTGCGGCATTCTTCATTGCTTTTCTATAAACACCTGAGTTCATTACTGACTTGCCGTCTTCGCTTATGGCACAAATTCCTGCCTTTTTAAGCTCTTCCACATCAGTAATTTCAACTCCTGCCATATTCTTTGTAACTGCACCAACAGGAAGTACATTGGTAAGTCCCGTTTTTTCACCTTTTTCAATAATGTACTTAACTGTTTCTACATTATCTACTACCGGTTTAGTGTTAGGCATACAGCAAACAGTTGTAAATCCGCCTTTTGCAGCAGCCTTGCTTCCTGTTTCAATATCTTCTTTGTATGTAAGTCCCGGATCTCTGAAATGTACGTGCAAATCAATTAATCCCGGCATTACATAACAGCCTGCTGCATCAATTACAGTGTCAGCCTGTTTTTCAATTGATTCTGCCTTTTCCTTAATAATTCCATCTTCAACAAAGATGTCCATTACTTTGTCTAAATTCTCTGACGGATTAATCACTCGTCCGTTTTTTATTAATATTGTCACTTTTTACCTCTTTCTATGATTCAGTATTACTGTCACATTTGTAAAACTATACAATAATCCATTTAAAAGTATATCAAAAAAGCACACCCCTTTCAATAAAAAGGGCGTGCCTTATTTTACTTTTTCTTGTATATGCTAATAAGTCCTTGTTCCTGATATGCAATCTCATATCTGCCTGAGCTTAAAACCTGATCAAATTTCTGTTTCTCATTGTCAAATCTCTCATCTACCACAAGATAATCTGTATAAACAGGCTGTTCTAAATGGTTCTGATCATACATTACAAGATTTTTAAACAAATGTGGTGTAAAAAATCCTGATGCACAAACTGAAGCATTAGTAGGAACAAGCTCTAATGCTTTGTCTATTTTCTCATAGGTTGATTTGTTTTCTGTATATGTTTTGTAATAATTAGGCATTTTAGGAAACTGATTGCCTACAAACATTATTCCTGCACAAAGCACTGCTATGCTTACGTATGTTTTCGCCTTTTCTGCTTTAACATCAGCCATATTCATAATTGCAAGATACATTATTAATGCAATAACTCCAAAATTATACTGGAAGTTTATATCATGCATATACACATATGTTGTAAATATATTAATTATAATAAGTGGTGAAAGTAATATATATCTTGTATATTTCTTTCCCGTTGTAAAAATAACAGTTGCCATTGGTCCAAACATTAGTATAAAATAAGCAATCTTTTCTACACTGTCTGCGCTGGAATTTGTAATCATCTGTGCAATTACATATCCCGGATTTGCAATAATGCTTTTGAATACCTGGCTTAATCCTCCATCTGCATCAAAATACAAATTGCTAAATCTGTTATCCATAATTCCAAGTCCATAGCTGTTAACCACAGAAATTGCAATTAGGAAATAAACCACTGCGCAAACCATTAATATTAGTCCTCTTTTTTTGTCTTTTCTTGAAAGCAAATAGAATGTTCCAAGAACCAATACATATATTGCCGCGTCCTCTTTCACAAAAAATGCAAAAAGCATCATTAATATCATAATGTATGTTTTCTTCTTTTCTGCTGCCCATATTGTCATCAGCAAAAAGAATGTAAGAAAACAGTTCTCATGCATATCATACACTGCCCCACCTGATGTTGCCGGATACAATGCATAAAGTAAAGTAAATCCTACTGTCATCCAATTAGACAATCTGTATTCCCTGGCAATAAGAACTATTGGTATAACCGGCAAAGCTATCATTAATGCCTGTATTAGCTGTACTGTTACCGGACTTGGAAAAATAAAATATATAGGAAGTGCAATATAATATATTGGTGAAAAATGAACACCAAAATGAGAAAGAAGTCTGTTTCTCTCAAGGGTTGTTGCAACAGAACCTGTCTGTCTCATATTTTCATACATCTGAGTAAATATTCCAAAATCAAATGTTGAATTAAGATATGACTTATATCTTAATACTGTAACTATTCCAACAAATCCAAACAATAACACACCTATTATTGCAACTATAATATTAGTATGTATTCTTTTTATTTTTAATTCTGATATAAACTGATAAATGTCTTCTTTAACATACAAAAAAGCGATAGCTGCTATAAAAGCAAGTATTGCCTGATAACATGGTCCGCCTATTGGATTACCAGCGTTTGTTATCCAATCATTTGAATATCCAATAAAAGCACATAACAATAGGAATATATATGTAAAAACAAACATTAATCCTCCTGCAATCTTTTTGTTTTTGTAATATATAATTCCTAATAT
>OLSA01003133.1_pt1 | contig 11713 bp, 10 predicted proteins | sample 1672731 | NCBI WGS metagenome assembly OLSA01 (sample SAMEA3136718, study PRJEB25190) | human gut metagenome | biome: human gut; feature: human-associated habitat; material: faeces | place: Austria | collected 2013
CCAGATATGTAATTCATGCTGGTGGTAAGAACTGTATAGTTTCCCACTTTCTCGATGATCTGTTTTCTGTTTTTCACATGAGTAATATTTGACAATGACAGATGCATGGTCACTCCTGTTTCATTCAACTGTTTCAACAAATTCTTCGGATATTCCTCCTTCTCTGACATGACAATCAGGACCTCATCTACCCACTGCTGGCACACATAATCCGCTACAGTGTTGCTATCCGCAACAATTGGCAATTCTCGGATCATACCTCCGGTCCATTCTGCGTCTGTTAAAGCTATTCCAATCAGTTTGTATCTGGCAAAGTTATTTGCCTTTATATTATCAATCACATGATCTGCTATATCTAATGTAGTCACGATCAAAAGTGTTTTATTCACACCCACCTTCATCTGGCTTCGAAGATATCTCTTCCATGATTCCCTAACCACATAAGCCAGAATCACATAAATCACGATCAACAGCAATAAAATCTGCCTGGAATAATCGCTGCTCTCTTTCAGTAGAAAAAGATACGACAGCATCAAAGACAGAACTAACCCAGCCTGCTTGTTCGTTGTCACAAAATCTCGGTAATATCCCTTTTTTAAAACATTTTTAAATGTATCAAATGTAAAAATCACTGCCATATCGGCAAATATCAGAAAAATCCCTAATCTTCGGTATAATATATTCACATATGGATTATATCCCAGTCCCCTGATCACATAAGAGAGTAACAATGCAAGCTGCAAGCAGATCAGATCCAGTATAATAAAATCGTAGTGTTTTCCCCATCCACTAGATTCTCGTCTGTACATAATACTCTTTTTCCCTCAAACCTTTTATTCTTAATGCATGTTTTTATCAAATTCCCTTATTGCAAAACCAGGCCGAAACAGTCACTGCTTCGGCCTGTAAAGTTATAAAAAACTTTATTTTACTGCAATCTGAACAGTACAAGATGCTGGAACTGTGAAGGATACAGTCTTAGTAGCTGCATCAATCTTTACATCTTTGATAGTTGTCCACTTGCCGGTTGTATTGTCATAGCAAATAATCACAAGATTTGCTACGTTAGCAGGCATTTTGTCAACATACAGAGATACATCAGTCTTTACATCCTGATTTGCAGCATTTTTTGCTACGATTGCACGAGTTCCACCAACCTTTGCAAAGCCTTCAAGGCCAAGACCTGGAAGTACAGCGCTTAAAGATTTAGAAGCATCGTTCAAATCTTTAATGGTATTTACTACACCCTCTGGAAGTCCTGCAGTCTCAGCGGTACCAACAGCTACACTTAAATAAACATCGCCATTTTTCAATTTACCATTCTCTGTTGTGCTTCCTACCAGACCAACCGTTGTTCCTGTTGCGTCCTTTGTTGCTGTTGCAACGGTTACCTTTGCTCCACTCTCAGTTACCTGTACAGTAGGAGTTGTTACGGTTACAGTCGCTCCAGATGCGGTACCTGCTTCGGATTTGCTGGTACTGCTAGAACTGGAGTTGCTGGAACTAGAGCTTCCATGGCTGTAGCTGGAGCTTCCTGCTGCGTAAGATACGACTGGCATTGCTGCAAGCATCATCGCTACTGTTAACGCAGCTAAACATTTCTTTTTCATCTTCTTCGCCCTTCTTTCTTTTGAAATGTTTTTATCAATAAACAGCATCTTACGACACCGCTTACTGCATCATTTATCTTCCCGGTAAAACAAGTTCAGCAAAATCGGAATCGCCATGTTTCTATCTGCATGGTAAACATCAAAGGACTCCGTGGTCTCCCCTGCTCCGGGAATTGTATAAAAGTTTTCACTGGACAGATTACCACTGCCCAATGCGTCCATGGCAATCTTCAGATACAGATCTTTTCCCATATCCGTTACCATATAATCCTGAATCAGATCAAATATCTTAGTTACGATCTGGCTATCTTTCTTGGAATAAGCTTTCAATGCCTTCATGTACTGAGTAATATACTCCTGTTGTTGATCCATCCGGTATAACGCTGAGAAATCCCGATTGATATCCCGATACCGAACAAATGTCTCTGCCTGGTCTCCATGCAAAGTTACCTGCTCTCCCTTTATAAAAGCCGGATCTCTCTGTTCCATGCCATCAGTTGGAACCGTTACGGTTACTCCTCCAACGGCATCATTTAAAGATGCCATGACACTGATGTCAACTGCCATGTAATAATCAATCGTAAAACCACTTAGCAATTTTTCCGTGGAACTCACCACATTCTCACAACTTTCCTTCTGTCCGTCTCCATAAGCAAATGCCATGGTCAGCTGTGTGATCTTGGTGTCCTTTACGGTATCTTCTTCATTCCTGGTAGTGATCTCCGTCATGGTATCCCTTGGTATCATCAAAATCTTCAAGGTATGATGAGCGGTGTCCTGGGCAATCAGAAAGATACCATCAGACTGTCCTGCGTCTCCTAGCTGCTTTTCTTCTGTCATAGAATTGCCCCGGTCAATTCCCATGCAGAGAATCGCCTTAACATACTGATTTCTACGGTAGGTCTTTCCTTTATAAGTAATTGGGTTCTCCGACAGCACTGGTTCCAGATTCAAATCCCTTGGGTCTGCAGTCTGTTCTTCTTTCTGACCAGGCGCGATAGGAATCTCATCACTTTGTTCTGCTGAAATCATTACATCCTGTTGATCCAGCATAGCCAGATTTTGTTGGATTCTGGCTTCTGTCTCTTTTCTTTCCCTCAACAGTTCTTTCGTTTTCCAGAAAACAGTCACCGCTAATACAACTGCTGCAATTCCAACGATTAGCCATTTCCATTTCGGTTGTTTTTTCTCACGCCGACTTTTTTCTTTAGTAGCCTTCGTATTTGTCATACTTTCCATATTTTCCATACTTACCGTACTTTCCATAGTATCCATTGCTTCGGATATCCACTTTATTCAGCACTGCTCCTAAAATACGGCAGCCACTCTTCTCTAACTGTTTGACTACTTTTTGTTCTAAGCGATAACTGGTAGCACCTGCTTCAATCACCAGGATTGCCCCATCACAGGATCCAGCAATAATAGCACCATCGATTACATTAGCCATCGGCGGAGTATCAATGATGATATAATCGAATTTTTCATCCAGTGCATCAAGCAGTTCATGGAACAAATCTTCCTCCAAAAGTTCCGAAGGATTAGGGGAATACGGACCTGCAAAAATAATGCTAAGTCCTTCAAAATTCGTATTATAAATGACTTCTTCCATCTCTCTCTGTCCAGTCAGATACTGGGAAAGACCATTAATCTCTGTTTCCACTTGATACCTGGACACCATGACAGACTTTCGAATATCTGCGTCAATCAATATTACTTTTTTTCCAATCTGCGCCAAAGAAGAAGCTAACGCAAATGTGACATCGCTCTTACCTTCATCTGGAAATGCGCTGGTCAGCAGAATCCGCCGCAAATTGCTTCCGCAGAACTGGACATTAGTCCTTAATGTCTTAATCGCTTCATTATAGCTATATTCGCCTTTTGTTTTCTTCGCTAATGTTACAACTTCCCTGCTCATAACTTTCCTCCTTTTCTTCTGCTATGTTTTTGTGTAGAAGAATCTACGGAAGTTTTTGCCGAGGTTCGGCTCATAGTTGCTGCATTCTTATTCTCCTTTATTCCTTTTTCACGCAGCGGAACTGACGCAAGAACTGTCAAATTCAAATACTTTTCTATATCTTCCTCACTCTGAATCGTATCATTCAATACGACCTGTAAAGTCACAATTGCGCAAACCAGAATCATTCCAGCTGCCGCTCCCATCACGGCATTCTTGGCATTGCTTGGACTACTCTTTCTAGCCGGTACCACCCCTTCTTCAATGATCTTAGGTGGAATAACCTCCATCTTGTCTCCGATATAGGATGAGGAAACATTCGCAATCTCATCTACGATCTTCTTAGCCATTGTAGAATCCGGATTATCAACAGTGATCTCAAGGATACGGGTATCTGTCGGATTATTAATCGTTACATCCTCTTTCAGATCCTCCGCTGTCATATCCAGGTTCAGATTTGTAACTACCTGTTCCAGTACAGGGGTACTTGTGATCAGTACTGTGTAATCACTTGTCAGACTGGCACCTAACTGCAGATCCGCCAGAGATGTCAGCGTGGTTTCCTTTGAGAGAACAAGCATACTGGATGTTGAACTGTAGATTGGTGTCATCAGGAACTGTGTACATGCAGCTCCGATACAGCCACCTATAAGAGCAACCATCAGTACCAGCAGAATTTTCTTTCTGAGTGCATGAAATATTTCCAGTAAATCAATTTCAACTTCATCGTCATTGACATCAAGTGCCTGCACCCTGCTGCTCTCAAATTTGCTGTTCAAATTGTCTAACATCTGATATTTTCCTTTTCCCTTTTTCATTGTAGTTTTTGTAATTATCCGACTGATTTATTTTACAGCAGACAGTTACAGTTTTACATAAACCGTATACATTTTACCGTAGTACGTATAAAAAGTCAATTGCGAGTGACATTATTCTTTGAAATTCATTAAAATTCTTTAAAATCCGACCACAAAGTTAACTCGGTCAAAATCCATTAAAATTTATGATCTATGATTTTCTGCGGATTTCGAATGAAAAGCTGTTTCGCATAGTCTGTATCCATTTTCTTAATTACATAGCTATAGGCTTCCCCGATTCTGGAAATTCTTTTACTGCTGTCATGGCAGTCAGAACCTACAAAATGAACCAGGTCATTCTTCATCAGCTTCTGACAGTAGCGTTTTGTAAAAAAGCCGTCTTTTCCCACAATGCTGTCTGCATTGATCTGCATATAAGCTCCCATCTCTGTCAGTTCTTCTACAAAGTCCAGATCTGTACGGGTCGCTTCGTATCGTTCAATATGTGCAACAATGGGTCTGTACCCGCCGGAAAGCATTGCAGACAGGCGTTCTCTGATATAGGATGCCTCTGAATTGTGAGAGAATTCTACCAGCACATACCTGGAACCAGCCATGGTAGAAACTTTTTTCTCACGAAGCATAGGAAGCATCTCCATATTTGCATGAAATTCGCATCCGAGGTAAAGATGCAGATCTTTACTGATATCTGCTGCCGCCTCTTCTGCAAGCCGGAATTGTCTCTGTACTTTTTCCAGAGGTGTCTCAAACATCCGAAAACGAAAATGAGGCGTCAGAATAATGTTTCTCACTCCCTGCTTATATTCCATCTCCAATAATTTTCTTGTTTCTTCAATATCCGCAGCTCCGTCATCCACTCCTGGCACAATGTGGCAATGTATATCGAATATTCCTTCTTCGAGCATTCTTGTTATCCCTTCTGTCAACAAAACTGCCGGATATTCAGCAAGCAGCTTTCCATCCGGCAGTCTCTGTTATTCAACACAACTATTTTTGTTGTCTGTTATTATTCTTCTGTAGCTTCCTCAGCCGGTGCCTCAAGAGCTTTCATGCTCAGGCTGATCTTCTTGTCTTCGCCGTTGAAGTCAACAACTTTAGCTTCGATTTCCTGTCCGATTGACAGTACGTCTGCAGGTTTTGCAACGTGCTCTCTGGAAATCTGAGATACGTGAAGAAGTGCATCTACACCTGGTGCAAGTTCTACAAATGCGCCGAAGTCTGTCATACGTGCAACTTTACCTTTTACTACGTTTCCTACAGCGAAGTCCTCAGCTGCTGTGAGCCATGGATTTGCTTCCGGGAATTTGAGGGAAAGTGCAATCTTGTCTCCGTTGATCTCTTTGATAAGAACTTTAAGTGTTTCGCCAACTGTGAATACTTTCTTCGGGTTCTCTACTCTGCCCCAGGACATTTCGGAGATGTGAAGAAGTCCGTCAGCTCCGCCCAGATCGATGAATGCACCGAAATCTGTAACGTTCTTAACAGTTCCTTCAACTGTGTCGCCAACATGGATTCTCTCCATTAATTCTTTCTGTTTCTCTGCTTTCTCAGCGAGAAGAAGCTGTTTACGGTTACCGATGATGCGGCGTCTTCTCGGGTTGAATTCTGTGATAACGAATTCGATCTCCTGATCTGCATATTTGGAAAGGTCTTTCTCGTATGTGTCGGAAACGAGACTTGCAGGAATGAATACTCTTGCTTCGTCTACGTTTACACAAAGTCCGCCGTCAAGTACCTGAGTTACAGGAGCTTTTAATACTTCCTGATTCTCAAATGCTTCTTCAAGACGTTTGTTGCCTTTCTCTGCTGCCAGTCTCTTGTAAGTAAGAGTAACCTGACCTTCTCCATCGTTTACTTTGAGAACTTTTGCTTCCATTGTGTCTCCAACGTGAACAGCATCTGTGAGTACAAGGCTTGCATCGTTAGAGTATTCGTTCTTTGTGATAATACCGTCTGCTTTATAACCGATATTCAGAATAATCTCATCTTCTTTAACATCGATGACAGTACCCTGTACAATCTCTCCATTTCTGATAGTCTTTACGGAATCTTCCAGCATTTGTTCAAAACTTAATTCTGACATGTTCTTGAACCTCCTCAATAATTTTGTTTGGGGTGGAAGCCCCTGCTGTAATACCTACATAACTACTGCATTGGAACATTTCAGAATCCAAGTCTACAGGTGTTTGTATATAGTAAGTATTTCCACATTCCTTTTTACATATTTCAAACAGCTTTTGAGTATTGGAACTGTGCCGGCCACCTACGACCAACATAGTGTCTACCTCTCCGGCTATGTTTTTTGCTTCTCTCTGCCGTTCTTCGGTAGCATTACAAATAGTGTTTAAAATATTGAGAATATTTAAAACATTATTATCATACCTCTTTTTGCAAAGAATTTCAACTAAATCTTTAAATTTGTTGTAATTAAATGTCGTCTGGGACACAATGCTTATTTTTTTGCCTTTTGGGGGTACAAATGCTTCGGCTTCTTCTTTGTTTCTGATCACCGTGTACGGTCCCTGACACCAGCCGCAGATGCCCTGTACTTCAGGGTGGTCTTTGTCGCCGATGATGATGATGTGGTTTCCTGCAAGGCTTTCTTTTTCCACGATCCTGTGGATTTTCAGAACGAAGGGGCAGGTCACATCTACATAAGAGATGTTTTTTTCTTTCAGCTTATCGTAGATGGCTTTGCCTACACCGTGAGAGCGGATGACTACTGTTCCGTTCTGCAGGGTGTCATCCGGGGAATCCAGATCCGCTTCTGCGATAACATGGACGCCACGAGCTTCCAGATCCGCTACTACGCCTTCGTTGTGGATGATCGGGCCCAGAGTGAAGATTGGTTTCTGTTCTGTGTCGATCAGCTCGTAGACTTTGTCCACTGCACGTTTGACGCCGAAGCAGAAGCCTGCTGTCTCTGCTACTTTAACTTTCATGATTAGTCCTCTTAATTTATATTCATTGCCATTCTTTTGAAATTTAATCGAATAACCGCTCCTCTGATGAACTACGGACAGTTATTTGATCATGGACAAATAGCGTAGTCTGAAACAGATAATCTGTCCGCCTGACCGTTATTTCTGTATCTTCTTATTATACACATCAAGAATAGCATCTACAACCTGATCAATTCCCATTTCCGAGGAATCTACAAGCACTGCGTCCTCTGCCTGTTTCAGAGGGGAGATTTCGCGGTTCATGTCGCGTTCGTCGCGCTCGATGATGTCTTTTCGGATCTGGTCCAGGTCGAAGGATTCTCCCTTCTGTTCATATTCCAGTGCTCTTCTTTTTGCTCTGGTGTCTGCGCTTGCGGTGAGGTAGATCTTTACTTCTGCGTTTGGAAGGATGGTTGTGCCGATATCTCTGCCGTCCATGACTACATCGTTTTTCTCTGCCAGAGTTCTCTGAAGTTTCAGAAGATGAGCTCTGACTTTCGGGTTTGCGGAACTTTTGGATGCCATGTTTCCTACCTGTTCGGTGCGGATCATAGCATTTACGTTCTCTCCGTTGAGGATGACAATCTGTTCTCCGTTTTTGTATTCGATGGAAATGTCAGCGCCGGAACATACGGCTTCGATCTCTTCCTGATTTTCTCCGTTTACGCCATGGTTCAAAAGATATAAAGCCATTGCCCTGTACATGGCTCCTGTATCTACATAGATAAATGATAATTCTTTCGCTACTTTCTTTGCGATGGTGCTCTTTCCTGCTCCTGCAGGTCCGTCGATGGCTATGTTACATCCCATTTTCGTGGTTCCTCCTGTTTCTATTATTCAAACAGATTTTCTCTGTTTTATTATTGATTGATGTTTATGAATCGGTAAATAACGTATAGCTGAATCATATCATAGATATCATCCACCTACAAGGTACTCATCATCTGCTTGTTTCAGCTTACTGTATAGCCGTTACTGTGAACGGAGTGAACAGTAACGTATAGCCTGCGCTGCCAGATATGCGGTAGACCACGCAATCTGTAAGTTATATCCACCTGTCACTGCATCCAGATCCAGTACCTCGCCTGCGAAGTAAAGACCTGAGATTTTCTTTGATTCCATTGTTCCGGGATTGATCTCTTTGACAGAGACGCCGCCTCTGGTGATGATGGCTTCTTTAAACTCACCCATTCCTGTGATTGTGAAGGGGAAGGCTTTGATAAGGTCAATGAAGTGTTGGCGTTCTTCTCTGGAGATGTCGTGGATTTTCTTCTCTGCGGGGATTCCACCCAGTTCCAGCATTACCGGAGTCAGAGATGACGGGAAAAGTACGCCAATCACATTCTTGAACTGTTTGTTTGGTCCTGCTTCAAATTCACGCAGGATCCTGGCATCCAGTTGTTCTCTGGTGAGTGCCGGCTTCAGATCCAGATATGCGGACAGTTCGCCGTTTGGTGCTTTCGCCAGTTTTGCACCGATGTGGGCACTGGCGGAGAGGATCATTGGACCTGTGACTCCGAAATGGGTGAACATCATCTCTCCGAAATCCTCGTAAAGTACTTTCTTTCCATTCTTTATGGTGAGTCCTGTGTTCTTAAGGGAAAGTCCCTGAAGCTTAGGGATATAGTCTTCTTTTGTCTTTAATGGCACAAGGGAGGGAGCAATGTCTATGACTTTCAGTCCCAGTTCTCTTGCGAAGCGGTATCCGTCACCTGTGGAGCCTGTACTCTGATAAGAGAATCCGCCGGTTGCCACGATGACTGCATCGCCTTCTATGAAAGTACCATCTGTAAGTATAACTCCTGTGATCTTCTCCTGCTGTATGTCAGATGATTTTTTTCCTTTTCTGCTTTTTCCTGCATCAGATCCTGATTCTGTTAATGTGGCTTCTGATTCAAGGGTATTTACGGAATCTGTTACAGATTCCGTTACAGGTTTCTTTACGATTTCCTGCACAGCAGTATGAAGATGAATCTTTGCTCCTGCTTTCTTCAGCTCACGCTCCAGAGCGCGGATGATGTCTGAAGAATGGTCAGACTGTGGGAATACTCTGTTTCCACGCTCTACCTTCAGAGGGACACCTGCTTTCTCAAAGAACTCCATTACATCCTGAGGGGTAAATGAATAGAAACTGCTGTAGAGGAACTTGGGATTGCTCATCATTGCAGGAAAGAGTTCTTCTGTGTCGCAGGCATTTGTCACATTGCATCTGCCTTTTCCTGTGATGAATACTTTCTTTCCCAGTTTCTCGTTCTTCTCTAATATATGAACTTCATGATGGTTACGGGCTGCAAAAACCCCTGCCATCATTCCGGCGGCTCCGCCGCCGATTATTATAACTTTGCTCATGGAATATTCTCCTGTATTTATTTTACCCTGCAGATTGTCTATTTCATCATGGTTCCACGTCTCCGCTTCGCTACAATCAATATAGATATGTACCTCTGGCAGCATATAACCATTGGCACATTATATTCCCGGGTATCATATTCTTTCATAATAACGCAAAGGAGCCTGCTTACGCAAGCTCCTTTTTTCGTTTGGACATATTTAATTACTGATCAATTATACAGGATATGCTCCGTTCTTTTTGTCAGCTGCTTTCTCGTCAACTTTTGTTTTCTGAGCCTGACGGTATTTGAAGAAGTCCATAGCTACCTGTGGGAACAGTGCGTATGTTAATACGTCTTCATCCTGTTCTTTGTACTGAGCCATTTCGCTCTCAAGTTTCTCAAGCTCGTTGTCAAGAAGGTCTGCCGGACGGCATGTGATCGGTTTCTCATCGCCGATGCACTTCTTCTGTACTTCCGGATTAAACGGTTTTACAGTTGCGCCGTATTTTCCTAACAGGATATCTTTTGTTTCTTTTGTAACCATTTTGTATCTCTCGCCCATAAGTACGTTGAATACAGCCTGTGTACCAACGATCTGTGAAGACGGAGTAACAAGCGGCGGTTCACCAAGGTCTTTACGTACACGCGGAACTTCCTCGAGAACATCGTAGAATTTGTCTTCTGCGTGCTGTTCTTTCAGCTGAGAGGTCAGGTTGGAAAGCATTCCGCCCGGTACCTGGTACAGCAGTGTCTTGATGTTTACGCCCATGTTCTTCGGATTGAGCAGTCCGCTCTCCAGTGCATCGTCACGGATCGGTCTGAAGTAATCAGCAATCTCTGCCAGAAGCTTCTGATCCAGGCCGGTATCGTATGGTGTGCCTTTGAAGGTCTCTACCATAACTTCGGTTGCCGGCTGAGAAGTTCCCAGTGCGAACGGTGACATTGCAGTATCGATGACATCGATACCGGCTTCTACGGCTTTCAGGTAAGTCATGGAAGCAACACCGGAGGTGTAGTGTGTATGCAGCTGAACCGGGATCTTAACTGCTTTTTTCAGAGCGGTTACCAGTTCGGTTGCTTTGTACGGAAGCAGAAGACCTGCCATGTCTTTGATACAGATGGAGTCTGCACCCATGTTCTCAACGTCTTTTGCCATCTTTGTCCAGTAATCCAGGGTGTAAGCATCACCCAGGGTGTAAGACAGTGCTACCTGTGCATGTCCTTTTTCTTTGTTTGCTGCTTTGACTGCGGTCTGCAGGTTACGCAGGTCATTCATACAGTCAAAGATACGGATGATATCGATACCGTTTGCGATGGATTTCTGTACGAAATATTCTACCACATCATCTGCATATGGACGGTATCCAAGGATGTTCTGTCCACGGAACAGCATCTGCAGTTTTGTGTTTTTGAATCCGTCACGGAATTTACGAAGTCTTTCCCATGGATCTTCTTTCAGGAAACGTAAGGAAGCATCAAACGTTGCACCTCCCCAGCATTCTACGGAATGATATCCAACCTGATCCATTTTTTCTACGATCGGAAGCATCTGCTCTGTTGTCATACGGGTTGCAATCAGAGACTGATGTGCGTCACGCAGAATTGTTTCTGTAATACCAACTGGTTTTTTTGCATTATTCTGCTTTTTTGCAATATCTGCCATGATCTATATCCTCCTAAGTTAATAACGTTTTATACACCGAAAATAGCCATGAATGTACCGGCCGCAACGGCTGTACCGATAACACCTGCTACGTTAGGTCCCATTGCATGCATCAGCAGGAAGTTGGTCGGATCTGCCTCTGCACCGACTTTCTGAGATACACGGGCTGCCATTGGTACGGCAGACACACCTGCGGAACCGATCAGCGGGTTGATCTTGCCGCCTGAGAGCTTGCACATCAGTTTACCAAACAGAACACCGCCCGCGGTACCGAATGCAAATGCGATCAGACCAAGTGCTACGATTTTCAGAGTATCCAGGTTCAGGAATGCTTCTGCACTTGTAGATGCACCTACAGAAGTACCAAGCAGGATAACTACGATGTACATCATT
>OLSA01003137.1_pt1 | contig 11707 bp, 13 predicted proteins | sample 1672731 | NCBI WGS metagenome assembly OLSA01 (sample SAMEA3136718, study PRJEB25190) | human gut metagenome | biome: human gut; feature: human-associated habitat; material: faeces | place: Austria | collected 2013
CGCTCCGTCAGCTTGTATACCGGCATCAGCGCCGTGGCCCCCACCGCCGCATAGGTGTTCCCATAAACGCGGCGCAGCTCCATAGCCCCGCCTCCTTCGTATAATATTTTGTATAATATTCTGTGGTATAATCAGCTTGTCAAAAAAAGCCTCGCAGAGTTTGCCGCCCGCAGGCGGCAAATCAATTGAGATCATTTTTTGCCGGGGCGTGTACCTGGCAAAAAATTCTTCTCAGTCTGCAAGTGTGGAATTTGTTCGCCATCAGCGAACAAATTATGCGCGCGGCAGACTGCAAGCCTTTTATCAAAAAAGGGCTTCGCCCTTTTTTGATAGGTAAATATTATATACTTTTTCTCCGGAAAAAACAACCTCCTATTCCCCTGTCCGCATATTCAGCGGGTCATCCCGCAGAGGAAGCCCGGTGTCCCGCTTCTGGGGCGGGATAGGCCGGGACATGCAGAAATACCGGCTCTCGTCCGCCGCGTGGTCCTCCTGTCCCGTGTCCACGTCCTCCGGCGCCGTGGTGCTGTACGACAGCCCCGGCACCGTCCGTATGAACGCCCGGCAGTTTTCGAACACATACAGCATGGGGTACCCCTCCCCGTCAAAGCTCATCCGGTAGTGCAGCTGCATCCACCCCGGTATCCGCCGGTTGTCCCCCTTCTCAAAAAACAGCCGGTGCTTCAGCGCCGTCTCATAAATACTCTCGCCCCGGCTGGCGTCCCAGATGGCCGGGTCCGCCACCCCCCGTATGGTCCGTCCCCGCAGATATGGGTGCTCGTCCTCCATCCGCCGTATCTCCGCGAACTGCCGCTCCGGTGTCCACAGCACGCCCTCGTCCGGCGTTCCCGTGCAGCCGTACAGCTCCAATATCCGGTACACGCACCCGTCGAAGTCCACCGCCCACCAGCCGCAGGAAAACGGCTTGGCGTAACCGAAGTCGTAGCTTCTGTACACGTTCCACTCCCGCGGGATGTCAAAGGGCCGGATCACGTGCGTCCACCGCCGGTCCGCGTAGTGCGCCGGGTCGTCCGTGAACTCCTGGAACACCTGTCCCGCCAGCACGTCCCACCGTCCCTCCAGCCACGCCGCCCGCAGCTTCGGCGGCAGCGCCTCCAGCTGCCGTATATACTCCGGCTGCCGCGCCAGCAGCGCCCCGTTGTCCGTCACCCGCGCCGGTATGAACGCGTACTCGCCCCCGTTCTCCCCCGGCTCATACCGCCGGTCGATAAACAGCCGCTTGATATACCCATGCCCCGGCCCGCCCGGGTTGCACGTGTAGTAAATGCGCTTGGGAAATCCGTTCACGCCGCGCACGCACGCCGCCAGCTTTCGCATCCACTGCTCCTTCAGCTGCGTGGCCTCGTCGAAAAAGATCACGTCGTACTCCGCGCCCTGATAGCGATCCGCGTCCCGGTCGCAGGCGCAGTATCCGAACTGCAATACGCTCCCGTTCCCGAACACGAACCGTCTCTCCTCCGCCCGGTATACGGCCGTACCCGCCAGCTCCAGCCGCAGCGTCTCCAAATGGTTTGCCTCGATCTCCGGCATGGTCCGCCGCACCAGCAGCATCCGTATCCCCGGATACCGCTGCGCCAGCAGCTTGGCCTTGCACCGCACCGCCCAGCTTTTCCCGCCGCCCCGTGCCCCGCCGAAAGCGACGTACTTCTTTTTGCACCGCAGAAATTCGTCCTGCTTTGCGTTCGGCGTCCCGATGTATATATCCCCCATGTTCTCTCCCCCTTGTCTCTCTTCTCTCCGCGCTTACTCGCTCAGCGCCCGTACCTCCTCTCCCATCAGCACCTGCACCGTCTGCACCGCGGTCCCGCCGCCCAGCTCCTTCTCCAGCCCCGCCAGCGTCTGCAATATCCCCGCCAGCTCCTTCAGCTCCTTGGTGCACGCCTCACCTTTTTCCGCCTCCTCGGCCGCCCGCTTCGCGCCCCGCATCAGCGCCCGCGTCATCTGCAGCAGGCAATCCCTGCTCTCCGCCCTGCGCCGTCTCTCGTTCCGGCACCCGCTGACCCAGTTCTCCTTCCGCGCGTGCCGTCCCACGGTCTGCACCGAAACGCCGTATTCCTTCGCCAGCTGCATATAGGTATATCCGCCCGCCTCGTACTTCTCCCGCAGTTCCTCCCAGGGTGCCGCCGTCTTATTCATCCGCCTCACCTCCGACCACCTCATACGCCGCCAGTATCTGCGCCGCGAAATCTGCCAGGCAGCCCCTGCACACGTTCTCACCGCTGATCCGGTAGTATCGCTCTCCCCGCCGCAGCTCTCCGCCGCACAGGTCGCACTGTCCGCACACCGCGTCCGTCCCGTTCTTTCTGTACTTCATATCCGTACCCCCTTATCAAGATCGTCTATACCCCACCCCCCGGAAAGCAAAAAAGTTGCCCGCAAACGGGCAACACCCCCAAAATTTTCCCCCAGCCTTCCCCTTGCGGGCGCCCTCGTCAGCCTTCCCCTTGATGGGTTCGCGGTGTTGAATGACAGGCCGGTGGCCTGTCAGACCCGCGAACCGACCGACCCGCGGGGAGACAGGTGGCGCGCAGCGCCGGATGAGGTGTCGCGCCCGCAGGGCGTCACTTCCGCTTTTTCCCCAAAACCACAGCGGAGCCGCTCACGCTCATCACCACCATCCCCACGTACACGCCCACACCAGCGTCAAACGTCTTGGGGCTGCCCTTGGCCGTGGCCGTGGTGTCCGCGCTGCCGTCAGCAGGGGAGTAGTAGTAATACTTCGCCGCTTCTTTCGTCCACTTGGCGTACAGCGTCAAGGCCTGCGTCACTTTTTCACTTTCGGTGAATGTGTACTCCGTGGTAAACGCCTCGTCCGTATACCACCCGCCGAAGTCATACCCACTGCGGGTCGGATCGGCGGGCTTGGTGGCCGCCGCGTTGGCCCGTATCTGCTCCGGTACGTCGCTTCCGCCGTTACTGTTGAACGTTACGGTGTGCAGCGTTATGCCGTTTGGCTGTCCGGGATCAAATGTCCCGCCGGTGACGGCGACCATCCCAGTGCAATAGGGTGAGGCATAAATGTTGCCGCGGAAGGTCCCGCCCTCGATGACAGCACGGTCAGCAGGATTGCTTGGATTTAAGTACATTGCGGAGGATTTATCCTGACTGGCCGTACAGTCTCTCACGAACGCGTCCCCGCATATGGTGATGTTGCGAAGGCTGGATATGCCGCCGCCATATCCATAAGCGGCGGTGCAGTTACGGATGGTGCCGCCGTTCATGGTAAAGCTGCCCAAGTTGTTTACGCCGCCTCCGTCATCATATGCAGCGCTGCCGTAAGCCACGCACCACTCGATGGTGCCGCCGTTCATGGTAAAGCTGCCAAGTGCATAGTCTCCGTCACGGTCAGCCACGTACACGCCGCCGCCCCGCGCTGCGGTGCAGCCTGCGATTTTTCCGGCCTTCATCACAAAGCTGGCGCTTCGTGCCACGAGTACGCCTCCCGCGGTGTTGTGTTCGCCAACCGCAGAGCAGCCCACGATGTTGCCGCCCTCCATCACGAAGCTGGCGTCCTGATTGATAAACACACCGCCGCCGCCGTTCTCACTAATGCTGCCATACACACTACTGAAAGAATGTTCGCGGCCGATCCCGCCGGTGATGACCCCGCCCTTAACGATCTCGGTGCCCGCGTTTTCGTTCAGCGTCCAAAGGCCGGTGGCCTCCTTGACAAATTTGTGTATGGCGGCGGGGTGGCTGTCCACCAGCGTCAGCGTGCCGCTCTCTATCTTGATAACGCTGCCGCTGCCGGTTATCTTCAGCACAAAGCCGTTCAGGTCCAGCGTCACGTTACCCCGAATGACCAGCGTCTGCGTCAGGTTTACGTTATTGCATAGGTAATACTCTCCCGCTGTCAGGGTCGTTTTTTCGGTTAGCTCAATTGCAATACCAGTTGCGCTTTCTTCGGTCAATCTTACCCCGTTGGGTACACCTTTTTCTTCGGAAGCCACCAGCAGGGTGCTCTCCTTTTGGATGTTATAGTCCGCCAGCGTGCGGCCATTATTTAAAAATTTCCCGCCGTAGTACAGGTACTGCTCCGTCACAGAGACCCCGGCGGCATTTTGTACCTTTTGCTTTACGTTGTCGATGCTGTCCCCAGACTCCACATCAAGCGCGATCGTCTTGCCGCTTGGCAGCTCCACATTAAGATAAAAGCCCGTGGGCGACGTTGCCCACGCTGCGGTGCTGAGCACCGCAGCCAGACAGCCTGCCAGTACCAGCGCCAGAAATCGTCTCTTCATCCGTTCGCTCCTTTCTCTCCCGTGCGCGCCGAAGCGCGCGCCTCGTATCCTCTCTCCCTCAGTATACCGGATTTTCCAGTTTCCACAACCCGTATCTGCAAATAGGATAACGGTAAAAAATATCCCCCGGCCAAAAGCCGGGGGGACGCGTATCTATTTCTCTTCTTCGTGGTACATGGACGGGAACATGGCCTTCAGCAGCGCATACGTCCGGTTGTGGCTGTCCGCCCACTCCCGGTGCTCCGCCGCCAGCTTCTCCTTGTCGCCGTACAGCTCCAGCGCGTGGCAGGTGTCCACATAGGCCTTCTGCATCTGCCGCATCCGCGCGCTCATGTGCTGCAAAAGACTCATGATCTTCGCTGGCTTCTCCCGGAAGTACGCGCTGAAATTGTCATAGGTGATCTCGCTGACGATGGTGTTCTCCAGCGCCACCGCCGTGGTGTTCCGGGGCCGCGACTCCAGAAAGCTGATGACGTTGAAGAAGTCGCCCTCCTGTAGGGTCACCACCTCCACCTGCTCCGGCATCCCATAGTCGAAGTACACCCCCACGCTGCCGTAGAGGATGTTGTACATACTCATCACCATCTCCTTGGGTCGGCAGATGATCTCGCCCTTCTTATAGCGTTTTTCCGTATGCGGCATAAAAAACCTCCTGAAATGCGCCTGTTGACGCAGCTTTGTGTGCGCCTCGCGCGGAAAATGTGGTGTGGTATCAACAAAGTATAAAAAAGGGAACATAAAAGTAAAGCATCGCTGCCTAAATTGTATCATATACGTGCCCCCTTGTCGACACTTTTTCTTGCCAAAACAAACCAAATGTGTCATACTGAGGGGGTAAAGGAAGTGGAACATTTTGAACTATTTTGCCCCAAAACTAACCCCCGATGAGCTGCGTAAAATGAGCGCCATCGCCCTGGCCCATATGGGTGATGCGGTCTATGAAACGCTGGTCCGCACCTGGCTTTGTGTCCACGGTACAGCGACAGGCAAGGATCTGCACCGCGCCACCATCGCCCTGGTCTGCGCCCCCGCCCAGGCGGAAAAAATGCAGAAGGTGCTCCCGCTGCTCACGGACGAGGAGCAGGCGGTCTACAAGCGCGGCCGCAACGCCAACGTCCACACCATGTCCCGCAGCGCCACCCCGGCCCAGTACCATTCCGCCACCGGTTTGGAGTGTTTAATGGGTTATTTATACTTAAAAGGTGATAAAAACCGCGCGGAGGAGCTGTTCCGCGCCATGATGGAGGAGACCTGATATGCCCCTGGATGCCGTATGCCTGCAAGCTGTGGTGGCGGAGCTTTCGCCCCTGGTCGCCGGCAGCCGTATCGAGAAGATACAGCAGCCTGCCCGCGACCAGGTGGTGCTGCTGCTCCGCGGCAGCCGCCGCCTGCTGCTGTCCGCCGGTGGCGGACAGCCTCGCCTGCACCTGACGGAGCTGCTCCGGGACAATCCCGCCCAGCCCCCCATGTTCTGTATGCTTTTGCGAAAGTATCTGTCAGGCGGAATTATTGAAAAAATTGAACAAATACCGCTGGAACGTGTGGTAAACATACACATTTCCACCGCCGACGAGCTGGGCGAACGCCGCCGTTTTTCCCTCATTTTAGAGGCGTTTCCCCGCCGCGCCAACCTCATTTTAGCCGATAAGGACGGCCGTATCTTGGACTGCCTGCGCCGCATCGACTTCGAGATGAACCCGGACCGTCAGGTACTTCCGGGCCTGTTTTATCGTTTCCCCGCAGCGCCTGACAAGGTTGACCCCTTCACAGTGGAGAGGGAGATGTTTTCCCGTCTTGCCGCCGTGGCAGGGGAGGATATGCCTGCGGATAAGTGGTTGGTGGACACCTTCAACGGTATCTCACCGCTGGTGGCCCGTGAGATCGCGTTTCGTGCCTGCGGTGCCGTGGATGCCCCTGCGCCGCGGACAGCCGAGACACTTTGGGCCGCGTTCTCCGTATGGCGCGACACTGTGAATGCTAACAACTTTACACCCGTTATGCTGAAACGCTCCGGCGCGCCTATGGACTTCACCTACCTGCCTGTTTGTCAGTACGGCAGCGCGGCAGTGGCAGAGGAGTACGGCAGCTTTTCCACCCTGTTGGATAACTTCTACGCCAAGCGCGAGCAGGCGGACCGTGTCAAGCAGAAGGGGCAGGACCTGCTGAAAACGGCCAATAACGCCGCCGCCCGTCTGCGCCGCAAGATCACCATGCAGGAAAAGGAGCTTTTGGACAGCAAAGACCGGGATAAGTGGCGCATTTACGGCGAATTGATCACGGCAAATCTGTATCGGATGGAGCGCGGCATGAGCCGCCTCACGGCGCAGAACTACTATGATCCGGCGTGCAAAGACATAGATATTCCGTTGGATGTCCGCCTTTCACCCCAGGAAAATGCCGCTAAATACTTCAAAAAATATACAAAAGCCAAGACCGCGGAAAAATACCTCACAGAGCAGCTGACCAGAGCCGGTGCTGAACTGGAGTACCTGGAGAGTGTTCTGCAGGAGCTGGCGCAGGCTGAGTCCGAGCAGGATTTCAACGATATCCGCGCCGAACTGACCGACGGCGGCTATCTTCGCGCCAAGGGTGGGAAAAAGCAGCCCTTCCAGCGCCCCAGCAAGCCTCGGGAGTTCCGTTCCTCCGCCGGATTGCCGATTTTTGTGGGCCGCAGCAACCGGCAGAACGACCGCCTGACCACCAGGACGGCGGAGAAGTGGGACCTTTGGTTCCACACCCAGAAGATCCACGGCTCCCACGTCATACTGTCCACCGGTGGCGGACGACCCGATGCACAGAGCATCGCGGAGGCCGCCTCTCTGGCCGCCTATTTTTCCCAGGCACAAAGCAGCACAAAAGTACCCGTTGACTTCACCCAGGTAAAGTTCGTAAAGAAGCCCGCCGCCGCTAAGCCCGGAATGGTAGTTTATACCAATTATCAGACCGTTTTAGCTGACCCGAACGAGGAATTAGTAAAACATTTATTGGTAAAATAGAGCACAAAATATGTAGAAGTTATGCAACAAATTGTGGAGGATACGTCTATGATTGCCTATGCTGTTCTTATGTGGGCCATCGCAGCCCTTTTTCTGCTGTTCGGACTCCTGATCTACCACGGAAAAACGGGGTTGATCCATGAATATCACAGGGAGAGAGTCAGATCGGAGGATATGGCAGCCTATGGCCGGGCCTTTTCCACCGGACTTTTCGCCCTTGCGGGAACACTGGTACTTAGTGGGATTGTCTCTCTTCTGTGGACACTTCCCGGCGCGGTCACCGCTTCGCTGGTGGTGCTGTTCGTCGGTCTTGCGGCGTCATTCGCCATTCTTTGGCGCGTCCAGCGCCGCTATAACGGCGGTATGCTTTGACTGTCAACAAAAAGGCTTTATCAGGTTGATGGAAAGGCGGCACCATGAAACGCAAGGAGGAAAAAGCGGATATTGTAAAGCGAAAAGTGTTTCACGAGCACATCATCCTACTGACCGAGGGGCGTTTTCTCATGTTGGCGGTACTGGCTGTTATGGTGTGGCTCCCGTATCTCTTTGTGCGGGACAGAATGGCCGGAATGATGCTGGCATGGTGGGAGATACCTTTTCTCCTGCTGGTAGAGGTGTCGTTGTACTACGCACTGCTTCGTCAGTTCTGGTACAGATGCTTTGGGCGCCTTATGGTCACGGAGGACGAGATCGTTTGGAAGTGTCACTTTATGCGGACAGTGCGGCTGAGAAAGACGGAGATTCGATATACCGGCATCGACTACCGCTGGCCGGGTTCGGCGCGAAAAGCGGTTACGCCTGTAGATATGGCGTATTTTTCCACAAAGTCTTATCCGCAGGAGTGCCGGAACAAGAGCTATCTGCTGCGCAACAAAAAGGGATTTATTAAATTCCCGGCCGGTGAGAAGCTTTGCCGCTATATGAGTGAGTGGCTGCCGGAGCCGTATGAGAGGGTGTTTGCCGCAGCCAGCAATGGCTATGAAGCGCGGCGCAGAAAGAAGGAACGCAAGCGCATAGAAAAGAAAATGAAAATGATGAAATAATCCGGGAGATATGGAAAGACCGCCTCTTGGCGGTCTTTCCATATCTCATATCTCTACGCTTCAGTGGGCGTGTTACGGAACAGCAGGGTGATGCACCATAGCCCGGAGATGCCCACCAGTGCGTAGATAACACGGCTGATGGCCACGGCCTGGCCGCCGAAAATGGCTGCCACGCAGTCGAAGCGGAACAGCCCCACGGCGCCCCAGTTCAAAGCGCCGATGATGACCAGTACCAGAGCGATACGGTCAAGAACCTTCATATGACAAAGACCTCCATTCTGAAAAGACTACTGCTTTGTATAGCATTTCCCTGGCAACATCGTATATACACAAAAAAATTTTCAGTTTGCCTGAATAAATTTGGAAAAGCGATTGCAAAAGCAGCGTTAATTTGGTATTATCAGTATAGAACAATCTGTACACGACCATGTACATATACAAAAGGAGGAGACCATGAACAAGAAGTTTGACAAGCTGGGTTTTTATCCTGCGGATATCCTGCTGCCCAAGGGCCAGGACATGACCAAGTGGGCAGTCGTCGCCTGCGACCAGTTCACCTCTGAGCCGGAGTACTGGCAGGCAGTGGAGAAAAAAGTGGGCGATGCGCCCTCCACCCTGCGCCTGATCCTGCCGGAGGCCAATCTGAAGGCACCCAACGTGGACGAGTACATTGAGAATATCAATAACGCCATGAAGAAGTATCTGGCGGACGGCGTGTTTGAGACGCTGACTGACTCCTTGATTTATATTGAGCGCCAGCAGTCCGACGGCAAGATCCGCCATGGCCTGATCGGTATGGTGGACCTGGACGCTTACGATTTCACCCCCGGCTCCGGCGCACTGATCCGTGCCACCGAGGGCACCGTGCTGGATCGCATTCCGCCCCGGGCCAAGGTGCGCCGCAACGCGCCCATCGAGCTGCCCCATGTGATGCTGCTGATCGACGATCCACGGAGAAGCGTGATCGAACCGCTGACAGGGGAGACCGGCGTCATGGAAGCCCTCTATGACACGGACCTCATGCTGGGCGGCGGCCATGTGAAGGGCTGGCGGCTGACGGATAGTCAGATGAGCCGGGTGGCCAACACCCTGAGCGCCTTGAAAAGTCCGGAGGCCATGGCGGATAAGTACGGCATGGCGGACGCGGCCCCGCTGCTGTTCGCCGTGGGAGACGGCAATCATTCTCTGGCCACCGCCAAAGCCTGCTATGAAAATCTGAAAAAGGTGACGCCACCGGAGCGGTGGGCGTCTTTGCCCGCCCGGTACGCCTTGGTGGAGGTGGTGAATCTTCACGATGACGCGTTGACCTTTGAACCCATCCACCGGGTACTGTTCCATGTGGACGGCCGGGATCTGTGGGACGCCTTTCAGGCGTTCTATCCCGGCGCGCATACTGGCGGGGGAGAGGGGCATACGGCAGAGGTCTGCGGTCAGGGAATGGACGGCCTGTGGACGGTTCCGCACCCCAAAGCGCAGTTGACGGTGGGAACGCTGCAAGCCTTTCTGGACGCATATTGCAGGGACCATCCGGAGGTGCAGGTGGATTACATCCACGGGGATGACGTGGCCCGAAAGCTGGGCATTCGGCCGGGGAATCTGGGATTCCTGCTGCCGCTCATGGGGAAGGAGCAGCTGTTCCCCACCGTGATGGCCGACGGCGTGCTGCCCCGCAAGACCTTCTCCATGGGAGAGGCGCGGGATAAGCGCTACTATCTGGAAGCCAGGAGGATTCGATGAAGATACAGGAACAGGCCCCGGCGAAAATCAATCTGGCCCTGAACATTTTAGGCCGCCGGACGGACGGCTACCACGAGCTGCGGATGGTGATGCAGTCCGTTTCCCTTTGCGACACAGTAACGGTGGAGGAGACTGGCATCGGCTTCGCGCTGCTGGCAGACGGCTTCACGGTCCCGGCGGGGAAGTCCTCCTTGGAGCAGCAGGCGGCGAAAGCCTTTTTTGCCGCCGTCGGACGGCCCGTGCCGCCCCTGACCGTGCATCTGGAAAAAACCACCCCGGCCTACGCAGGCTTGGGGGGCGGCAGCGCGGATGTGGCGGCGCTGCTGCGGTGCCTGCGCCGGCAGTATGCGCCGGAAATGCCCGTGGAGCAGCTGCGGGCCATCGGACTGACGGTGGGCAGTGATATGCCCTTCTGCGTTTCCGGCGGCACGGCTCTGGCGGAGGGCCGGGGGGAACGGCTGACGGCGCTGCCTGCCCTGCCGGATTGTTGGATCGTACTGTGCAAGCCGGAATTCGGCATCCCCACGCCTGCGCTGTTCACGTTGGCGGATGCCGGGACACCGAAAAACCGCCCGGATATCGACGGCATGATCCGCGCACTGTCTGCGGAGGATCTGGGCGGCGTGGCGGCACGGCTGTGCAATGTGTTCGAGGAATTTCTGCCGGAGGAATACCATGAGGTGTTCCACATCAAAAACCGGCTTTTGGAGCTGGGGGCGCTGAACGCCGCCATGAGCGGCTCCGGGCCGACGGTGTTCGGCATTTTCCGGGAGAAAACGGCGGCGAAGGCAGCGGAGACCGCCTTGAAGCAGTGCTATCCGCAGACCTATTTGGCAAAACCTGTTGGCGAGTTGGTATAAAACATAAAATTTCCGTCCAGAATCCAGATATATGAGAATTGTATCCGGAAAGGACGGAAATTTTTATGAAACAGCGGTTACATCCCATCGAGCTTACGTTGATGATCGTGGCGGCGCTGGCGCTGACCTCCGGGGCAGTGGCCCTTCACACCCAGAGCCAGCTAGCGGAAAAGGTGGTGCGGCTTCACGTACTGGCCAACTCCGATTCCGAGGAGGATCAGGCGCTGAAGCTGAAGGTGCGGGACGCCGTGCTGGAACAGGCCACGGAGACCCTCCGGGGAGCGGACAGTCAGGCAGAGGCCAGCCGCCGCTTGACGGATATCCTCCCGGAGCTGGAGGAAACGGCCCGTGCCGTCATCACGGCCAACGGCTATGATTACGGCGTCCGAGCGGAGCTGGCGGAAACGTCCTTTCCCACAAAGGAATATGACGGCTTTGCCCTGCCCGCCGGGGAATATCTGGCTTTGCGGGTCCTGATCGGAGAGGCGGCGGGGCAGAACTGGTGGTGCGTGGTGTTTCCGCCCCTGTGTACGGCGGCGGCCAGCGATGTTCCCACCGTCGCGCTGGATGCGGGACTGACGGATCAGGAGGTGGCCCTCATCACGGAGGCGGACGAGGGCTATATCCTGAAATTCAAATCAGTGGAGCTGTGGCAGACCTTAAAAGCAAAGCTGGCCAAGTCAAAACCTCCGGCTAAGCCGGAGGCTTGAGTAAGCCCTATAAGGGCTTTATGCGGACAAAGCCCCTTAAGGGGCCCGAAAAGATTTGCCGATCGCATTGCTTTCTCGGGCTACCCCTTAAGGGGTTTT
>OLSA01003138.1_pt1 | contig 11704 bp, 8 predicted proteins | sample 1672731 | NCBI WGS metagenome assembly OLSA01 (sample SAMEA3136718, study PRJEB25190) | human gut metagenome | biome: human gut; feature: human-associated habitat; material: faeces | place: Austria | collected 2013
AACCGCCAATGCACCAAAGCCCCACGAAATCATCTGCTCCTTAATCTGATTGGTGGCATATCCTGTGGCTGTCATCCATGCGATAAACATCCCCAGAAGCGCCATAAAGTAAAACACAATCTTCTGCGCCCTTTCTCCCTTTAAAAGAAACAGGAGCAGCAGCCCAACTACGCTGATGATGCTCATTACCATAAATAAAATCAATAATAATCCTAATGCCATAAGCCATTCCTCACTTTCTTGTTGCCTTGTTTTCTTTGATGAATTCATCATAGCATAGGATTCTAAAGAAATCGTGCAGGAAATTCTAAAGAATTCTAAAGGCGGTGCCGGCGCACCTTAAGTCGAAATCAGGATTTCGACTTGTTAAAACAGAAGAATAAACAGACATGTTCCATCGGCTAAAGTCTCGAAACATGCTGTTTTCCTCGAGTGAGCAAAGCCCCCTCTGCGGATTCCATTCGGGAAGACGCTTCGTTTCCCGAACCCTTCCGCTATTCGGCTAACCTTTGCACTTTTTCGCAACTGGCAGGGTAATCTCAATCTGAAATTGCTTTTCGTCCAAGGAAACCGTCACCGCTCCGCCATAGCCGGCGGTAATTCTGCGGATGCTCTCCAGTCCGATTTGGTTGCTTTCTATCTTCTGCGCCGTCTGCCGCACTGTGTTTTTCTGTAAAATCCGTAAGGTGTCCACTCCCCTGTCCATTTGCAGCAAAACAGGGTGTCCACTGTCCGCATATTTTTCCACATTAGAGGACAGATTATCGAAAATCCGCAGGATCTCCTGCATATCCCATTCTGCCCGAAAATCGGTGCAATTCTCCATAGAAATCTCGCAGGAAAAGCTGTCCTCCAGAATTTCCCCCCATTCTCCTGCAAGCTGCTCCATCAGCAGCCTGCCGTTTTCCACCGGCTCCACATTGCGCTTACTGCCCTCCAGCAGGCGGTCTGTCATGTCCTTCATCTGCGCTGCCTTCTTCCGCACCAGCGAAAAATATTCCCGTAATTCCGCATCTGTATACCCATCCTTTCGGCTCATATAATCCGAATAGGATAAAATTGCCGTCAGCGGCGTGCGGATATCATGCGAAAGGTCGCGAATCATGCGCTCCCGCTCTGCCTGCAGCGCCGTTTCCTGCTGTCTGAGCCGCCGCTCCGTTTCCGAAAGAAAATTGATATGCTCCGCCAGCTCCGTCAGCTCATTCGCCTCTCGCAGCGGAATGGTATCCTCCAAGCGGTGTGTGCGCAGGGCATCCACCCCTTGTATAATTTCCCTCAGATACGCCAGCTTCTGCCCCAGCAGGAACAGAAACAGCACCAGAAACAGAATCACCGTCGAAAGCAGGCTCACACTGCGAATCCATGCTCGCAATGTCAGCCATTGTCCCTCTGAGGGCTGCAGGTTGCGCTCTGTGAAATAGGTTTCGGAAATGGAATTTGCCGTCAGATATAAAAAGCCCCAGAAAAACAGCGCAATCACCGCCGTAATCAGCAGCAGTCCCAGAATCTCGCGCGAAAGCCGCTTTGTTTTTCTTCCATTTTCATTGGTCAACATAATACCCCCGTCCCCACGCCGTCTTGATATATTTCGGATTTCTGGAATCATCCCCCAGCTTCTTGCGGATATTTTTGATATGCACCATAATCGCACTGTCGCCAACGGCATCCTCTCCCCAGATGCTTTGATAGATATTTTCCAGGGAATAAATCTTCTTTTTATGCGTCACAAGAAGCTCCAGAATCTGAAACTCCGTATAGGTCAGCGGAATCATTTCCCCCTGTCTGGAAACAGAGCGGCTCTCCGTATCCAGAATCAAATCCGCAAAGGGAATTTTCTCTGTCACCACAGGTACTTTTGCACCGCTGCTTCGCCGCAGAATCGCCTTCACGCGCATCAGCAGCTCCATATTGGAAAACGGCTTTACGATATAATCATCTGCCCCGACAGAAAAGCCCATCACCTTATCCGATTCTGTAGAATACGCCGTCAGAAAAACAATCGGCGTATCAAAGTGCTTGCGAATTTCCGCCGCCGCAGGGAATCCCGATACCTCCGGCATATTCACATCCAGAATATATAAATCAACCTCTGCCGCCGCTTCTGCGATCGCTTCTCTGCCATCTTCCGCAGTCAGTACCGCATAGCCCTCGCCCTCCAGCAGCAGCCGCAAAATATCCCGAATTTCCTTTTCATCATCTGCAATCAAAATGCAATATTTCCCGTTCTTCATACGCTCACCTCTTTTTCTCCAGTATAGCATAAGGACGGCAAGCCTAAAAGGAAAAGCCGCCGTCCTCAAAATATTTTTATTCTTCTGTTTCTGTCTGCTTTTTCTGCTTTCTGCCCTTTTTCAACTTCACAGCACCGAAAATCACAGCAACCGCCGCAATGCCTGCCATGCAGACAAACAGCAGCGTCTTTTTCGCTGCACCCTCGTAGCTGATGCAAAGCGTGCCTTCCGTGCCGTTAATCTTGCAGACCACATATTTCCCACGATTCTTCGTATCCAATTCCTTCCAGTCTTCGCCGTTCTTTTGCCAAACGGAAACCTTCTCCTTATCCTCATTCAAAAGACGCAGGGTGGTTTTTTCCGTATCGGAAAGGTCTCTGTCCTCCAGAATCACATCATACACAACCGTCTTGCCCTTTGCCTGCGCAGGTGCCGCTTCCTCCGCATTCGCAAAGATATGCAGTTCTGCCTCATCGGTATAGTCACCATCCGCCAGCGCAAGGGACATCTTACCGCTTTCGTTCTTTTCCATGCTGGAAACAACCGTAACATAAGGCGTATATGCACATTCGATTTTGATATCGCCCTGTACGGTATCGGTTTCAAACGCCGCCCATGTGCCGAAGCTCCCCTTCTTTTCGGGAATATCCGGCAGCTTGATGCGGCTCGTTTCCATGCCGTAAGGCACCTCCTCGGTTTCCACTGTTTTGCCGTCCGCAATAAAGCTTACGGTAAAGCTGATAAAGCGCTTGGGAATTCCGCTAATTTCCTTCATAGCCTCATAGGAAATCGGCTCCGCCTTGCCTGCATAGCTGATGCCGTCCACTGCGCCCAAATCCTGCTCTGCGTAATAATTACCGCGCAGGCTGTCGGTATCCTCCGCACCGCCCAGCACAACGCCTAGCTTTTCGTCCCCGTCTACGGTCGCAATGACGCAGGAATCATATACATTTTCGCCCTTGCCGGCAATGCCGCCGACATATTGTCCGCCGGTCATGCTGCCCTTGGCATAGCTGCTGCGAATCGTGCCCTCGCTAAAGCCTACAATGCCGCCGACATAATTGCCTGTTGTGCTTTCCGCCTCTGCGTAGTTTTCACAACGATATACCGTACCGCTTTCCGCATAGCCGACCACGCCGCCGACGCAGTCCTTCTTGCCCGTAATCTTGCCGTCATTGATGCAGTCCTGCAAAATCACCTTCATGCGATAGGTAAAGCTCAATGTTTTTGGATGTGCAATATCATCCTCCGGGTCAATCGCAAGGTCAATCGACATCGCACCCGCAATACCACCTGCGTTGCGGTCGCCCTCAACCTCGCCGTAGTTATGGCTGCTCGCAATCTTTCCCTGCTTCGTGCGGTTGATTTCCTCATCGGAAACATCAATAAAGATATCATCCAAATCCTTATCTGCGCCGTCCCGCAAATCATCTATTTCATCAAACAGCAGATTCATAATCTTCTGGAACTGGTCGCTTATGCTGCGGATATCCGCCGTCAGGGTCTGTCTGCCGCTTTTCAGAGACTCACGCAGTCCCTTCAAATCATCCGAGATATCTCCCATGGAATCAAACAGCGCATCGCTCGATTCCTGAAAATCATCCCCCAGCTTCACAAAGGTTGCCGGATCTTCATTCGCCAGATCCGAAATAATATCACTCATATCACGCATGGAATCCGCAATATTTTCCGTTGTATCAGCAATATCATCCAATGCATCCTGCGCGTTGGTAATGGTTCTTTTCAGCCTTCTCTGCACAATATCCGCCGCATCCTTCACATCATCCGGCAAATCCGCCAGAAGCCCTGCAAGCTCCTTCTGCTCCTCCAGAAGCTGCCGCTGCAATCCCATCATCTGCTGCAGGGTTGCCGTAATCTGCTGCATGATTTCCCGTACCTTTTCCTGATCGCCTGCGGCAATGGCATCCCTAAGCGCCTTCTGCTCCTGCAAAAGCGTCTGTACCGCCTGCGCAAGCTGCCGTTGTGTCCGCTGCATCTTCTCTACCTGCGCTTCCACATCCTCCAGACCGTCAATCTCAGGCAAATCCTTTTTCAGCGGAGAAAAAGCATCGCCTAAATCCTGCATATTCTTGCCTAAGTCCTCGATTCCATCCGACAGACCATTCATCGGGTCCTCCAGCTTTCGCATGGTATCGGAAAGCAGTGCCGTCCATGTATTGATTTCGTCAATATTATCATCCGCAAAATCCTGCAGCTGATTCTTGACCTCTCTTGCGCGGTCGCTCGCCGTTTCGGAATGGTCGGACATCCCGTTCAGGTAAACCTCAACATCGTCCCCCAGACCATTGGTATCATCCAGAAGCTGATTTGCCATATCATGCAGAATATCCAGATTATCGCGTACCTCGTCCAATCTGTCCGCCGAGGTATTCAGCCAGAGATACGGCTCTGCCTGCCCGACAATCCCGCCGATATCCTTTCTTCCGTGTACCGCTGCGTTGTTGTCGCAGCCCAGAAGATAGCCAGACTGTCTGCCTGCCACACCGCCGATATTATAACCGACATGCGGATAGCCAACCTCGCCATAGTTGTCGCAGCCCTGCACCACACCATCGCTGAAACCGACCACGCCGCCAATATCCGTATAGGTCAGATTGCTGCGCTCGGTGTTCTCCTTTGAAATTCTGTATTTTTCCAGAATTGCCGCCGCATCTGTATCAATGTCGGAAAGCTCCTGCTTTTTTTCCTCGTATTCGGTATTGACATCCGCCTCATTTCTGCATTCCGCCAGAAAACCGTTGTTTTCGCCTGCAATGCCGCCGACAGACAGCTCACCGTGAATTTCGCCTGATGCACTGCATTCGCGCACCTCGCCTTTATTTTTGCCGACAACACCGCCGACCGTATCCTTGCCTTCCACTGTGCCGTCAAAGCTGCATCCCGTAATCGTGCCGTTGTTTTCACCGACAATACCGCCGATGCTGCTTCTGCTGCCGCCGGGGGTTACGTTCCCCTCGACCTTGAGATTTTTCACAACGCCACCCTCCGCAACATAGCGGAATAAGCCAAGCTGAGAGCCATCCTGCTCCAGACTCAGCCCCGAAATCGTATGCCCGTTGCCTTCAAAGGTGCCCCCGAAAATCGGGATGGGTGAAAAATTCACGCGTCCCAAATCAATATCCGCCGTCAGCACAACGGTTTTCCCTGCCGACCAGCTGTCCAAGGTACATTTTTTCGCAAAGCGGAGAAAGTCCTTTCTCGTGGAAATCGTCACCGTATTCGCCGCATAGATATCCACGGGAGCGCTGCCGCAAAAGAGCACCACAGCCGCCAGAACGGCAATTCCTTTTTTCAGTCCCTTATGCACCTTCCACCGCCTCCTTTCCGATTGGCACGTTTTCTTTCTTCTCCTCGTTTTCCTCCTCATTCGCCTTCTTTTCCTTCTTCTCCGGCTTCTTGAAGGAGGTCTTATCAATGATGAAATCACCCAACAGCAAAAGCTGCGGCAAAATTCCCATAACCAGCAGAATAGAAAGCAGTGTCCCTCTGCCTAAGCAGATACCGATACCGGAAATCGCCCCATCCGAAGAAAGGAACCCGATTGCCGTACCTGCCGCCGCAAGGATACTCCCTGAGGTGAAAATCGTCGGGAACGCCAGATTCAGCGACTGCTTCATGGCCTCAATCTTCGGCATCTTCTGACGCAGCTCCATATAACGGTTCGTGATAACAATCGCATAGTCAATATTCGCACCCATCTGAATTGAGCTGACAACCAGATAGCTCATGAAGAAAATGGGCGTGCCACGCAGGGTCGGGTAGGTAAAGTTCATCCATACACTGCCCTGAATCACCAGAATCAGAATAAACGGAACCCCCGCCGACTGGAACGTCAGGAGCAGAACAATCATAACGAACACAATCGAAAGGATACTGATTAGGGTATTATCCTCCCCAAAGGTTGCGGAAAGGTCAAAGTTGCTTGTCGCATTGCCGACCAGAAGCACATCATCCCCATAATAATTCTGCGCCGTTTGTCTTGCCTTGTCCAAAAAAGCAAAGGTTTCCTCGCTCTCCTGCGATACATTCAAATCCATAACCAGACGGCTGTATTTTCCGCTGTTCAGCTGGTCCTTCCCGTCTGTCAGCTCATCATACAGGTCATCTAAATCCTTCTGCTGCTCCGCATCCAGAGAAACTGCGCCGTCCTGTATCTCATCATAAATAAATTCAAACATATCAATCAGAGGTACCCCGTAATGGTCGATACCACCCACGATATGCCCGTATTCCTTCTGATCCACCGCATACGCCGTATACAGCAAATCCACCAGCTCAATATCAATATCGGCAAATTCCGCCAGCTCTCTGGGTGTCATCTTATCTCCCAGATGCAGGGTTTCGCCGTCCTTTTCCTCCGCCTCTGTGGTCGCCAGGCTCGTAACCGTATCCACCTCCGGCATTGCCTCCAGCTCCTCCGCCAGCTGCTGCTCCTTCTCATAATCTCCGCTGGGAATCAGCAGTGCAAGGATATTCGATGCCGTAAAGGTATCCTTGATTTTTTCCTCCGCAATCTGCGAATCATTCTTCGTATAGGTCGTCAGATGCTCATAGCTGTATACATAAGGGCAGTTCTGCGAAATCAGAAAGGACGCAATCAGGCAGACTACAAAAATAATCGGTGTTACATGGCGCAGACGAATGACAACATTCGTAAAGCCTGTAATATTCGGCACAAAATTTCTGTGATGTGTGCTGTCAATTTTGCTGCTGAAGGAATACAAAAGACCCGGCATCAGCGTGAATACAGACAGAATACTCAGAATAATCGCCTTAATCAGCACCATACTCATATCCAGACCAATCTGGAAGTGCATAAATGCCATCGCAGCCAAGCCGGAAAGCGTTGTCAGGCAGCTGCCGGAAATTTCGGGAATTGCCTTGCAAAGCGCCGCAACAACGGCATCCATCGGCTCGCCACTCTCTCTTTCCTCCATATATCTGTGGCATAGGATAATCGCATAGTCAATCGCCAGCGCAAGCTGCAATACAATCGCAATGGAGTCCGAAACGAAGGAGATTTCCCCGAACATAAAGTTGCTCCCCTTATTCAGAATCGCCGCCGCGCCAAAGGTCATAATCATAACGGGCACTTCCATATAGGTACGGGAGGTAAACAGCAGTACCGCCAGAATAATGCCGCAGGTCAGCACCATAACAACATTGATTTCCTTCGCGATGGTTTCCGCCTTGGTGTTGCCCAGCTCCGCAGAAATATACGCATCATAGTCCTGCATTTCCGTCTCGATTTTATGTAAGGACTCCTCACAAAGCGGATCGTCGTTCTCTCCGTCAAAGGTAACAGAAAAGAGCGCCGCCCCATCCACATAATGCTTGGTTGTATCATCAAAGGTGATGGATTTCACCCCTTCGATATCCTCCAGAGTATCACAAAGCACCTCCGCATCGGCATACGAAATGTTATCCACCATAACCTCCGCCGTTGCATAGGTAATAAATTCCTCATCCATCCGCTTGAGGCCGCGGCTCGTTTCCGTATCATCCGCCAGATAGTCCGTCAGCGTGTTGTCTACCGAAACCCATCCTGCGGAGAAGCAACAAAAAATCGCCAGTAAAATATAAATCAAATAAATCGCCTTGCGTTTTTCTACAATAAAACGGGCGATACCTTCCAGTCTGTTTTTCTTCTTTCCATGCTCTTTCGTCACATATATCCCTCCGAAGTCATTGAAATCTTTGAGAAAGTGTCTCTGCACCTGTATACTTTACATAAGTAATTTAACTTATTTTTGTTTTCCCGTCAATATTTTTGATAGGATTTGTCGGCTTTGAACGCTTTTATAACAGAATTTTAATCCCTTTCGGAAAAAATGCCAAGTAAAAAATCCCCAAAACACAAGGTTTTGAGGATTTCTGTAAATGCTTTTTGAAACGCGTAATTATCTCTTGGAGAACTGAGGTGCGCGTCTTGCTGCTTTCAGACCCGGTTTCTTTCTTTCTTTCATACGAGGGTCTCTTGTCAGGAAGCCTGCTTTTTTCAGAGAAGGTCTGTAGTCACCATCTGCCTGAAGCAGTGCTCTGGAGATACCGTGTCTGATTGCGCCTGCCTGACCTGTAAAGCCACCGCCGCAAACGTTAACGATAACGTCAAATTTTGCTGCTGTTTCTGTCAGTTCCAGAGGCTGACGAACGATCAGTTTCAGTGTTTCCAGACCGAAATATTCGTCGATGTCTCTTTTATTGATTGTAATTTTACCGTTGCCGGGTACCAGGTATACTCTAGCTACGGAAGATTTTCTTCTGCCTGTGCCGTAATATCTAGCTGCTGCCATTATGCTTTCCTCCTTCGATTAGAATTTGAATTCCAGTGTTTCGGGTTTCTGTGCTGCGTGAGGGTGTTCTGCGCCTGCGTAAACATGCAGCTTGCCGAACATCTTTCTGCCCAGAGCATTCTTAGGAAGCATACCTTTTACAGCGTGCTCGATAACTCTTTCGGGGTGTGTTTCCAGCATTTTGTCCAGTCTTGTTTCTTTCAGACCGCCTGTCCAACCGGAGTGGTGACGATACATTTTCTGTTCCAGCTTTTTGCCTGTAACAGCAACTTTTTCTGCATTCACAATAATAACATAGTCGCCCATGTCAGCATTGGGTGCATACTGAGGTTTGTTTTTCCCTCTCAGAATAGATGCAACTTCGGAAGCCAGACGGCCCAGTGTTACGCCTTCAGCGTCAATCACGTACCACTTTTTTACGATGTCCGCTTCTTTAGCGATGTAAGTAGTTCTCATGGTTTTTACCTCCTGTCATATTATTTTGTTTGACCCGTTGACTTCGCCGCAACGCAGGAACGAATACGGTCGATCTCCATTATGCGCAAAACACATAACTTATTGGGTCCCACCTTGAGAAACATATATTTAAAGCTGTTTTCAGCCTTAAAATCATATTAACAGCCCTTATATTATAATCTTGTATACAGACCGTGTCAAGAGATTTTTGTTAAATTATCAATTTTTCGCTGCTTCGTACAGGTCTTTTTCGTCATAGAAAATCTCCAGAAGGGTTAAACCCTGCGGCTCCGCGGTCTGTCCTGCGGCACGGCGGTCCTTCCCTGCGATGATTGCGGCAACCGCCTTTGGCTCCAGCCTTCCCATGCCGACCGCAAGCAGCGTCCCTGCCAGAATCCGCACCATATTATAAAGGAAGCCGTCCCCCGTCACCAGAATCCGCACACTCTCTCCCTGCTTTTCCACATGACAGTCAAAAATCGTCCGCACTGTGGTCGAAACCTGCGCGCCTGCCGCACAGAATGCCGCAAAATCATGCGTTCCGAGAAATGCCTTTGCCCCCTCATTCATCCGCTCCACATCCAACGGCTTCTGCACATAGGCGGAATAGAGCCGTTCCTTCGGATTCTTCGCAGGCGCATTCCAGAAACGATATTCGTATGTCTTTTTCACACAGTCAAACCGCGGGTGAAATGTCTCTGCAACTTCCTCCGCCTTTGTCACCACGATATCCGCAGGCAAAAAGGAGCGAATCGCCAGAGGGATTTTCTCCGCCGGGATACTCGTTTCCACGTCAATCACCGCACGCTGCCCCAAGGCATGCACGCCTGCGTCCGTTCTGCTTGCGCCGATGCACTCCAACGCAGGATTGCGGAACAGCAGCCGCAAAGCCTTCGTCAGTTCGCCCTCCACAGTGATCACCGCTTCATCCTTCTGCTTCTGCCAGCCGGAATAATTCGTTCCATCGTATGCGATTGTCAGTAAAATCCGTTTCATCAATCCTATTCTCCTTTTTATGCCCAAGGCGCAAAGCTCCACAGCACCGCAAACAGAATCGCCGGCAGCAGATTCGCTACCTTCACCTTTTTGCCCCAGACCAGATTTACTCCGACACAGAACAGCAGCACTGAGCCGACAAAAGAAAGATTTGACAATGCCGCCTCTGTCATAAAGGGCTCAATCAGCCTTGCCAGAAGCGTTACCAGTCCCTGAAAAATTCCAACAGGAATCGCAGAAAGGATGCACCCCTTTCCCATCGAAGCCGTCATGATAAATACAATAATCAAATCCAGGATTGCCTTTGCCGCCAGAATACTGTAATCGCCGTAAATCCCGTCCTGAATCGCCCCGACCACTGCCATTGCGCCGATGCAGACCGTCAACGATGTCGTTACAAAGGCATCCACAAAGGCATTATCCCCGTTGCTGCCGGTTTTCTTTTTCAGCCAGACACCGAACTGCTCCATCTTTTTCTCAATATTCATCCATTCGCCTGCCAAAGCGCCAACCGCCATGGTAATAATCAGCATCATAGAGCCGCCGCTGGCAAGCCCTCCATCCGTAATCGAAAGCATCTGCTCCATTGTGCCGCCAATGCCAAGCATCAGCACACAAATCCCAACAGCAATCATAAGGATATCCTGATAGCGCACCTTCACGCTTCGTCCCAGAAACAGCCCCAGCAGGCCTCCAATGATAATCGCGCCAACATTGATAAGTGTTCCCAAACCAATCATGCTTTCACCCTTCTCTTTTGTATTTTTTGAAAAAACCCCCTCCGATTGGAGAGTGTTTCTTTCTTAAATAATAAACGGCACTGCCTTTGCCACAAACCGCAGCCCGATAATCACAACTGTATAGACCGCAGCCATCACTGCCGCGCGGTAATCGCTGCTTTTCATTGTCATCACGTTCATTCTCGTACGGTGTTCATCCCCATGGTAGCATCTTGCTTCCATCGCCATTGCCAGCTCCTCTGCTCTGCGGAATGCAGAAATAAACAAAGGCACCAGAATGGGAATCAGGGATTTCGCCTTCTGAATCAGATTGCCCGTATCAAAATCGGCACCTCTCGCCTGCTGCGCCTTCATAATCTTATCCGTTTCATCCAGCAGTGTCGGAATAAAGCGCAGTGCAATCGTCATCATCATTGCAATTTCATGCGCAGGCACACCGATTCTTTTGAAGGGCTTCAAAATATATTCGATGGCATCTGTCAGCTGAATGGGCGTTGTCGTCAATGTCAGCACAGAGGAACCGATAATCAGAAGCACCAGACGGACGCACATTTTCGCCGCCAGAAGTACCCCCTCCATTGTCACCCGCAAAAAGCCCACGCGCAGCAGAACATGCTCCCCCTGCGTCATGAACAGATTGATGACCACCGTAAAAAGAATAATAACGATAATACTCTTCAAACCGCGTGTCATAAATTTAAACGGCACCTTCGATGCCCGAATTGTCAGCCCCATGCAGGCAATAACAAACACATACCCCACAAAGGTATTCACCAAAAACAAAGTTACAATAAAAACAAAGGTAAAGATCCCATTTAACACAATTCCTATTTTGCAGGAAATATATTCTTTGTCTCTTCCATCTGCTCAAATGCTGTATCTGGCAGGCAGTTAATACCGCCCACCAGTACACATTCTTCTGTCTTATCCGGATTCTGGATATATTCCAAAGCATTCTTCAGGTGTG
>OLSA01003144.1_pt1 | contig 11694 bp, 10 predicted proteins | sample 1672731 | NCBI WGS metagenome assembly OLSA01 (sample SAMEA3136718, study PRJEB25190) | human gut metagenome | biome: human gut; feature: human-associated habitat; material: faeces | place: Austria | collected 2013
ATATTGGCAAGACGATGGCGATTAACACGCTGGAAACTATTCACAACGTACTGCGGCAGGTCTTGCAGGTTGCTGTGGACGATGACTATATCCGTAAGAATCCAACGGATGGTGTCTTGCGCGAAGTTAAGCAGGCCAATAATTACGAACGCCCGAAGCGCAAAGCGTTGACCTTGGAACAGCAGAATGCGTTCGTGAAGTTTCTGAAATCTAAGCCGCTGTACTACGCTTGGAGCATTTTGTTCGCCGTCCTGTTGGGAACGGGTTGCCGCATTGCAGAATTTGTCGGTCTGCGTTGGTGCGATATTGATTGGGAAAACAACACGATTTCTATCAATCATAACTTGGTCTATCGGAAGCATACAGATGGCAAATGCTACTTTTCCGTGACGACACCAAAGACAAGCGCTGGATGCAGGACTATCCCGATGATGAAAGGTGTCCGCAGGGCACTTGAAGATGAAAAGATTCTGCAGCAGGAATTAGGTGTTAGGTGTACAACTGTAATTGACGGCTATACTGATTTCGTCTTTTTCAACCGCTTCGGGCAACCCCACAATCCGGCAGCAATTAACCGCGAAATTGACCGGCTTGTACTTGCTTACAATGCGCAGGAAATGGAAAAGGCAGCGGAAGAAAACCGCACTCCCGTTATCCTGCCGGATTTCAGTTGCCACCAACTGCGGCACACTTTTTGTACCCGCTATTGCGAGATTGAACCAAATATTAAAGTGATTCAGGAAGTCATGGGCCACAAGGACATCAAAACGACAATGGAAATCTATGCGGAAGCACAGAAGGAATTGAAGGAACGCTCCGTGCAGAACATTTCTGGAAAATTTGATGTCTACTAAGCGTCTGACACCATTGACACCAATATTGACACCAGATTCGGATTGATATATAATAAGTTATGTAGAGATACATAACTCCCCGCAAACGGAAAAATGCTGCTGCAACGGGTTTTGGTGGGATATAAAGACTTACATAAAATTGTCTAACCCAATCCCGACGATGAAGCCGATTGAGCAGTAAAATGCAAAATTAAAACGCAGATACGATGAGATTTTAAGCAAATTTCAAACGGCATCTGCGGTACTACACCACAACTACACCAATTTTGGGACGTTTTCCCGAAAAGGAGCCTTACAAAGCGGTGTGGTGTAACAAGTGAATAGGTGGATTGGTGTAGTAGGTACACTGAACCCGTAAAGGCGAAAAAGGCAGGTACACTATGGAAACATGGTGTGCCTGCCTTTGTGCTTATTATTGAAAGATAATACAAGAAAGTTGTGGAAAGAATGTTACAAATGCGATAAGCTTTAATTAAGAAAAGTCGATGTGCAACAATCATCAATTTCCGGAATTACGCAAATTCATCGTTTTTAGCGTTTTGTCGTAAATTAGCATTTTGCATCCGCTGCATTCTTTGCACCTGTCATCCTCTCTCGCATCTGTCATCCAGCTATTCCGGTGTGCAAAAAGTGTGCAAAAATGTGCAGAGCCAAAATCAGCCCCTTAAAACAGGTATCGGATTTTTATTCAAAGCCGGGAAAACGGTCGGGTTCGAGCCCAAAACGGCAGCTGCAATCTTGCCTGTTTAGACCACGCATCAAATGTACATCAACAACTATGATTCATGGCAGGGAGCTTAGGACACAAAAGTTCATCCGATGCAGTTTTCTATGCATCCGATGAACTTTTTTCAGTAGCGTTTCCTTTTAAGCCACCTTGGTCTTTCGCAGATACCCCCATGCTGCCAATCCAACGAGCAGAACGATCTTGATCGGTGCCGATGCCAGCAGTACATCTGCCTGAAAGAAGGCATGCCCGCCTGCATAGAGAAAATCAAAGCTGATCATTTTATACAGTAATGCGTTGGAAAGTCCAATGCCCCCTGCCGGAATCAGGGTGGACAGCCATTCTCCGAAGGAGCCCGGCACGACCATATAAACAATCAGCGGTGCCACCACACTGATCAGCGCCACAGACAAAGCGGTCAGGTTGTTCTTGGCCCATACGGATGCCATCAGCACAAAGGCCACCTCCGCAAAGAAGATCAGGAAGTTTGCCACCAGCATGACCCACTCCATCTGGCCAACGGTATACGGCAGCAGGCTGGTCACAGAAAACAGCCATTGCACGGAAGTTTGGGTACTTTCCCAGCCAAATAGAGCATTCGTGACCAGGATCCACACCACGCCGCAGAGCAGATACGCCGCCCCTGTGATACTAAACGCCGCCGCTAGCTTTGCCGCTGCTAGCCGCAGACCGCCGTTTTTTGTGCACAATTGGATGTCCTGCGCCCCGGTCTGTGCATCCGATGCAAACACCGGGGCCGCAATCACCGCGCACAGCAGGGTGAGCAGCAAGCTCAACAGGGTCTGGTAATCCATTGCGTCTGAACTGACCCCAAATGAATAGGTGAACGGTTTTTGTACAGCATCGAACTTTTTCTGTGCAATGGCCTGCGCCTGCTCATAGCCGGGCTTTCCGCTTTGTTCCAGCCAGATCACCGATTCCAGCCGTTTGGGGAGCTGGCTGTAAAAGTTCTGCATATCCTCTGCGGTCAGCCCCATCACGCCCGGTGCCATGCCGGTTTTCGGGTCGGCAAAGGCTTCCTTTGCGTTGTTCACAAGAGGCTGATACCGGGCAAGTTCTTTATAAAATACCTCGACCGGGATATCGTTGATGGAGCTTGCATCATACTGCCGGTACACCCGCTGATAGGCTTCCAGTGCTTCCTGCATGACATCCGGCGTGATGGTACCGGATACCTGCTGCTCCTGCCGTTTCCGGATTGCTTTCAGACCCGTGTAACGCACTTCGTTTCCGCTGGCATCCAGTTCCGTCCAGCCGATAAAGGTCACCGGCAGATATGCCATGACCACAGCCAGCACCAGCGCAATGGCCAGCAGAATAGCTGTCATACGGGTTTTGCACACACGTTTCAATTCCAAACGATACAGGTTCATTTTGCTTCCTCCATTTCCTCCGGGAACAGCCACAGATACAGATCTTCCAGCCGGGGCTGTGCCGGGACGCTGTCCGGCAGCTGCGGTGCATCCGCCAGATACCGCAATGTTACCGTTCCGTCCGGCTCGTTGCGCAGGTTCACTACCCGCAGTCGGTATTCCCACCGGGCAAGCTGTTCCATCGGGATGTTCCCCTGCCAGACCTTGGCTTCGATCTGCTTTACCAGCCCTTCGGTGGTGTCCTGTGCAATGATTTTGCCAGCCTTCATCACGGCATTTTCAGCTGCAATGTATTCCACATCCGAAACGATATGCGTTGAAATAAGAACGATCCGCTCCTGCGCAAACTCCGACAGCAGATTGCGGAAGCGCACCCGTTCTCCGGGGTCCAGCCCTGCCGTGGGCTCATCTAGAATTAAAATTTCCGGGTCGTTGAGCAGTGCCTGTGCGATGCCTACCCGGCGCTTCATACCGCCGGAAAGCTTTATGATCTTTTTGCGGCGCACCTCAGTGAGGCTTACCCGCTCCAGCAGTGCGTCGATCTGCCGGGCAGCCTCTGTGCGCGGCAGACCCTTGAGCGCCGCCATATATTCCAGATAGTCCTGCACCGTGAATTCCGGGTAAAACCCGAATTCCTGCGGCAGATACCCCAGCTTTTCCCGGTAGGCCGCACCAAGCGTCCCAATCTCCACCCCATCGCACAAAATCCGGCCACTGCTGGGCCGCAGAATGCCCGCCAGCATCCGCATTAAGGTTGTTTTGCCTGCACCATTCGCCCCCAGCAGCCCCCACACACCCGGCGTGAGAGTGATGGACACATCATCCACCGCCGTTTTATCCCGGTATCGCTTTGTAATATTCTGAATTTTCAGTTCCATGACTTGTTCCTTTCAAGCTTCTGCAATATATTCTGACCGGGCGGCAAGCCGGATGCACTGCAACACCATACAGAGCACCAGCACGCCCGCCGCCAGCGGCAGACCTTTCGGCAGTTCCGATAATTGCACGAACCGCAGCAAACACAGCTGCCCTGCAAACAGTGGTACAGCCCCGGTCATCATCCATTCCGGGCGCACCCAGCGCAGCAGCAGAAGCAGCTCATTGTTTGCGGTCAGGAATGGCACGGTCAGCACCGCCAGCAGTTGCCCGATGCTCCATGGCACGGCTGCCCGCACATTGAGTACCAGCACTCCCAGCAGGATCGTTTCCCCCGCCAGCAGCAGCAAAAACCGCATCACCAGTGGACGACCGACTCCTGCATATGTGGCATGTTCCAGTTCAAGCATCTTATATTGACTTGCCCGGTATAAAAACGGCAGACCGAGCAGGGCTGTCAGCATGGCAAGTGTGCTCAGACCAAACAGTGCATTGCGTAATGTCCATGCCTTCTCCCACAGGGCAAGTTCCCGACCCACACTGTACAACGCCAGTGCCGCCATTGCTTCCAGCGCCCAGACCTTCCAGCCCAGCAATTTGAACTGGCAGTGCAGCAAATCACGCCAATCACTCCGTTGTTTTACGACATGTTCCGCCCGGCAGCGGCGCAGCAGCGTTTTCGGTGCGGCTGTGTCAAGCTCTGCCGCCAGTGCTCTGGACAGTTCTTTTTCAAAGGCTCGATTCATCTCCAGTCCTCCTTTTCCAATTGCATTTTCAAGGTTTTCAATGCGGCACGCAGGCGGGACTGCACCGTGCGCAGGGGCAGACCTGTGATCTGCGCGATCTCCCGCAATTTAAGCTGTTGTGCGAACCGCAGCAATACCAGTTCCCGCTGTTCCGGCTCCAGCTGGGCCGTCAGCGCTCGCAGGTTTGCTTTCTCCTCTGCCGCAGCAAAGCCGCTTTCCTGATAGGCGGGTTCGTCCGGCAAGCTCTCCAGCGATACCTCCGTCCGCTTCATCGTACGGTTCAGATCGATGCAAATGTTTTTTGCGATTTTGTACAGAAAGGGACGGAATGCCCCCTGAAATCCACCACAGGAATCCAGCCAGCGCACCGCTTTCAAAAAGGTTTCCTGTGCTGCATCCTGCGCCTGCTGCTCGTCCGCTGTATGCCAACGGCAATAGTTCAGAATTTGTGGATAGTACGCTGTAATCAGAGTGTCCAGCGCACCCGTATCTCCGCTCTGCGCTTTCCGCAGCAATAATTCTGTCTGGATACGGTTCACCCCCCTTCCTGTCTATTAAAACGTCCCATATCATCAAAATGATTTCTGTTTTTTCAAAAATTTCAAATAATCGTCTTTATCCTGTTCTTATAGCTTTATCATCATAAAGAGCCTTGTGTTTTTTCTTGTCAAGAGGGCTGGCACCCGCAAGATGGAGGAGCCTTGCCCCGACAAGTCCGCGTTTGCGCAGGCGGAACAAGCTCATCATGCAAACAAAGAAAAACAGAGCGTTCCCGATGGGGAACGCCCTGTCAACCTTATCGTCTGTGGATTTTTGCAGGGTGCGTCCGGCAGGGCGCACCCTGTTCTTGTTTTGTCTGAATCTGCCTGCGGACTATTCTTCTGGCGAATCATCCGCTTCAACACGCAGCATCCGGTAGCCGACCCCCACATGGGTCTGAACCAGATGCAGAGAATGTGCGCCCGATTCCAGCTTTTTGCGCAAAGATGCCATGTAGACACGCAGGGATGCAATGTCGTTTTCTTGCGAGCTTCCCCAGACTTTTTGCGTAATCGCCGTATGGGTCAGAACCTTTCCTACATTGTGCGCAAGGACACAAAGCAGCTTATATTCAATTGGGGTCAGATGCAGTTCTTCATCGTTCAGCCAGACACAGCCGGCAGCAAAATCAATTTTCAGCGGGCCATTTACAAAAACCGAGCTGCCGACCTCACCGGATGCCTGCAAATTCAGCCGCCTTTGCGTCACGCGCAGGCGAGCCAGAAGCTCATCCACTGAGAAAGGCTTCGTCAGATAATCGTCTGCGCCCTGATCCAGTGCTTCGATCTTATCGGAATCCTCACTGCGGGCACTCAAAACGATGATGGGTAGATTCGACCACTCCCGGATGCGGCGGATCACCTCAACGCCATCAATATCCGGCAGTCCGAGATCCAGCAGCATAATATCCGGGTTATGGCTGGACGCCATCATCACAGCCATCTCTCCGTTGGCCGCTGTCAGGAATTTATACCCGTGTGCTTTCAGGGTGGTTGTGATCAGACTCCGTACCGATGAATCGTCCTCAACAACCAGAATCGTTGGTTTATTCATGAATACTTACCTCGCTTTTGGGAAGTTCAAAAGAGAATATGCAGCCGTGCGGTTCGTTATCCCGGAGAGTCAGGGTACCTTTATGAGCTGCAAGGATCGTCCGGCAGAGCGCAAGTCCCAGCCCCAGACTGCGGTGGCTGTCTGCAATCTGATTCTGCCCGGTAAAGAACATTTCAAAGACCTGCGCTTTATTCTGCTCCGGGATACCGGGGCCATCATCGGATACATCTACCACGATATTACTGTTTTTTGCATACGCAGAAATATTGATTCGGGAGCCTTTCTGCGTGTATTTGATGGCGTTGTCCACCAGATTGATAATGACCTGCATGATAAGCCGTGCGTCCATGTCGGCAAGAAGAATTTCATCCGAATAAGTCGTTGTGATGATATGCTCCTTGCTTTTTCGGCTGATATGCCGCAGCGTTTCCTCGACCACCTCATCCATGAGCTGCGGAGAGATTTGAAGATTCATCCGCCCATCCTCAATACGGGTGATAGAAAGCAAATTTTCCACCAGACCGATCAACCACTGTGCATCATCAAAAATATCCGTACAGATCTTTGTCCGTGTTTCTGCATCCAGCGTTTCCGCATTGGAGAGCAGATTACTTGCATTGCCTGAGATGGAGGTCAGCGGCGTCCGAAGATCATGGGAAATGGTTCGCAGCAAATTTGCCCGGAGCTGTTCATTCTGTGCATGAACAGTGGCTTGCTCCTTTTCCAGCGCAATGCGACGGTTTTCCACTGCCAATGCGCATTCACCAAGGATCGACAGCAGGACGCTGTTTTCAAACGCATCCATGGAGCGTTCCGACAGGTCGATGCCGATAACACCAAACACACCGCTGCCTGTACGAATCGCAAAGTACAGTCCTTTTGCATCGGTGCAGTAATCCGTTGATGCACCCGAACGCTTCTTATTTGCAAAGCACCACTCAGCGGCACTGTGTTCCGGCGCAGAATCAAAACTGAGTCGGCTGCTTTCTTCCACTGTGTTAAAAATTTGCCCCTGTCCAAGAGAACCATCCTGCTCTGGATACACGATCAGGTTCCGGTTTAGCAGTTTGGTAAGCTGCGCTGCCGTCAGGGATAAAATTTCGTCTTCGTTGGTCGCTTTCTGCAAAAGCCGGCTGGTATCAAACAGCACCTTCGTCCGAAACGCCGCCTGTGCAGACATTTTTGCCTGATCTTTCAACCGGGTCGTCAGCGTACAGGTGACGATGGCAGAAGTCAGCATCAGCACAAAGGTGATTTGATACCCCGGATCATAGGCATGGAATGTCAGTCTTGGCTCCGTCAGGAAGAAGTTATAGAGCGCAACGCTGGCGATCGAACCCAAAACGCCGCAGGAATAGCCAGATGTTGTAAGAGCCGGGAGCAAAACACCCAACATATAGAACATAATGATATTGTAGCGCGCAAAGTCCAGTTGCAGGAACAAAAATCCAATCACCGTGATGCAGGCTAGAATCCCTGCCGTAATCAGCAAATCACGGAACGATGGGACGATGGAACGGGCAAACAGCCTTCTGCCAGAGCCGTAATCCTGCTCAACAGCTGCATCCGGGATGATATAAATATCCAGATTGGGCGCAGTCAGCGTCAATTTTTCAGTCAGTGACGGTCCACTCCAGAAATGGCGTCGATGTACACTGGAGCGCCCCAGTACGATTTTTGTAATGCCGGAGATCCGGGCAAACTCTGCGATCTGCTGCGGAATGTCATCCCCGTAGATCGTAGAAATGTCGGCACCTGCCTGCTCTGCCATACGAATGTGCTGCTGCAAGCGCCGACAGTCTTCTTTTCCCATCTGATCCGAATCCGGAGTCCGGACATACAGAGCTGTAAAGGTCCCTCCAAACGCCTTTGCCATCGTTGCTGCCGTCCGCACGATCTTTGCATTGGAGGGAGAGGACGACAGACACGCCAGAATATGTTCAGTGGGTGGGTCGTTCTGATTCATAAAGATCACCTGCCTTGCCCACAGTATAGCACAATTTGATGGTCACGACCACCAGCCACGTCTTTTTCCTTCTTGTCGAATGATCTCCTTCCGCATGTGATCCAGCGCATCTGCTGCCCGGAAACCACTCAACATGACTCCAAGAACCATCAATAACAAAGCGACATCCATACGATCCGTCCTATCTTTTTAGAGCCGGAAACACTTCTGGATCGATGCGTATTTTCCCAAAACCAGCATACTTTCATCCCGGCACAGCTGCGTATCCGGCGTGATGTTCATATCGAGCTTTCCGTCTTTTTTCAGCGCAAGAATGTTGATGTTATACTTTTTTCGGATATTGATCTCACCGATCGTACGATCCATCCATTCCGGCGGAATGGTCACTTCCATGATGGCGTGGTCGTCCTGCAGCTCGATATAATCCAGAATGTGTTCGGAGCTGTATCGGATCGCTGCCCACTTTGCCAGCTGCTTTTCCGGGTAGACCACTTCATCCGCACCGTTGCGCAGCAGAAACTTGGCTTGTACATCCCGCTCTGCACGCGAGACCACAAGCTTTGCGCCCAGCTCCTTGAGCAGTGATGTTGTTTCCAGTGAGCTTTGAAAATTGCCGCCGATGGTTACGATACACACATCAAAATTGCCGACACCAAGGGAGCGCAGAAAGTATTCGCTGGTGCTGTCACCGATCTGTGCATTCGTCACATAGGAAAGCACGGCGTTCACACGGTCTTCGTTGCTGTCGATCGCCATGACCTGATGACCCAGCTCATTCAGTTCCTGCGCAATATGGCGGCCAAAACGGCCAAGCCCGATCAAAAGAATCGATTTCATACTTGTCTCCTTTATCCGATTGCGATCTTCTCCTGCGGCAGACGAGAGTGGGCAGGGCTGCTGCCAAATGCCGCATAGATCAACGTCAATCCGCCAACACGTCCCAAAAACATCAGTGCGATCAGCACCCCCTGCGAAAGGATGCCCAACTGCGGCGTGATGCCCAATGTCAGACCTACCGTTGCCACAGCCGAAGCAGTCTCATACAGACAGACCGACATCGGCAGCTGCTCAGCCGCAGCAATGACAAAGGCTCCGAGGAAGAACAGCGTCAAATACATCCCTGCAATCGTAGCAGCATTCTTGACCGCGGAACCATCTATGCGCCGCCCGAAAAATTCGGCATCTTCTCTGCGGCGGAAGGTCGCCCACATATTGGCCAGCAGAACGGCAAATGTTGTGGTTTTCATGCCGCCTGCCGTGGAGCCGGGCGAACCGCCCAACAGCATCAGAACCACCATCAATGCCTGTGAAGTGCTGCCCATCGCAGCAAGATCAGCGGTGTTAAAACCGGCAGTACGGGGTGTAACGGATTGGAACATCGACAATAAAATGCGCTGCCGGGCAGAGCCTGCCGTGAACTCGAAGCAATAAAAGTACAGCGTCGGCAGTACCAGAAGAAACGCCGTTGTGACAAGGATCACCTTGCTCTGCATCCGATAACGGTGAAAATCAAGGCGATATGTACAAATGTCCTCCCATGTCAGAAAGCCAAGGCCGCCAAAGACGATCAGGGCCGCGATCACTGTGGTAAGCAATGGGTCCCCTGCATACCGTGTCAGCGAAACAAATTTTGCACCCTCTGTTCCCAGCAGGTCAAAGCCGGCATTGCAGAACGCCGAAATGGAATGAAACAGCGCGTACCAGATTCCGCGCAAACCATAATCGGCGCAAAATGTCGGCAGCAGCAGTGCAGCACCGGCCAGTTCAAACAGGGCGGTGATCCGCAGAATAAAGCCTGTCAGCCGCACGATGCCGCCCATCTGCGGGGCAGCCGTAGCTTCCTGCATCGTGCTGCGCTGCTTGAGGGAGATCTTTCGCCCGGAAAGCAGCGCAAAGGCAGCGCCCACCGTAATGACACCCAATCCTCCGATCTGGATCAGAAGAAGGATCACGCTCTGCCCGAATGTCGACCAGTAGCTGCCGGTATCCTGAACCACAAGCCCGGTCACGCAAAGGGCAGAGGTGGAGGTAAACAGCGCCTCATGGAACGGTGTAACGCACCGCTGCTGTGCAGCGATCGGAAGCATCAGAAGCAATGCGCCCACCAGATCAACTGCCGCAAAACCTGCAATAATGACCTGAAAAGAAGAAAAACGGTGCTGCCTGTAACGAGGATATTGAATCATAAAAGCTCCTTTACCTATCCGTGTGCATAAAGATTAGCATGGAATAGATAAAGGAGCCGTAAAGAAAATTGTAGAAGTATAAAGATTCCATTAAAATTGATCGATCACCACCAAATAACAAATGCTGGACATCACCAGCGCAAAAAACGGTAATGTCCAGCATTCATTTAGCTTTCTAGTCCATGGCTCCCAGCTACATTTTTCAAATATTCCTCCGGGTCACCATTCAGAATCAAATCCGCATAGCCCAGCGGGTCACTGTAGATAAGGTAGTCCAGTTCCGTCTGCTGCGCCATGGTCATGTCCAGCGCATCCGCGATTCCGGTGCAGTCAATGGAGATCATTCTCCCATCCCGGAGCAGCAACTCCACGCAGCCGGTGTCCATGTTGAATTTGCAGACTCTTTCATCGTACTTCATACTCGTGTCCTTTCTGCCTTACGGCACCTTTACAGTTGTGACTTTTGTGATACGTCTTTTTTGATAAGGTTTTGGACACATAGCCGTAGGGAACGAGCCGGAGCTTGTCGGGGCAAGGCCCCTCCATCTTGCTTGCGCAAGACCGCTCTGCCGTTTAAAAGCCCCACTGGGGCTTTCATTGCTGCGCAACCGCGGCATTCTGCTTTCCGAAGAAAACAAAAAATCCGAACCCTTCCCCTATTGGAAAAAGTTCAGATTTTGTTGTTGTGGTGCACCTCCAGGGACTCGAACCCTGGGCCCACTGATTAAGAGAGCAAGCCGCCGGTTCGTCTCAATTTCTGGAAGTTTCGAGTCATCGTTATTTTAGAACAAAGCAACGTGATTTTTCGCCCGGTAATTTCTGCATCCCTTGTCGGATTTTGCACCGAGAAGCACCCTCTGCACGTTTTGAAACCGTGCAAAATCCGTGCAGAAACCGTGCACTTACTTCCCGACAAATAAAATCACCCTATCCCCCACCGGCTTGACGGTATTGGTTTGAGCGGCCGCACACCAAAATCAAATCCAGAAGGGGCATTCAGCATCACGCCGTAATCAGAGCCATGAGGTAGAACTCCGTGGGAGTTTCATCTTCTGTGGGCAGAATGGTGATCTCCACGGTATGGGTCTTCTGCTCACCATGGTGGAGAATGGGCTGGAGATACAGGCAGTCGCCCCAATCCTCATCGAAGTTGCCGTCCAGCACAGCGGCGTGGGCGGTGTCGCCATCCAGCACCAGCTGTGCCCGCAGCGCCGGGCGGCGGATGGTCTTGCGGTACTGTACTGCAATGCAGGAGGCATCCACTTCAAAGGTAATCTTATCCCCGGGCTTCTGACCGACCCAGCCGTTTTTCCAGTGGTCCAGATGCCCCAGCTTTTCCTCCGGGTCTGCCC
>OLSA01003153.1_pt1 | contig 11675 bp, 9 predicted proteins | sample 1672731 | NCBI WGS metagenome assembly OLSA01 (sample SAMEA3136718, study PRJEB25190) | human gut metagenome | biome: human gut; feature: human-associated habitat; material: faeces | place: Austria | collected 2013
GGGAAAAATCCTCCCGTTCGGGAGGAGCCAGCATCGCATTTGGCTAGTCGCCGGTCCACCGGCTCCCTGCCAAATGCTGTTTGCGGGCAGAAGCCCACACCCACTTAATACGAACGGAGGAAATATGCGAAAAAATAAGCAATTCAGCATCCGAATCTCGGAACAGGATTTGGAGACGATACGCCGAAAAGCAGCACAGGCACACATGAGCCAGAGCGATTATGTGACGACCTGCTGCCTCGGAAAACGGATTGTGATTCTGAACGGACTCAAGGAAGTCCTGCGGCAGCAGAAGACCATCGGCAACAATCTCAACCAGCTGGCAGTGCTGGCGAACATGGGCAAGGTACAGTTCGCCAATCTGGATGCCGCTGTGTAAATTCCAGGCAGGAACGCCCCATCAATATTTACGATTGTAATACCAGTAGCACCCGGTATAAATGAGCGATTGAATACAAGTCAGCGCGCAGAGAACTTTGCCAATGAGCGGCTGATGGAAAACCAGAATTGCTGCGAGGACGGCAAGCAGCTGCGCGTAAATGCAGATAAAAAACGTCAGACTGCGCGCCTTATTTGCAACATATGCTGTTCGCTCGTCCTGAAGCGAAGCATCATAATCAGCCGCCTGATCGGGATCACGGCTGAGCCGGGCTGCGCGCAGCAGACGGACAAGCCCAAGCACGCAAACGCCGCCGCCAAACGATGCAAGCCAACTGCTTTTTATAAAATATCCTGCGATCGCCAAAACGGCTCCAAGTACGAAATACAGCATACCAAGTTTTTTCTGTTCCTTCAGTTTCATATATCTTCCTCCCCGAAAATAAAAATATCCTCAATTCGCGCATCAAATATCTGTGCAATTTTGTGCGCCAGAAGAATGGACGGATTGTATCTATCGTTTTCCAACGAAATAATGGTCTGCCGCGTTACACCAAGCAGGCTTGCAAGTTGCTGCTGCGTCAGCCCGCGTGCTTTACGTTTTTCCGCAATGCAGTTTTTCATGTATACACCTCTTTTCAAAAAGTCAAGCTTGCTTTACATCAACATTATAACGCCAGCACCGTAAATGTCAAGCTAATTTTACATTTACGTTTCAAATTTTATGGCAAAGCAGTTGGACGCGGACCTGAAAAAGCTCCTGACAAAGCGGGAAGCGCAGGAAGCCCTGAACGCGATGCAGATGAGCGCAGAAAATTTCGAGAAACAGGCTGGGAGCCTGAACGAGAAGTATTCTTCCGGCTGCAAGGCGCTGACCGAGACTACGAAGAACGCCCTGACCACAATCCTGAACGATACGAAGAATCAGCTTTCGGATATGGAGCAGACGGCACAGAAGAAGATCATCACCTGCGCGTGGATCTCGATTACAGCGGTGACCTTGTGCGCGGCGCTGTGCGCCTTGGCCGTGCTGTGGAGCAGATGACGGACGATGTTCCACAACGTGATGCATCCACCATGCCGCCGCACATCGACAGCAAGCGCCGCAAGAAGCTCCGGCAAAGGAAAACCGCCCTCGGTCATGCCGAGGACGATCACGAAGATTGGGATATGAAACAGGAACTATGAAAGGAACGCCTATGGCAAGAAAACGAAAAGAAAATATTTCGGAGGTCATGTTCAGCTACATCGGTACGGATGCGCAGTTCGATGAATTTCTGAAAATGCTGGTGCATGACTACCTCTCGGTAGACCAGCCATATACAAAGTCGCAGGAGGATTTTGTTGATCATGTAGATTCCTGCTGCGCATGATGGATTGTTCTAGCTATTTGAAAAACAGTGTGCTATGGTGTGTGCTGCAATCGGCACACACCATAGCGGAAAGGAGGAAACATGAAGGTCTGGTTGTATTACCGCCTGAGTCGGGACGAGGACGATGAACTGAACTCCCTGACAAATCAGCGGAAAATCATTTATGAATACGCCGTCACAAACGGGCATGAGGTGGTCGGCGAGTCCTTTGACGACAATGTCAGCGGCATGCACTTCAACCGCGAGGGCATTGACAAAATCTACGAAGTTGTGGGAGCTGGGAAAATCGAGGCGATCATTGTCAAGGATCTTTCCCGGCTGGGCCGTCACCGAACGCAGACAGCCCTGTTTATTGACTACCTGCGGGAACACGACGTCCGCGTCCTCTCAGCAACGGAAAATATCGATACGTTCAATGAAAACGACGATCTCATCATTGGCTTCAAAGGTTTGGTCAATGATTTCTATGCCCGCGACGGCAGCCGCCGTGTGCGGACAGGTTATCGTCAGAAGCAGAAAGAGGGCATTGTAATTACTCCGCCCTTCGGTTATTTCAAAGACAAAAATACAAAGCGCGTCGTAATCGTAGAAGAAGCAGCGGAAACGATCCGGCTGATTTTCACGGCTTACAACTCCGGCTGCGGGCTGAAGGCAATCGCCATGATGCTCAACGAACGTAAATGCAAGACACCGGCACAGATGCAGTTGGAAATGCTAAACAAACGGCTCCCGTACACACAGGATCATATTTCCAAGAAGTATCTATGGGACGCAACCATGATCGCTCGTATTCTCAGGGACGAAAGCTATGTCGGGACACTCATCTGCCACAAAAGTGAGCGGAACAAAATCAACAAAACCTTCCGTTTCACAGAGCCGGAAGAACAGTTCCGTCATGAAAATTACCTCCCGCCGATCATCACGCCGGAGCTGTGGGAGCAGACGCAGATGATGCTGGCGGAGCGGAAACGGCTGAACGTGCGCGCCGCGCCCTCGCAGGAGATCCTGCGCTACAGTGGACTTCTCCGCTGCGAGGACTGCGGCAGAGCCATGTTCGGCAAGCGCATCCATCTGAAAAGCGGCGAACGGGTCACCTATGTTTGCAGCACCTACAACCGCTTCGGGAAGGAGCATTGCTCCCAGCACCAGATCGACGAGTCCGTATTGGACAGGCTGATTATCGACGAACTGCGCAATACAAAAGCGCTGTATCAGCAGAACTGGGATGCGCTGGAGCAGCTGATCGCACAGTGGACACCAAAAGCAGAGCTGACCGGTGCGCAAATCATCAAACTGGAAAAGAAAATTCGCTGTCTGGAGGATGAAATGGAGGCAATTTTAATGGAGCGGATACGGGACCGGGCAAATGCCGAGCGCTACGACCGCATGATTCAAAAGCGCGAAGAAGAAATCGCCGCGGCGAAAAAGCAGATCGAAGAACTGCAAAACATCTCCGCTGTCCTGCGGGATCGGCAAACGAAGTTCAAACGGGATATCAGCATGATTGACGACATTCTCGCTGAGGGCGCTATGACGGAAGCGCACCTGCGGATGCTGATTGAAAAAATCTATGTTCAGGAAACAAACGGGACGCTCAGTCTGGACATTCAGATCAAAGCACCGTTCCGCACACACCTGGATGTCTACGAAAACGGCGTTCTTACCGAACAGTATGGTGCGCTGGATTTTGACTGGGACAGGCTGGCGCACCTGATCTACGGCGAGACGCTTGTGGGATAGGAGGAAATCATGCGGGTCTGGCTTTACGCACGGCTTTCAGGCGATGATGATCCGGCGCAGAATTCTCTGCAAAATCAGCAGGAGATCTGCCGCGCCTTTGCAGAAAAGCGCGGTGACACCATCGTTGGATGTCCGTCCGATGACAATGTCAGCGGCATGAGCTTCAGCCGCCGCGGGCTGGATGCGCTTGCAGCGGCTGCACAGGTAGGAAAGATCGATGCCGTCCTGACGAAAGACCTCTCGCGCCTCGGCCGCCACAAAACGCAGACAGCGCTGTTCATCGACTACCTGCGGGATCATCAGGTTCGCGTGATCTCTGTAACCGAAGGAATTGACACCTTCCGCGAGGAGGATGATCTGATCCTTGGCGTTCGCGGCCTGATGAATGACTATTACGCGAAGGATATCGGCAAAAAGATTCGCGCAGGCTATCGGCAGAAACAAAAAGACGGTCTTGTCATCCGGCCGCCCTTCGGATACTGGAAGGACAAAAATACGAACCGGATTTTCATTCAGCCGGAAGCCGCAGAAACGGTACGCCGCATCTATGCGCTGTATTTGCAGGGCTGCGGACAAAAGGAAATTGCCCGCAGGCTCAATGCGCTGAACTGCAAAACGCCCGCGCAGCTTTGGACGGAGCAGATCGGTCATGACGCCCGGAGGGTGCACAAAACCGGAGATGGGAAGTTCCTCTGGACGTATGCCAGCGTAAAAAACATTCTGACCGAGGAAGCCTACACCGGCGTCCTGATCAATCATCGCAGAGAATACCGGAACGGAAAAGCGCAGCCAATCTCCACGGGTGACTGGCTGCGCCATGAAAATTTTTATCCGGAGATCATCGAAAAAACCACATGGCTTCTGGTACAGGAGCGGTTAAAGCAGCAGGCGCGTCCCGCAGCCGGAAACCGCGCAAAGCACCGCTATGCCGGCTTGCTGTCCTGTCGGGACTGCGGCGACGGCTTCATCCCCATGATCCGTTACTGGAACGGAAGCCAGCGCATAGAGTACGTCTGCCGTGGGTATCACAGAAATGGAAAAGGTCATTGCAGTTCGCATCGAATCCATGAGGAGGTTTTGGATCAAGCCGTCTGGAATTATGCAGAAGAACTGCGGAAGCGATACGCAGCTGAGCTCAAAAAGGTCACACAATTACAAAAGCAGTGGGCATTGAGGAGACCATCCCTCGATGCCCACTGTTTGGCTTTGCAGAAGGAAATTCTGAAATTGGAGCAGGAGATCGACGAATTGGTGATGGAAAAGTTAAAAAACAGTGAATGTCTAACCTGCCAACCAGACAGCATTTGAACCCAAGGTGCTGTCACCCTCCAACTGTGTGTAAGATTTTGAATTTCTCAAAAAGTTCACTATACGAACAAAATTCAGACATATCTATCAGATGTGTCTGAATTTTGTTCGTGGTACGCCCGAGGGGACTTGAACCCCTACCCTCGCGGAATGGAACCTAAAGGTGATGTCACCTTGGTGAAAGATTTTTATGATTTGATATAACTCTCTGATGAAGCAAGTCTTCTGTTAGCGGCGTGGCTCTTGGAGTTGATTTATACGCCGCAGAAATCGTCCTTAATCTGAAAGCGAAATATCCTCACATTACTTTGGAGAGTGCAATCCCATGTGAGACGCAAGCGGTCAAGTGGTCCGTGGCAGCGCGAGAACGGTATTATAATATTGCTGCAAAATGCGACAAGGAAACCATGCTGCAACGGGAATACACGTCGGACTGTAAAGCTTTTTGGAACCACCGGCATTGCCGGTGGTTTTCTTTATACAAAAAGCGAGCGGATTCGGAACAAGTCCAAATCCGCTCGTTGCTTGACTGGAAATTATTTCAGAGTGAATTGTACACGCGTGGACGCATCGTACATCCGGAGGAGGATGGCTGCGACCTCGCTGCGGACAATGGTGCTGTCGGGGTTGAAGGTACCCTGCTTGTCAGAGCCGGTCAGGATGCCCGCACGATAGAATGCGTAAATTTCATCCGCACACTTGTCGCCCAGCTTCACGTCCGGGATCGCGTTGTCGGCAATGTTGTTGAGCGCCTTGTAGCCGTCCATCGCCGGATAGAAGATGGACACAAACTCACGGCGGGTCGCCGGGGCGTTCATCTGCGCTCTGGTGTAGTTGGCATAGCTCTTGTCCAGAATGCCGTTCGCAATGCCGTATTCGACATAGCTGTTATACCAGTTGGTCTTGCCGTTCATCAGCGTCACCTTGCCAGTATTCTGCATCTGATGCAGCGCGGAGGCCAGCTTGATCGCCTCAGCCACGGTCAGTGTGCCGTGCGGTTTGTAGGTCGTAGCGGTCACGCCGTCGATCAGGTAATTCTGCCATGCGCCCTTGACGGCATCATAGAACCAGTCGCTCTTCGACACGTCGGTAAACGGCAGCTTGCTGTTCGCACGGGACGAGCCGGTATTGCCGAGGATGGGATAATACGGCGGGATGATCGGCGTCTCGGGCTTCTTCTTAAGCCCGGCAATGGCTGCTTCCAGCTTTACCTTCGCTGCGTCTACCGCTTCCTGCGTGGCGTTTTCGTCGGCAAGAACAGCCTCCGCCTCACGCATTGCCGTCTCGAATGCGTCCCAGCCGCTTACATAGTCGTCTTTTCTGCGGTTCTGATTGTCGTCGTACAGCTTCTGCAGCGCGCTCTTGTCGACCGTCACGGGAACCGGATCGTCCTTGCTGGTCTCCACGCCGCCGAGCAGTGCCGGCCAGACGCCGCTGCCGAAGTCGTCGATCAGGACGGCCTCATAGCTGCCGTCCGCGTCCTTGCGCAGGCGGTAGATCTCGTTCGTGTCGCCGTTGAAGCGGGACAGGTACAGGCTGCCGTCGCTGTACGCGGTCATGGAGCAGTAGACGTAGTTGCTGGTCGAGTCATAAGGAGGCGCTTCCAGTGCCGACAGCGGCGTCTTTGTGGTGGTATAATCAAAGCCGTAGCCGTCGTCATGCACGCTGATCCACAGATCCCACAGATAACCCGCATCGTCCAGGATCGCGAAGTGCTCCGCCTCATATTCGCCGCTCCAGGTCGTGTTCTCCGGGTCGCCGTACCAATCCGTTGCACCGTCGTACCACGCGTCGCTGCTGTGCGTTTCCACGCCCAGCGATGCGATACCGATCAGGTTCTGTGCATGATGGTTGGAGACCGGAAGCTGAATCGCGTCACGAAGCGTCACATTGCTGGTGTCCATCGGGTCAAACGGCTTAAAGACGTAGCCCATGCGGTAGATACCGACCAGACGGGCAGCGCCTGCCGCGGAAAATTTGGTGCTGTACGCCATGTCGATCATCGGAACGCCGATGCCGTTGTCTGCAACCGCAAGGCTCTTGCCTGCCGCCGGGTCGACCTTGTGGAGCTTCCACGTCTGCGACTCGTCCTTGACCATGGTGCGGTCGGTCGCGTCGATGACGTAGTAGACCTGATCCACGGGGTCATAGGCCATGGCCGCCATGCTGGTGTCGATCTCAATACCGGTCTTCCAGCTGCTGCTGTTTTTCAGATCCCAGCTGAACAGCTCTGCCTTGCCGTTTGCGTCCTGGAGCATACCGGTGAGCGTTACGTTCAGCTGCTCCACCGAGACCGTGCACTCATCATAGACCGAGCGGTTCTGCGCGGAGGCTGCTCGGATGGTGCAGGTACCGGCATTTTTGGCCGTAACCACGCCGTTGGCGCTGACGGCTGCAACGCTGCTGTTGGAGCTGCTCCACACAACCTCACGGTTTGCAAGATTCCACGGCAGAACCGATGCTTTCAGCGTCTGCGTCTTGCCAAGGAGCAGGGAAACGCTGTGATCCGAGAGCGCAACTGCGGCGGCGCTTTCCGAAGCGCTCCAGCTGCCGCCCTCGCGCGGGATGCAGAGCGCGTGGAACTCTGCCGGGAAGTAATCGCCCCAGCCGCTTTCCGTGCATTCTGCGCTTGTCTTTGCGGTCAGGTCGATCTTGTGCAGCGCGGAGCTGACGGCAAAGAACAGAACATTCTCTTTCGATTCCCACTCCAGCGAACCGACGGCGCTGAAGTCGTCCTCCTCCGGCGTTGTATAGCGCTGGCCGACCGTCACAATTGCTTCCGGATCTGCGGCTGCATCGGAGGTTACTGCCGTAATCGGCAGGCGGTAAATCTTATAGTAGCTGTAATCTGTCTCGGCAAATGCATAGTAGAAATTGCCGCTGTCATCGCAGGCAAGCGTTCTGGCCTTGACCGGAAGCGTGCCGACAAGCGTCAGCTCACCGCTGTAGCGGTCGATGGTGTAGACCTTGCTGCCAGCATCCACGCCATAGAGCGTGTCGCTTGTCTTGTCATAGGCCATGTCAAGCAGCAGCGTATCCAGCGTGCGGACATAGCTTGCGTTCTCGGGGTCATTGGCGTCCAGCACATACAAATCGCCCGTGCTGGTGGAGGCAACAATTTTGCCGTCCACATAGGCCGCCGCATAGAAATCATCCGCGCTTGCGGCATACGGCGTCTTGACATAGGTTGTATCGCTGCCGCTCATGGTGTTCCAGATCTTGTTGCCGGTATAGTAGGCATCAAAGAGGAACATTGCCGGTTCGCCAGGCTGTTCGCCGATTTCCATTTCCACACGATAGGTGGATTCGTTCATCGCGTAGTCATATGCCTTGACGTAGAAAATGTTGCCGTTGGCACTGGACAGATTCAGCGTAAAGTCATTTGCCGTATTGGCCGCAGTCGTCTGATTTGCGCCGGCCTCTGCCAGTTTCACCGTACCGCTGCGGTCATACAGACGAACAGCCGCCACATACTGGTTGTCAAAAATATTGACGGTCATTTCGTTGTCAGCAACTGTAACATTGTTCACAACCGGCGCGGTGTTGTCGATCACGGCCGTAAACGTCTGCGTTGCGCCGCTGCCGAGCGAAGCCCAGTTCACGCTGCCGTCGTCCTGCACATAGTACTCCGGTGCCAGCGTCAGGTTCAACTCCAGCTGTTCGCCCTCTTTCATGCCAGCGGGCTTCCAGTCCAGCGGCAGATTGACGTACTCACTGGGGTTAAAATACTGCGAATAGAACGCGCCAAGGAAGTGGCCGAGCGTCTGCTCTGCAAGGACGGTATTCGTCGTCTTGTTGATGATCTGCAAACGGCTGTCTGCCACGTTGCGGATGGCGCAGAATTTCCAATAATAAATGCTGTCGCCGTTCTCGCTGTTGATGGCGTTGCGCTCGGGCAGATATTTGCTGTCGTTGACAACAGGGTTGCCGCCAAGCACGCTGCCGCGGCTATAGGGGCTGTTGTCGGATGCGTACTTGACGTACAGCACATTGTTATCGGTATAGGCGTTGCCCAGATACGGCATCCGGGTCTCTTCGCCACTTTGGTAGTGATAGTAGTCGCCAACCTCAAACATACTCGAAGCCGTCCATGAGCCGTAGAAGCCCAGCACCGGGATGGAGTGGCACGTGCCGCTCACGCCCTCGGCGCTTGTGCGCTCCTGCGCGAACACATAGCCCTCAAGATATGCACCAACCGAATAGTCGCGGTCAAGCGCCGCTTTTTGCTCCGCCGTCAGTGCAATGTTTACCGTGACGGTCGCGTGACCGTTTGCGGGAACAGTAACGCTGCTGCCGCTTGCCGCACTGCCATAGGTAACATTTGCCACCAGCGGTGCGGTTGCCTCATCAAGATAACGATCACCGCCGATGGTGGTCATTGCCTGTGTAAAGAAGCTTGCCGACAGGTCATAAGTCTGCTCCGTGCCGGACAGATCATACAGATCAAACGAGAAGCTGTATGTACCGTTCTTTGCCGCGTCCTCGCCAAGCTCAACCTTGACCTTGCCGTCGGAAGCGCCCTTGTTCGCAGAATCGGCCATCCAGACATAGGAATCTGCCGTGATGGCCGCGCCGATGTTCGCAACGCCCGCACCCTGCTTCAGAACCGACCAGTAATGCGTCGCGTCCTCTCGCGCCGGAGTAGCTGTGGACATCAGCAGGCTCTGCGCCAGATGGCGCACCGAGCGGTTCGTCTTGGACAGACCGGCCGCCTGATAATGCTGCGCAAACAGCGCTGACATACCGGCAATCTGCGGCGCAGCCATGGACGTACCGGACATATTCTCATAGCCCTTACCGCCCTGCTCCAGACCGTTGACCGAATAGATGTTGCCGCCAGGGGCGGTGATTTCGGGCTTCAGCTCCAGGCTGCCGGGAACACCCCAGCTGGCGAAGCTGCTCATGGTCATGTACTCGGCGGAGTCCGGAATGACAGCTGCATCTGCGCTGACTTTCATCCTACCCTTATAGTAGAGCACCTTGCTGGAATCGTTTTTGTCATAGACCGGCTCTGCCTTGTCGCGGAACACTCTTGCTGTGTCCTGCGTCACCAGAACGCACGGTGCTTCGTTCCAGTAACTGCTCAGATCCATGCTGATCGTACCGGGGACATTATTGTAAACAATCGTTGCGGCAACGCCATACTGCGCGGCGTTGCTTGCTTTCATGGAGAAGTCGAGCTCACCGCGAGAGCAGAACACAATCTTACCCTCCAGCAGGTCTTTGCCGCCGATGGCGTCATAATCTCCCGTGTTGCCCACGCCGTCGATCAGGATATACTCATACTCGCCAGCGATAGACTTCATCTGCTTCATGCCATGGCCGGCCTTTTCCCCGGTCGTTTCCATGTAGATGAACTTCTGGCCGTCAACCTCCAGATATTCGCCGGTGTTGCCGATGTTGTCAACCGACGTGACGGTAAATGCATTGGTGAACGAGCCGGGCGCGCCGACCACGTCCATGCTGACGTCATCGTCATACAGCAGCCCCGTGCCGCTGCTGGCATCGTAGCCATTGGAGCCGGCATAGGCATTTTCCGCCCAGTTGCCGGAGTTACCGGCAGAGATGGACACCACAGCGTCCTTGGACGCAAGGCTGTCCAGAATTGCCTGATAGACCGGAACCGGATCGGTATCCGCGTCCATATAGGCCGTGTACTTCGACGGGCCGGGATAGCTGGAGCCGAGCGAGAGGTTGATGCTGTCGGCACCCAGAACAATTGCGTCCTCGATGGCCGCCATATAGTCCGAATCGAACGCGCCGCCGTTCGAGCCGAACACCTTCATAACCAGCAGCTGTGCCTCCGGCGCAACGCCCTGTGTCTTGACGGTATCCAGCGCGGAAACATAGGTGGTTTCGTCGCCGTCTGTCTGCGGGACATATTTGTTTGCCGCCGCAATACCGGCAACGTGCGAGCCGTGTTCCGACTGCGTATCGTTGTCGTGCGTCACGTCGGTATTCTTATCTACATATATATGCGAACGGAAGCTTGCTGCCATAGTAGAGGTCGTCGGCGCTCACGCCGTTCTGCGCAATGTTCAGCTGGCTGAGAACCGCCGTTACCTTGCTCTGGTCGAGCAGATCGAGGCTCTTGATGTAATTCTCATTGCCGTTCGCTTCCTGCTGTAGCGCATAGTCGAATGCGCCGTTGTCAAACGACTGGTGATCGGTATCGATGCCGGTATCGATCACGGCGATCCGCGTGCCCGCGCCGGTATAACCGGTTTCATATGCGACGTTCGTGCCGATCATACTGGAGGACGTGGCCATATTGGGCTGCGTCGCCAGCTTCTCCGCCGAGCGGTCGGGATAGTAGCGCTGCTCAACCACGACCGCCTCAACATCTGGCAGCGCGCGGATTGCGTCAATCTGGTCAGATTCGACATTTGCCGAGATGATGTTCGCGGCCAGCGTCAGATTCCACACCACGTCCAGCTTCTTGCCGCCGAGTACGTCTGCGGAGATTTCACGCGCCACCGCGTTCTGCGAAGCGCGCACCTGCTGCCGGTAATTGGCGGCAGCGTAGTTGGCGGTAAGGCCGTTCGTTGAATATTTATCCAGAACGGATCCACCTTTTACAACGATGGACACACGAACCGGTCCCTCCGCCGACTGTGTCTGGACGGTATCTTCCGCCGCTGCCTGACGCTCCGGATTCAGCTCCGTAGGAACGGTGTCGTTGCTGACCTTCTGAACCTTAACCTTGACATTTTTCGTGTCGTTTGCTGCAAGCGCCGGGATAACCGCCGCAGACAGGCACAAAACAATTGCTAGGATCAGGCACACAAGTCGCTTTGTCAGATGTGCTTTCACTGTCTTTCCTCCTGCTTTTCCGCCGCAAGCCCCATTCCGCCATTTCCTGTAATTCTTGAATAT
>OLSA01003159.1_pt1 | contig 11664 bp, 7 predicted proteins | sample 1672731 | NCBI WGS metagenome assembly OLSA01 (sample SAMEA3136718, study PRJEB25190) | human gut metagenome | biome: human gut; feature: human-associated habitat; material: faeces | place: Austria | collected 2013
CCGCAGCCGCCGGAGCGGTGCTTAAGCCGTAAGGCGGGAATTATGCGGTGTTGCCCTAAATTTGACCGTGCACACTCCCAACGGTTTGGCGGGGCATCATTTACCCCACACTGCTCTCTTCCCGGCGCTTTTTCCGGTGCAATACTGCCACCCACACGGCATACACCACAATAGCGCCGGCGCTGACGGCAACGCTCTGCCGCAGACCGGCCGTGTGGTAGTTGAACACGATCTCGCTGTGGCCCGCCGGGGCGGCAACCGCCATCAGGCCGTTGTCCACTTTCTCCACCTCCGCCGGCACACCGTTCACGGTTGCGGTAAAACCATCGTCATAGGGCACGCTGAACAGTACCAGATTTTCGGCTTCCAGATCCGCCTGCGCGGTAAAGCCGGTGCGCGTTGCGGTAAAGCTTGTCACAGCGCTTTCCCGCCGGGCCGTACAGTCCTGCACATAATCCTCATAGCTGATGTTATTTTTCTCATCATCCGTCAGGTTCTGCATCATCTGGCCGTACCGTTCCACCTGTTCATCGGTCAGCAGCAGGGCTTTCATCAGTACATTGCCCGCGTTGGTATCGCTCACCGTTTCAAAGTCCTCTTCCGTAATATAGGAATCATAGGTAAAGCCCATCGGCACCCAGTTCTCGTTCTCGTAAATCAGGTAGCTTGTGGTGCTTGAAACAAGGTTCCAGCCTTCCAGCTTTTCTTTTTCCCAATCCTCAATTTTTTCTTTCGGCACAAGGGTATACCGCACGCTCAGCAGACCGCGCAGGGCATACAGGCTGGCTTCCGGCTTGGAGTTCACATCCCGCTTAACGCCCACCGTAGGGTAAAATTTCAGAATGCTGGGTGCTACCGTGGAGTTAAAGAACTGGATGCAGCTTTTGTCCAGCCACAGACCAAGGTTGTTATAACTGTCGTAAGCGTCCAGCCGGTAAAAGACATCGTCCGGCAGAACGGCGTTCAGCTCCGGGGCTTCGCGCCAGGTCTGCTGCACATAGTCCGCATCGTGGTACCACTGGCCGTATTTGGTGATGGAAAGGTGTACCTGCCCATACACAAAGCTGAACCCCAGCACCACGGCCAGCACCGCCGCCGGGAACCGTGCCGCCAGCTGCCTGCGGTAATGCAGCAGCAGCCAGAACAGCCCCACGCCCAACATGCTGACCAGCAAAATGCCCCAGTAGCGCAGCGGTTCCTCCACCACGCCAATGGTGGTGGTGCCGTCTTTTTCATTGGGCACCAGTGCAAAGGCAATGCTGCTCAAGGTACACAGCGCCACAAGGCCCAGCGCGCGGCGGTACTCGGTTTCGCACAGGTTGGCTTTTTGCAGCGTCATAGCCGTGGCGGCGCAGAGCACCAAAACCGGCATATAATACCAGCGCGCATAATAGCTGGAATTGAGGGCATAGAACATGCTGTTCAGCACCGGCACAAAGGCGCAGATAAGGCACACTTTCATGATGCGCGCAAAGGGGTGGCGCCGCCGCACGCGGCAGAACACCAGCCCGCCCGCAATGCCCACCACCGGCAGGTAGACGGTCATGCTGGTGTGCTTTAAGATGCCCTCCTGGAACAGGTCTTTCAGGTAGGGGGCATCCGGCATCAAAAAAGCGCTGTAAAAAATGGCAAGGTACTGCTGGGCGCTGCCGTATACAAGGTAGCCGTACCCATTGAATGGATCGATTGTGCGCGGGTTCTGCACCAGCGAGAGTGCCGCCGGAACCAGCAGCGCGCAGCCCATGCAGCAGCCCAGCACCGTCTGGAACGCCAGCGCCCCAAACAGGCGCAGGTTCAGCTTGTACCGGCCGTCCGCCACCATGCAGACAAAATAAATAATCAAAAACACGGCCTGCCCGGCAAAAAAGAAATAGTTGTTGAGCAGGTTGACCGCAACCCAAAACGGGAATGCACCGTGCCTGCGGTCCAGCACGGCGTCATCCAGCGCTTTGAGCATGTAGGGGAACAGCGCCACAACGTCCAAAAAGTGGTTAAAGAACACGTTGTACACCGTAAAGCCGGAGAACGCATACAGACACGCGCCCACCATGCTCCAGCGCTCGTCTTTTACCCAGCGGCGCATCCACAGGTAAGCACCGCCGCCCGCCACAGCAAATTTAAGGCAGAGCATTGGCACCATGGCCCAGGGCGTCCACCGATAGGGCAGCAGCAGGGTGAGCCAGAAAAACGGGCTGCCGCACAGATAAAAGCTGTAGGAGTTCACAAACCCGCTGCCCAGGTCCGTTGCCCAGCTGAAACTGCCCCCCTGCTTAACAAAATTGTTGGCATAGGAATAAAAGGAAATCTGCTGGTCGTTAAAGTCCCCGGCGTAGTGGAAAAAGTCGCCGTTCAGGCCATCAATGATGCAGTGGGGCAAAAACAGCGCCGCCGCCACCGCAAAGCAAAGCCAGAACACCTGCCAATACCGTGACCGCCCGCCTGTTTTGCGCTCCAAAAGCTTGCCGCCAATCTTCAATGCAATTCCCTCCTTTGAAGGGATGTGATATACTTTATAATTAGAAATGAGAAATGAGGAATTAGCAATGAGCAATTATCTGCCATTCTTTGGCTCCTCGTATTTTAGCAAAAGGTCTGCCCCATTGCCCACCATTTAATTTCTCATTCCTAATTACTAATTCCAAAGGCAACACCGCACAATTCCCGCCTAGCGGCTTAAGCACCGCTTCGGCGGCTGCGGCACGGCATCTGCGTTGCCAAAATGCTCGATAAGACATCCAGTATTATCTGCGCTTTTGGCTTAGCAGCTGCCGCACCTCGCTCGCCGTATCGGCACTTAGAATTATGCGGTATTGCCCTAATTTTTTCAAGAGTGAGGTGCTTTGTTTTGTCTCTATACCCTTTTCACGCTCTTTTGGGGCGCATGAAGTATATTACGCGGTGGGCGCTGATGCGCTGCATGCGGCAGGAAAGCCTGAGTGAGCACACGGCGGATACCGCCCTGCTGGCCCATGCGCTTTGCCTGATCGCCCGGAACATCACCCACACCGGGGCCGATATCCGCCCCGACACCGTGGCCGCCGCGGCGCTGTACCACGATGCGCCGGAAATTTTGACCGGCGATATGCCTACCCCGGTCAAATACAAGAACGAAGCCCTGCGCACCGCCTACAAAGCCGTGGAACGGGAAAGCGCCCTTGCCATGGCGGATCTGCTGCCGCCGGAGCTGCATAAGATCGAAGGCAGCTACCTGACCGGCAGTGTACTGAACGATGCCGAGCGCAAGCTGCTGAAAGCCGCAGACCGGCTTTCGGCCCTGATCAAGTGCATGGAGGAGGTGGAAAGCGGCAACCGCGAGTTCACCGCCGCTCTCGCCCAGCAAAAAGCCGATCTGGCCGCCATGCACAGCCCCGAAGCCGATTATTTCATTGAGCACATGCTGCCGTGCTATACGCAGAACCTGGATGAGCTAACGAAAAAGTAAGTAAATAGTGAGGAGTTAGGAGTTGAAGGTGCGGCTTGCGCCGCATTTTCGAAAATTTGAAAATAAGAAAGGGTTCATATTCAAAATCGTGCGCGTCAGCGCACACCATAAACTCCTAACTCCTACTTCCTAACTTCTAACTACCCTTGGAGCTTATATACCGCCTCAATCAGCTTGTCCACATCGGTAAAATGCTCCAGCATGGAACAATAACGGCGCAGGGACGCGGCGCCTTTCAGACCTTTCATATAGTGCATGGCCTGGCCGCGGGCCTGGGGCATAGCGGTCCATTCGCCTTTTTCTTCGCACATTTCGTAGATTTGGGCGCGCAGGGCGCTCATCCGGGCGTTCAGGCTGGGTTCTCCGGGCTCCGGCTGGCCAGTCAATACGGCGTTGATGCGCTCAAACAGCCAGGGGTCGCCCAGCGCGCCGCGGCCGATCATCACGCCCGCGCAGCCGGTTTGCTCCAAAATCTGCTTTGCGTCTTCCGCCGTGGTGATATCGCCGTTTGCCAGCACCGGAATGCCGACCGCTTTGCGGATCTCCGTGATGGCATCCACATCAATGGGCGGGATGTACATCTGCTCCCGCGTGCGGCCATGCACGGCGATCAGGTCTGCACCGTTTGCTTCACACTGCCGGGCCACGGCAACGCCGGTCAGCTGCTCGGCATCCCAGCCAATGCGCATTTTAACGGTCAGAGGCTTATCCGGCCCCAGGGCTCCGCGGGCAGCGGCCACCATGCGGCCGCACAGCTCCGGGTCCTGCATCAGTTTGCTGCCTGCACCGCTGGATGTGATCTTGGGGGCCGGGCAACCCATGTTGATGTCCAGAATATCAAACTGCACGCCTTTTTCCTGAATGATCCGGATCGCCTGCGCCATCGTTTCGGGCTCGGCCCCAAACAGCTGCACGGCATAAATGCCGTGGGAGGCCTTGTCCCGCAGCAGGCGCACGCTTTTGTCATCGCCAAAGGTAATGGCCTTGGCGCTGGCCATCTCGCTTACCGTCCACGCCGCGCCATGGTCCGCCATCAGGTGCCGGCACGCCGCATCCGTAAACCCCGCCATCGGCGCAAACACCGCAGGCTGTGCATATGGAATGGTTAGATTGCGTAATTGCATATTTTTGATAGGCAGGAGTGAAGAGCGAGGAGTTAGGAGTGAGGAGTTAAAGGTGCGGCTTGCGCCGCGCTTTGAATTTTGGGGGTAAAACAATAAAACCTAACATTCAAAATTGTGCGCGCCAGCGCACACCAATAACTCCTAACTCCTACTTCCTAACTCCTAACTCCTAACTCTCTCCCAACTTTTGTTTTTGCTTCAGCTAAAATATTATTTTACCACACTCCCCACACCAGTGCAATTTGTGATATACTATTTTTATTATTGCGATCGATGTGTTTCGTTTTTTCGGAGGTTCCTGTATGAAACTGCTGGTTTTGGATGGCAACAGTCTGGTGAACCGGGCTTACTTCGGTATCAAGCTGCTGACAACCAAGGATGGGCGCTACACCAACGCCATTTTCGGCTTCCAGAATATCCTGCTCAACCTGCTTTCCGCCCACCACCCGGACGCTGTGGCCATTGCCTGGGACGAAAAAGCCCCCACCTTCCGCCATACCGCCTATGACGGCTACAAGGCCACCCGCCACGGTATGCCGCAGGAGCTGGCGGAGCAGATGCCGGTATTAAAGCAGCTGCTGACCGACCTTGGCTTTGTGCAGGTCAGCAAGCCCGGCTGGGAAGCGGACGATATCCTGGGCACGCTGGCCGCCGCCAACGAGGCCGCCGGGGGCACCACCCTGCTGGCGACCGGTGACCGGGACAGCCTGCAGCTGGTAGACGATGCCACCACGGTGCTGCTTGCCACCAACCGCGAAACGCTGCCCATGGACCCCGCCGCCATCCAGGAAAAATACGGCGTGGCCCCGCCGCAGCTGATCGAAGTAAAAAGCCTGATGGGCGATGCTTCCGATAATATTCCCGGCGTGCCCGGCATTGGCGAAAAGACCGCCCTTGCCCTGGTGCAGAAGTTCGGCAGTTTGCAGGGCGTGTATGAGCACCTGGACGACAAAGCCATCAAACCCAAACAGCGGGAAAAGCTGGAAGCCAACAAGGAGCTGGCCGAGCTTTCCCACATGCTGGGCACCATCCGCAAGGACGCTCCCATCGAAACTGCACCGGAGCACTACTGCCGCACTACCGGGGACCCGGCTGCCGCAGCCCAGCTGCTGGCTGAGCTGGAAATGCACAAGCTGACCGCCCGCTGGGGGCTGGATGAATCCCCGGCAGCGGTTGCCGCCAGCGCAGAGACTCTGCCGGAAGTGCAGCCTGACCTGCTGCCCCTTGCGCCGGAAGGCCGATATGACCTGGCCCAGAACAAGGACGGCAGCTGGTACGCCGTGCAGGGGGATTCCGTTTACCTGCTGGATAACGACCGCCTGCCCTCTCTGCTGGATGCCGCCGGGGTGCAGCTGCGTGTGTTTGATGCAAAGCCGTTGTACCACATTGCACTGGAGCATGGCGGCGTTGGCGCGGCCATTGTGTTTGATGGCAAGCTGGCCGCCTACCTACTGAATCCTTCGGCCAGTGATTACCAGGCCGGGCAGCTGGCGGCAGAATACGCTGCTGCCCCCGCCTTTGCCTGCGCCGCCGCACCGGATGCCGGGGCGCTTTCCGCCTTGCTGGATGTGCTTTCCACTAAGCTGGACGAGCAGGGCGGCCACGACCTGCTGGCCACGATGGAGCTGCCTCTGGCCCGCGTGCTGGCCGACATGGAGCGCATCGGCTTTGCGGTGGACGCCGAGGGCATCCGCCAGTTCGGCGATAGCCTGCGCGCCGAGCTGAACGGCATTTTGCAGAACATTTATGCTGAGGTCGGGTACGAGTTCAATCTGAACAGCCCCAAGCAGTTGGGCGAAGCCCTGTTTGACAAGCTGGGCCTGCCGCCCCGCAAAAAAACGGCCCGCGGCTATTCCACCGACGCCGAAACGCTGGAAAGCCTGCGCGCCTACAGCCCGGCGGTGGATGATATTTTGAAGTACCGCACCTATTCCAAGCTGCTTTCCACCTACGTGGAGGGCCTGCTGAAAGCCCTGGGGCCGGACGGACGCATCCATTCCACCTTTATCCAGACCGAAGCCCGCACGGGACGCATCAGCTCCACTGAGCCGAATTTGCAGAACATTCCCATCCGCACCGAGCTGGGCAGCCGCCTGCGCGGCTACTTTGTGGCCGCCCCCGGCGAAACGCTGGTGGACGCCGACTATTCCCAGATCGAACTGCGCATTCTGGCCCACATTACAGGCGATGAAGCCATGCAGCAGGCGTTTTTGTCCGGGGCAGACATTCACCGCGCCACCGCGGCCAAGATCTACCACATCCCGGAATCGGATGTCACCCATGAGCTGCGCACCTCCGCCAAGGCCATCAACTTTGGCATCATGTACGGCAAGGGAGCGTTCTCTCTGGGCAAGGACCTCGGCATTTCGGTCAAGGAGGCAGATACTTTCTTGAAAACGTATCTGAATACCTTCCCGAAAGTGGACGGCTACATGCAGAACTGCATTGAACACGCCAAAGAGAAGGGCTATGTGGAAACGCTGTTTGGCCGCCGCCGCCCGCTGCCGGAGCTGGCAAGCTCCAACTTCCAGGTGCGCAGCTCCGGCGAGCGCATGGCCCGCAACACACCCATCCAGGGCACCGCGGCGGATATCATTAAGCTGGCCATGGTGCATGTCTGGCAGCGCCTGCGGGACGAAAAACTGCAGGCCCGCCTGCTATTACAGGTACACGATGAACTGATCGTGGAAGCGCCGGAAAACGAAGTGGAACAGGTCAAGCGTATTCTGAAAGAGGAGATGGAGCAGGTGGTATCCTATTCCGTCCCCCTCACCGCCGAAGTCGGCACCGGCAAGACCTGGCTGGAAGCACATTAACAGATAGGAGGTAGGAAGTAGGAGTTAGGAGTTAATTAGGAATTAGCAGTGAGAAATTGCAATGCTCCCGCCAACCTTGCTGCAAATCCCGTCATGGCATCTGTAGCAAGGTTTCGGAACGGTCAAGACCGTTCCCTACAGATCAAAATAAAAGGTTGCTAAAATCTTTTCGTTCCTATTAACTCCTAACTCCTCCCTCCTAACTCCTAACTTCACACGGGGGTATACAATGTATATTTTAGGCATCGAATCGAGCTGCGATGAGACGGCGGCTGCGATTGTGGAGGATGGAAAACATTTAATTTCCAACGTTATTTCTACCAGCGTCAAAGAACAGGCGCTTTACGGCGGTGTTGTGCCGGAAATTGCCAGCCGCCGCCATGCGGAATACATCAGCGCAACGGTGCAGCAGGCTTTGCAGGATGCCAACATGGCCATTGCGGATGTGGACGCGGTGGCCGTCACCTTTGCCCCCGGCCTGATTGGGGCCGTGCTGGTGGGGGTCAACTTTGCCAAGGGCCTGGCTTACGGCGCGGGCAAGCCGCTGGTGCCGGTACATCACCTGCGCGGGCACATTGCAGCCAACTATCTGACCCACCCACAGCTGGAGCCGCCATTCCTCTGCCTGGTGGCCAGCGGCGGCCACAGCCATATTGTGCAGGTAGAGGACTGGTGCAAGTACCATGTTCTGGGCCGCACGGTGGATGACGCCGCGGGCGAAGCGTTTGATAAAGTTGCCCGCACCCTGGGGCTGCCCTATCCCGGCGGGCCCAGCGTTTCGCAGGCCGCCAAAACCGGCGACCCGCACTATTACAAGCTGCCCACCCCGCATGTGGAGGGTAAATACAACGTGAGCTTTTCCGGCTTAAAGACTGCCGTTGTCAACGAGGTTCACAACGCCCAGCAGCGCGGTGAGGAAGTGCGCGTGGCCGATATGGCCGCCAGCTTCCAGGAGCGCATTGCACAGATCCTGGCCAAAAAGCTGCTGGCCGCCGCAGCGGATACCAACGCCAAAACCATCTGCCTGGCGGGCGGCGTTGCGGCCAATGGCCGTCTGCGCCAGCTGGTGAACGATGGTGCCCAGAAGCTCGGCGCGAAAGTGTATCTGCCGGAACTGAAATACTGCGGCGACAACGGCGCGATGATCGCCGCGCAGGGCTACTATGAATTCAAGGATGGCAACATTGCAGACCTTACCCTGAACGGTCTGCCCACCCTTGCCATTGACTATCGCTAAGCGTTTTTTTGCTTAAAAAGCGGTTTTGCACGTTCAATTCTGCATTTTGCCCCTGTTCCCCATATTGCAAAACCCTGCCGCTTATTGTAAAATAAGAAAATCGACAATATTACAATCTACAATATTTTATTGGAGTGGAATACATGGCTGACGAAAAGTTTTCCAATTTTTTGACTGAGATCATTGACGCGGATCTTGCCGAGGGCAAGGTCAAGGAGATCCATACCCGTTTTCCGCCGGAGCCGAACGGCTACCTGCACATTGGTTCCGCCAAGGCCATTTACATCAACTACATGACCGCCAAAACCTATGGCGGTAAGTTTAACCTGCGCTTTGACGATACCAACCCCGCCCGCGAAGGCGACGAGTATGTGCAGAGCATCCTGAAAGATCTGGAATGGCTGGGTGCCACCCCCAACGGCGGCATTTTTTACGGCAGCGATTACTTTGAAAAGTGCTATGAATACGCCGAAAAGCTCATTCAGGAAGGCAAAGCCTATGTGGATGACCTGACCCGCGAGGAGATGCAGGAATACCGCGGCAACGATGCCGGTAAGCCCAGCCGTCCTTCCCCCTACCGCGACCGCACCCCGGAAGAAAACCTCGACCTGTTCCGCCGGATGCGCGCGGGCGAGTTTGCCGATGGCGAAAAGACCCTGCGCGCCAAAATCGACCTGGCCAGCCCCAACATGAACCTGCGTGACCCGGCGATTTACCGCATCAAGCATGTTTCCCACCACCGCCAGGGCGATAAGTGGTGCATCTACCCCCTGTATGACTTTGCCCACCCCATTCAGGACGCCATTGAGGGCATCACCCATTCCATGTGCAGCCTGGAATTTGAGAACCACCGCCCCCTGTATGAGTGGGTCGTGACCAATATTTTTGGCGCCGGCTTCCCCAAGCAGCGCGAATTTGCCCGCCTGAATGTGACCAACACCGTCATGAGCAAGCGCTACCTGCGCGAACTGGTGGAAAAGAACATTGTGGATGGCTGGGATGACCCCCGCATGCCCACCCTGTGCGGTCTGCGCCGCCGCGGCTATACCCCCACCAGCATTTTTGAGTTTGTGCGCACCGCTGGTGTTGCCAAGGCAGACAGCCTGGTGGATATGCGCCAGCTGGAAGCCGTGCTGCGCGCCGAGCTGGAGCTGAACGCCGCCCGCCGCGTTGCCGTTCTGGAGCCGGTCAAGCTGGTGATCGACAACTACCCGGCTGACCAGGTTGAGTATTTTGACCTGCCCAATAACCCCAACCGCGATGCCAACGATACCACCACCCGCCCGGTTGCCTTTACCAAGGAAGTCTGGATCGACAAGAGCGACTTTTTTGAGGTTCCCCCGCCGAAGTTCAAGCGCCTGACCCTGGGCAGCGAAGTCCGCCTGATGGGCGCTTACCTGGTGCGCTGCACCGGCGTGGACAAGGACGAAGCCGGTAATGTGGTGACCATCCATGCCGAAGCCGATCTGGAAACCCGCAACGGCAACCCCGCCGATGGCCGCAAGGTGCGCGGCACCATCCATTGGGTCAGCTGCGAGCACTGCGTGGACGCTGAGATCCACCTGTACGACAAGCTGTTTACCGAAGCCAACATGAACGGCATTCCCGATGGCGCTGACTTCAAGGATTACCTGAACCCCGACAGCGTGCAGGTCATTGACCACGCCAAGCTGGAAGAGAGCCTGGCCGATGCCAAGCCCGGCGAGCGGTTCCAGTTCGTGCGCACCGGTTACTTTACGCCGGACAGCAAGAACCCCCACGTTTACAACCGCATCGTCACCCTGAAGGACAGCTTCAAGTTCTGATTTTTCAGGCTTTCCCTTTCATCGTTCAAATTATAATTCAAAGGCCGTTGTGCAAACCAAACTGCACAACGGCCTTTTTGTTATTTTTGGCAAACGCTCAGCCGGCCATGTACTGGCCTTCAAAGTCAAACACGGTATTCCAATAGGTATCACCCAGAACATCCATCGCCTCGCCGTGGCCTGCGCCCTCGGCGGTCAGAGTGGCCTTGTTGGTGCCGGGTTTGGCGTTATACAGGGTACCCATCATCTCATAGGGGATAAAATCATCCGCGGTGCCGTGGATGAACAGCATCGGCTTTTCACAGTTCTGCACCTGCTGCAGGGCGGATGCTTCCTTAAAGCCATAGCCCGCTTTGGCTCTTGCCGTGGCGCTGGCGGTATACAGAATTGGGAACTCCGGCAGGCCGAACCGCAGTTTCAGCTCACTGGAAAAAATATCCCACACGCTGGTGTAGCCGCAGTCCTCCACAAACACTTTTACCTGTTCCGGGGTGTCCTCCCCTGCTGTCATCATGGTGGTGGCGGCACCCATGGAAACGCCGTGCAGCACAATTTCAGCTTCGCTGTCCTGCGCCAGCACCCAGTCGATCCATTGCAGCACATCCTTGCGGTCCAGCCAGCCCATGCCGACATAGTCGCCCTCGCTCTCGCCGCAGGCCCGCAGGTCGGGTGCGATCACCTGATAGCCAGCTTCATAATAGGGCGCAGCCAACTGCAGCGCGCCTGTGTAGTCACCGCGGTATCCGTGCAGTACAAGGGCCCAACGGTGCGTATCAGCGGTCTCTGCATTGGCGTAGTAAACGCCGTGCAAGGTCAGGCCGTCGTCCGCGGTCAGGGTCACATCCCGGCCAGGGTGTCCCTTCGTGAAAGTATCGATCTTACTTTTATATACCGCGCGGTTGTCCTCCATGACCGCCTCAACACTGTCCGCCGGTGCATCCACCTCCAGTGCCACCTCTCGGTCACCACCGTTGCCGCTGCGGCCAATCGCATAATTGACCAGATAATTACTGATAAATACCAGCGCCGCAGCCAACGCAACGACCACTACGCCCGCTGCGATTAGAAGTTTCTTTTTCGTGTTTGCTTTCGTTTTCACTTTGCTTTCCCTTTCTATCATTGCATGATTGCTCAACAATAGTTGCCAGTATACCGCAGAGTTCTTGATTTGTCAACAGTATAAATAAAAAAGTAAAGCTGGGCGCTCTTGCAGGCGTATCGTTTCCTCCCTCCTGTTGCT
>OLSA01003162.1_pt1 | contig 11658 bp, 6 predicted proteins | sample 1672731 | NCBI WGS metagenome assembly OLSA01 (sample SAMEA3136718, study PRJEB25190) | human gut metagenome | biome: human gut; feature: human-associated habitat; material: faeces | place: Austria | collected 2013
GTTGGTGTGGACGGGCGCGCCGTCGAGAAAGAAAGCATTCTGCCATTTGAGCCGCTTGACCAGCCCCGAGGAAAGCGCCAGCTCGCCCCGCAGAAACGTCAAGAGTTCGCCTTCGCGCTGCGCCGTATGGGAAAGCAGCATGCGCGCTCGCCTCCTTTCGGTTTTTCCGGACGGTATCGTCCGGAATTTCTATATTCTACTGCAAAGCGCGGGCAATCGCAAGCGGTCTTTCATCCGGCACGCTCCGGCTTTTTTTCACAGGATGCCGGCGCTTCGTCCGGCGTGCGCGCGATGATGGATCGGTAGAGCTGGCAGCAGAAGACCGCCAGCAGCGGAAAAACGATCATTCCTGCTACGCCCATCACGCGGTAGCCCACGTAGAGCGCTGCCAGCGTCACCACCGGCGGAAGCCCGAGGCTTCCGCCCAGCACGCCGCCCAGGTACATCCGCGGCTCGGCCGTCGGGGCCAGCGACGGGCAGCTGCCCGCCGAGGAGATGTCGCCGCCGTTCTTGCAGCGGATGACGACGTATTTGTTCATGCCGCAGACGCCGCCCACATAGTTGTCGTGAAGCGACCGCGCCGAACGGTGCGCAATCGAGCCGTAATTCTCGCAACGCTCCAGAATGCCATGGTTCACATCGGCCACGAACCCCGCGTAGAGCGCGTCGTCGCCGTCGTCCGACACCTTCATCGAACAGCTCTCGGCAATCACGAGGTTGCGCACGACGCTGCCTTCGGCGACGAGTCGGAACAGCCCGCCGTCGGTCTTCCAGTTGAGGATCGCGTGGCCCTCGCCGTCGAAGACGCCTTCGAAATTCCCGATCCGCGCAAACCGCTTTATCCCGCTCATGTCGATGTCGGCTTTCAGGTGCACTTCGCCGCGCTCGTCCTGCCAGGCGGCGATGTCGCCGCCCGCATTGACGGCCTCGGCAAAGGCCGCGAGTTCCGCGGCGGAGGAGATGCCGCCCGCCGCTGCCGCCAAAGTTACCGCCGCGGCAAGAAGGGTCAATAACAATTTCTTCATAATCCGGTTAAATTTTCAGGTTCGTTACCATGTTACGGTGGCCGTATAGTGTTCTCCGAAACGGTCCGTCGTCTCGACGGTCGCCTGCGCCGCCCCCGTCGTGGGCAGGATGCGGAACATGTGCGAGGTCCGGAAAGGCTCGAACGTCGCCGTGGTCTGGACCGAGTTGTAATAGTCGGCCATCCGGACGAAAGCCCCGTCGTAAACGGTCACTCGCTTCATTTCGGCGCCGCTTTTGCCGCTGTCCGTATAGCGGACGGCCCCCCAGCGGGCGTCGTGGTTCCAGACATTGGCGTAGACGTATCCGTCGCTGTACCAGGCACCGGGAGCGTAAACACGGATCTGGTGGCTGCGATCCAGCCCCGAAGGTACGTCATTTTCATAAGAATAAGGCTTATAGTACCAACTGACCGCCTCCCCGTCGACCTCCACGACCATATAGCCCCGCGGCGTTCCGTCGCTCGACATGCTTTCGTTGAGCCACAGCGCCCCGGTCGAACGGGCCAGGATGTGCGATTCGACGTTGGGAAACTTCGGCGCCGGCTCCTCGGCTGAATAGGCGTAGTTGAAATTGATGTGCGAGTGGCCCGCCCAGGAGTGCACGCAGCGGTACTGCGCCAGGCGCGAGGCGTAGTCCGGCCCGTGCCTGTCCCGGTCGGCAGGCTCGGAGTCGGGCTTGCGGAACATCGAACTGTGGGCGCAGAGCATGACGGTCCTGTCCTTGTCAACGTACTTCAGGTCGTTGCACAGCCAGCTGTACGCCTCGTCCGAAAGCCCGTCGCTGTAAGCCCCGACGTTGTTCGGATCGAGCGTGTTGTTCTTCATAACGATGTTGTCGAGGAAGATGAAGTGCAGCTCGCCCAGTTCGACCGAATAGCAGGTCGGACCGAGATACTCCTCGAACTTCTTCACCGCCTCGCGGTCGGTAGCCGCGTTCTGCACGTGGTCGTGGTTGCCGATGACGCTGAACACCGGGAAATCGAAATCCGCAATCCCGGCGCAATAGGTCGGATAGAGCGACATGTCGTTGTGAACCAGATCGCCCAGCGAAATGCCGTAAACCGGACGGTCGGTGATCGACGCGGCCGTCTCCCGAAGATCGCGGCACATATCTTCGTACATGTCGATCGAATGAAACGCGAAATTGTCGTAGCGCGCGCTGCGCGAACGGATCTGCGGATCGGCCGTCATCAGGACCGTGTAACGCGAAGCCGCCTTCCGGCGGGCCTGCAACGTGAAGTCGGCCTCGAATTCGGTCGCCCCCTCCGGAATGCGCCGCCAGAACTGCGGAATGCCGTTCTTCACGGGGATTTCGTATGCCGCGGGAATGGTCACCTGCACAAAGCGCCGTTTCGAAAGGTCGCTTTCGAGCGCATAATACCCCGACTCGTCGGTCAGCGTCGTCAACAGTCCGTCGCTCACGACCACGCCTTCGACAGGCAGGCCCCGCTGGTCGACGACCGTTCCGGTGACGGTCGCATTCCCGCCGTTCGGACCGGTTCCGCCCGGCGCATCGTCACCGCCGCAGGCGACCGGCAGCCATCCGACAAAAAGCGCAAATATCAGTTTTCTCACCATGCGTCACATCTCTAAAAACGGGGACGGAACGGAGGCTTCCGCCCCGTCCCCGACCCACTAACCGTTTATTTTCCGTCCCAAAGCGAGTTGCCCGAACCGGTAAAGTTCGTGTCGCTGCATATGTTTTCGAGTTTCATCTCGAAGGTATGGGCGTCGTCCGCACCCTTGAGCTGTCCGCCGAACCCGCAGTTTTCGATCACAGCCCCCTTCACCGAAACACCGGCGATGCCGCCGCTGGTCAGGACCTTGTACTCGGGTTTTGCCGTGCTGCCGTAAATCTTGGGGTAGACGACCCCGTAATGCTTGCTGCCGCGGACTGCGGAGTTCTCGCCCAGGTCCCCGACGATGCCGCCGGCCTTGACCGTCACCGCATCGCCCGTACCGTCGGCAAACACCAGCGCCTTGTTCAGGCAGCCCTCGATCTGCGCATTGAGCACCTGTCCCGCTATACCGCCCGTAACGCCGTTGCGGTTGGAGGTCGGGAAACTGCTCGTGTTCGTGCAGTCCCTAATCCCGACGCCGTCGGCATAGGCCACCACGCCGCCGCCGATGCCGCGGTAAATCGGAATCAGCCCCGAGTTGGAGCACGACGAGATGACGTTGGGTTCGCCCAGGGTAGAGGCCGCGCCCACGATGCCGCCCGTGCAGTTCGTCCGTTTGGCGCTTTCCGCAGCATCGAAGTCGATGTTGTTGTTATAATAGTCATTGTTGACCTCGCCGCTGTTGGTGCAACCGGAAACCGAAGCCGCCGACTCATAGATGTAGCCGACGATGCCGCCCACATAGGCGGGCATGCCGTTGCTGCGTACCGTCGTGCGCTCCTGCTTGACGAGGGCCAGGTTCTTCGACCCGGCGACCGACGCTTCCGCATAGGTCTTGCCGATTTCGCCGAGCAGGCCGGAAATACCGCCCGCACAGCGCACTTTCCAGGCGATGGTTCCTCCCGCGGCAGGACTGGCGGACACCGTGACGGCGCCCGAGTTGACCGTATTGGAGACCTTGCCGAGCTGCTGTCCGACCACACCGCCCACGGCAACGATGTCCTCGGTGCTATACTCCATCTGTTCGATCGTGACGGCGCCCGAATTGGTCGTATCGCCGTTGCCGGTGAGCGTTCCGTCGATGCGCAGCTGGCCCGCGATGCCGCCGACATAGGCGTAACGGGGACCGAAATACTTCTCTTTCAGCGCGCCGTTCACCCCGTCGGGGTTTCCGGGAACCGAAACCGCAGCCACATTGACCACGTCCGACACAACCCCGTCGGCCGAACCGACGATGCCGCCCATGATGACGAACTTGCAGATCGCCGTGGCGGTCAGATTGCCGCGGTTCTTCGAGCCGGTGAGCGCACCGACCGACTTGCCGGCCACGCCGCCCGCATAGGCATAGCGGCAGGCGTCGCCCAGACGGTTGGCGGAGATCGAAAGGGGCTGTTTGTTGGTGCAGCCCGTCACTGAGCCGTCGGCCCAGCCGACGATACCGCCGGTGTAGCTCATGTAGCCGGCCGTAATTTGCAGGGCGATCGTCTTGCCGCCCTCGGTGGTGCAGTTCTCGACCGCGCCGCCGGCCCAGCCGACCACGCCGCCCGTGTAGATGCCTGCCGTGTTGACCTTGGGCGTTGCGCCCGAAGAGGAGATGCCGCCCTCGTTGGTACAGCCCGTCACGACAGCCCCGGCCTCCGTTTCGGCCACCACGCCGCCGACCGAGATCTTGCTGCCGACGACATTGCCGCTCAAGGTGACGAACGCCGTATTGGCGCAGTTCTCGACATGTCCGGCGGCGCCGACGAGACCCGCAACGCCGGCAACGCCGCACGCACCGTCCACCGTGGCGGCGACATCCAGCGTCACGGCCGCCATATTGCGGCAGTTTTTGAGCGTTCCGTTGCAGACGCCGGCGAACGCCGCCGCATAGACATCCTTCGCAACGCTTTTCGCCGTCAGTTTCGACGAGGCGTCGATCGTCAGGTCGCGGATCTCCGAACCCTCGGCCATGTGGCCGAAGAGCGGCTGCGCCGTGTTCCAGTTCAGGATCAGGTGCCCGTTGCCGGCAACGACGCCGTCGAACGGACGCTCGGCCGTACCGACGGCCGTCCACGCGACATCCTTCATGTCGACGTCGCCCAGCACCTCGACGGTCCTGCCGTCTTCGCCCGACGTCCAGTCGGAAATGTCGCCCCCGGCGTTGAACGCCTCGGCGAACATCTTCAGGCCTGCGCCCGAAACGATGCCGCCCGCGGGATAGAACGCCTGCCTGATGGCAGGCAGAGCGGTCTGCGCCTCGATGTCCTTGATCGAGAACTCGATCACGCCCTCGCGCTCGGTCTTCGTATCGCTGGGGTTCTCCGCAACGGAGAAAGTGTAGGTCGCCCGCTCCCCGTCCGGCTCGGACACGTAGGTGACCCACGTCGGGCAGGTCACGCCGACGACCGCCTCGGCGGGAGCCACCACATCGAATTTCACCTCGCCTTTGGCCGCGAGATCGAGCTTGCCGTCGGTGTCGAACGGCATATCCGCTCCGAATTGATAAACGGCATATTCGGTGCTGTAACCCACTCCGTCGGTCGGCTCGAGGGTCAGCGTGCCGTAGCGCCCCGCAGCGTCCGTGTTGACGTCGCAGCGGATGCGGAGCGTCGAGGTGGTCATGCCTTCGGCATCCGGCTCGGAGGTCTCGACGACCTCGCCGTGAATCCACTCCGAATCCACCGGCTGCCATTTCGAAAGGGTTTTGACCACGACCTCGATGGCCTCGGCGTCGTTCGGGGCCACCACGGAATAGACCTTGTCGAGGATGAAGATGTTGCCCGACTGATCGACCGTCATCCGGCAGGTGAAAGCGCCCGCCGAAAGGGTCACCACAGCGTCGCGCGACTTGAAGTCTTCGTTGGCGGTCACCTCGACGGTGAATTCGCCGCTGCCCACGTGCGTCGTCTCTTCGTCGACGACACACCATTCGCTGTCGGAAGTCACCGTCCAGTGCACGCTCTCCACGTTGAGCGCCACGGCCACGGTTTTGGTCTGGCTCGAACTGGTCATGCCCCGGGCGGCGTCCCACGTCGGGGTCAGCACGACTTCCAGTTTATCGGGATACGCCGACGTTCCCTCGTCGGACGAACAGGCTGCGAAAACGGCCGTCGCCGCCGCAAATATCAGAAAAATGTATTTTTTCATGTCGTTGGTCTCCTTTTATTTGCGTTTGTTGGTATGATCGGCCCACCAAACGTTCGTGGTCATGTTGTTCGTGCCTCCGAGCCAGCCGTTCACCGCCTCGAAATAGTTGTCCCGGTTGCGGAACTCCTCGTCCGAAGGATAGCGCAGGCGCGTGGGCAGGATGCCGTCGTTGGCAGCCAGCGCCTTGACAGGCATTTCGGGATAACCCGTGCGGCGGTAGTCGCACCACGACTCGATGCCGACCAGGAAATTCGAAATCCACTTCTGGGTCATAATCCGTTCGAGCACCTCCTCGCCGTCGAGCGCGTCGATCGACACCTTCGGATTGGAAAGGAACGGCGTAAGGTCCGCCGATGCATCGTCGGTCCACTCGCAGACAGCCTCGGAAACAGCCTTCACGTAGTACTCCTTCGGGGTTCCGGGAATCCAGCCGCGGTAGGCGGCCTCGGCCCAGATGAACCAGAGTTCCGAATAGTTCATCAGCGCGAAATGGTCGCGGTCCTGAATCACGTTGCGCCGGTAGTGGCCCGCCGTGTCGTAATAACCCATCAACTCGTTGTAGGTCACCTGCGTCGGCACGCCCACGAGTTTGTCGAAATAGAAATTCGCGCGCGGGTCCTTCAATCCTGCCGACGAGTCGTACATCTCGTCCATCAGCCGTTCGCAGATCATGTTGGCGTTCCAGAGTCCGGCGCGGACGTTGTGGAACGGCGTGTACTGCGCGTTGACATTGGCGTCGAACTTCACGTTGGCGGCGTCCTCACGGCTCTCGAAGACGGGATAGACCGACGGATAGGAGAAAATCTCGTTGAGCTTCGACACGGCGTCGAGACGCTCGCCGGCCGGATCGCTCTCGTCCTTGAGCGCGGCGCGCATCAGCAGGCGGACGTAAAGCGAGTTGCCGAACTTGCGCCACCGGGCGACCTTTCCGTCGTACATGTAATCCTCCAGGGCGTCGAAATCCTTGCCTTCGGCCAGCAGTTCGTTGGCCAGTTCGAGTTTTTCGAACATGTCGCGGTAAATCTCCTTCTGGCTGTCGTAGGCCGGGTAGAACTTGCCTTCGGTATACCCCTTGCCGGCCTCGAAATAGGGCGCGTCGCCGAAGGCGTCGGTGATGTGCGAAAGAGTCAGCACCTTGAGGATGCAGGCGATGGCCAGCCCCGTCTTGTCATTGTCCTTCTCGGCCTGCACGCGCATGGTCTCGGCATTGCCGGCCCAGCGGTAGATGTTCTGCCAGAAGTAGTTGATGATCGAGTTGTTGAAACGGTAGTTGTAGATGCGCTCGGCCGAGGTCTGCGCCTGCACGGTGTACTGCATGAGCTGCGAGTTGACGTCGAACGAACGTTCCAGCAGCGCATATTCGAGGCCGAAGGTGATCGGCTGCACGTAGCTCGTGGCATTGGTGGTCTGCAACGCATTCTTGTTCTCGTTCATCTCGTCGAAATTGTCGCAGCCCGACAGGGCGAGCGCGCCGAACGAGAAGAGTGCTGTCAGTTTTATAATCGTGTTTTTCATTTTTCGGTTCCTCCAGGGTTAGAAAGTGATCTTGATACTGCCGCCGATGGCGCGGGTTCCGGGCATCTGGGCGATTTCGAAGCCGGGAACGACCGACGAACCGCGCATGAAGGCGCCTTCGGGGTCCCAGCCCGGGAATTCGGACCAGCAGAAGAGGTCGCGTCCGTAGACGGACAGCACGAGGCCCTTGATGAAACCGGTCCTGGCCAGCAGTTTCTTCGGGAATTCGTAGTCGAGGCGCAGTTCGCGCAGTTTGAGGAACTGCGTGCTGACGAAGTTCTGCTCGGCGTTCTGGAACGCGTAGGCCAGACCGTAGTACTCGGTGATGTCGGCTGTCTTGTGCGTGTTCTTCACGTAGTTGCCGTCGGGCAGCAGGTTGACGCCGTCGAGCACCAGTCCGTCGTAACGTCCCGGAAGCGAGATCGTTCCCTTACCGCGCGAACCCAGCAGGGCGTTGGAGTAGGAGTAGACGTGTCCGCCGAACTGACCGTCGAAAGCCACCGAAAGGGTCAGACCGTTCCACTTGACGCTCGTGCCGAAGCCGCCCTTCCAGTCGGGCATGCACTCGCCGATGCGCTGCAAATCGTCGGAATACTGCGGATAGCCGTTTTCGTCGATCACCAGCTGGCCGCTGACGTCGGTCAGCGAACCGTCCTTGCCCACGATGAACGAACCCTCCGGAGCGCGTTTGTAACCCAGGCCGTACATCGTCGAGAGCGACTGTCCCTCGTAGGCCGTCATGTAGGCGTGCGACGAATAGGAAGCCACGATCCACGAATCGACGCCGTCGCCCAGTTCGAGCACGCGGTTGCGGTTGAGCGCCCAGTTGACATAGGCTTTCCACTGCACCTTCTTGGTCTTCACGAGCGTGCCGTTAGCCGAGACCTCCCAGCCCCAGTTGCGGATGCGGCCCGTATTGCTGTAACGGTTCCCGACGCCCGAAGCCTGGCTCACGGGCATGCTCACGATCTGATTCTTCGACTCGCTGTCGTAGTAGGCGATGTCGAGGTTCAGACGGCTGCGGAACAGCCGGATGTCGGCGCCCACCTCCCACGAGCTGACGATCTCGGGCTTGAGGTTGAGGTCGGCCGCCGTGCGGGGAATCTGGAAATTGCCGGCGAAATCCGACGCCGTGAGGTAGTTCGACGTGCGGTAGGGCTTCGTGTCGTTACCCACCTGTGCGAAGCTGCCGCGCAGTTTCACCAGATTGACGATGTCGCGCGCCGTGCCGAAGTCGATCAGTTCGTTGAGCAGCACGCTGGCCGAAACCGACGGATAGAAATAGGAGTTGTTGTTGCTGGGCAACGTCGACGACCAGTCGTTGCGCCCCGTGATGTCGAGGTATACGGCGTCGCGCCACGAGAGCGAAACCAGTCCGTAGATGCTGTTGGTCTGACGCTCGTAGGAGTAATTGTTCGTCTTGATGCGGTTGACCGAGTTGGCCAGCGAATAGACGCCCGGCTGCTTGAGCTGCTCGGCGGTCTTGTCGGTCTGCACAAACGAGCGGTTGATGATGCTTCCGCCCAGGTTGGCCGTGATGTTGAAGCCCGCGCCGAGCTTGCGGTCGTACTTCAGCAGGAAGTCGGTCGAGAGTTGCAGCGAGGTGAGTTCCGTCTCGCCGTACATGCCGTATTTCTGCGAATAGGAACTTTTCGGATGACGGGTCGTGCGCAGGTCGCGCGAGAAGTCGATGCCTCCGCGGAGCATCAGGTCGAGTCCCTTGTAAAGATGGAGGTTCAGCGCCGTGTTGCCGTACATGCGGTCGCGGTCGAGCGTGTTGATCTGCTCGTAGGCCACGAAATAGGGGTTGTTCTTACCGCCCGAAAGGTCGGCGTCCTGCTGGACACCTTCCTAACCGGGATACCAGTACTGCCTGGCCCAGTTCATGTCGATGTTGGGCGCCATGCACCACAGCGAATACATGATCGAGCTGGAACCGTAACCCATCACGGGCAGGTTGTCGTCGTCCTTGCGGTAGTAGGTCAGCGACGTGTTCATCGAGAGCCACTTGTTGACCTTGTTGCTGCTCTTGAGCGAAATCGACTGCTTGGACCACGGCGAGTTGGGAACGATCGACTCGCTGCGGTAATCGGTCACCGAGAACCGGATCGAGTTGTTCTTGTTGATCTTGCCCGAAACCGACAGCGTGTTGGTCGCCGTCCATCCGTTCTGGAAGAAATTCTTGAACCAGTTGCCGTAGCTGACGAACGGCGTCTTGATGCGCGCGCCGTTTTCGTCGACGCCGATGCCGCGGTTCACGTCATAGTACTGATAGTAGAGCGTCCCGTCCATCTTGGGTCCCCACGACGACACGTCGAGCGTGCTCATGCCCTCGCCGTCGACCGGATCGCCGTAGTGAAACCCGTCGTTGCCCTTCGACGAACCCTGTCCGTAGACGTACTGGAAATCGGGCGAGGAGTTGATCTGATCGACGACGAAATTCGACGTGAAGGTCACCGAAACGGCACCGTCCTGCCCCTCGCCGGATTTCGTCGTGATGATGATGGCGCCGTTGGCGGCCTCCGAACCGTAGAGGGCGGTCGCCGCGGGACCTTTCAGCACCGTGATGTTCTCGATGTCCTCGGGGTTGACGTCGCCCGTACCGTTGCCGTAGTCGATCGAATAGGCGGTGGACTCACCCCCGGCCGCCGAGGTGTTGAACATCGGCACGCCGTCGATCACGAACAGCGCCCCGTTGTTGTTGAGGTCGATCGACGACTCGCCGCGCAACGTCACGCGCATCGAACCGCCGCCGCCCGTGTTGGCTTTGGCCACGGAGAGGCCCGCCACCTGGCCCGAAAGGCCCGACATCCAGTTGGACGACGAGGCCGACGACGAAAAGACGTCGCCCTTGACCTTCGTGGCGGCATAACCCAGCGACTTCTCCTCGCGCTTCATGCCCAGCGCCGTCACGACCACGTCGTCGATGGCCTGCGCCGTGCTGACCAGATTCACGTCGATCGTCGTCTTGCTGCCGACGTAGACATCCTGCGTCTTGAAGCCCAGGAAACTGAACGACAGCTGGTCGCTGGGACGCGCCTTGATGCGGTACGAACCGTCACTTTCGGTGACGGCTCCCACGAGCGAACCCTTTACGATCACGCTGACGCCCGCGACGGGCTGTCCGGCATCGTCCCGGACGACGCCCTGAACCAGCGCCGGAGCGGACGGGGAGGCGCTACCCTGCCGCCGGGGGGGGGAGACCGGACGGTCCGCGCCGGCAGCCTGCCCGCCGACGTCCGAAACGGTCCCGGCAGCCTGCGCCTGCGCAGCCGATTTGCCGGCGTTCCTGCGTTTGATCAGGATTTTATCCTCCCGGAACTCATAGGTGAGATCGCTTCCGGCGAAAATCTTCGCCAGCACGTCGGGAACCGGAGCCTGCTTCACGGAGAGCGTCACCGGAGCGGCCTTGCCCACCAACTCGTTGTTGAAGAAGAACGTGTAGTAGGTCTGAGCCTCGATCTTCTTCAGGACCGTGGCCAGCGGCGCCCGCTCGACGGAAAGCGTTACGGTCGCGGGTTTCTCCCCGGCTCCGGAGGCGTGGGCGACGCCCGCAACCGCCAGAAACATCGCTGCAAGACCGCACGCCAGCCAGCGTCGCAGCATCGTACGGCAACCTTCGAATTTGTTAAAATTGCTCATTCATTCAATTGTTTAGGTAGTTTGATAATCCGTGTGTCATTTTCGTTTCGCCCGGGAGAGGAAATACTCCCCGTCGATGTTGGTGATGGAGAGCTTCACCGGCGAGGTCGCGGAAATCATCCGCAGAGCCTCCGGCAGCGTCTCCCGGTCCACCATGCCCGTATATTGCAGGTTGGCGATCTCGTCGTGAATATTGATCTTCACCTGATAATAGCGCGAAAGTTTATTGGCCACGTCCTTGAGCGGATGTCCCGAAAAGATCAGCCGCCCCTCGATCCAGCCGATCGAATCGTCGACGTGCACCGCCCGCTTGGTGATCGTATTGGCCGTCGCGTCGATCTGCAACTCCTCGTTGGGGTCGAGGATGATGACGTCCTTCCAGACCTGCGCCTGCAAGCACCCCGTATGGAGCGTCACCACGGCGAAATTCTCCCGGGCGTAGGATTGCAGGTTGAACGACGTTCCCAGCACCGTATAGTTGTTGTTGGCGCTGTGGATGATGAACGGACAGTTTTTGTCGGGCGAAATGGTGAAAAACGCCTCGCCGTCGAACTCGATCTCGCGCGTCGCCTTCCCGAATCCCGGGTCCACGGTGAGCGTCGCCTCGGAATTCATGCAGACCTTCGACCCGTCGGGCAGCACGATGTCGAGCCTCTCGCCGCACGCCGTGCGGTATTCCAAGGGCTGTGCGGCGCTGATCTCCGCCCCGGCCCCGGTTTCGGACGCGA
>OLSA01003167.1_pt1 | contig 11644 bp, 12 predicted proteins | sample 1672731 | NCBI WGS metagenome assembly OLSA01 (sample SAMEA3136718, study PRJEB25190) | human gut metagenome | biome: human gut; feature: human-associated habitat; material: faeces | place: Austria | collected 2013
TGATCTGTTTATCGCACAGGACTGCGGGGATCTGGGCAGACTTGGAGACGCGGCAAAATATTTTGAGCATGCAAAAAAAACAGCGTGTATCGATCATCATATCAGTAACCAGAGTTTTGCGGATGAAAACTATATTTTTCCGCAGGCGAGTTCTGCGTCGGAACTGGTATTTGAACTGATCCCGAGAGAACGTCTGACCAAAGAGATCGCAGAATGCATTTATACCGGAATCATCCATGATACGGGCGTGTTCAAATACAGCAACACCTCTAGAAAGACCATGGAGATCGCCGGAAAAATGATGGAAAAAGGCATTGATTTTGGAACCATCATCGACGGCAGCTTTTATAAGAAGACATACATGCAGTCCCAGATCCTGGGAAGAGCGCTGCTGGAGAGTATTACATTTCTGGATGGCAGATGTATTTTCAGTGTGGTCCGGAAGAAAGATATGGATTTCTATGGCGTCGATAAGAGTGATCTGGACGGCATCGTAGATCAGCTGCGGGTGATTGATGGAATTGAATGTGCCATTTTCTTATATGAAACCGGCATTCATCAGTTTAAAGTCAGTCTCCGTTCCAATTCCATCGTGGATGTCAGCAGGATCGCGGCTTATTTTGGCGGCGGCGGCCATGTCCGTGCGGCTGGCTGCACCATGTCCGGCAGCGTTCACGATGTGGTAAATAACCTGTCTGCCCATATTGCGGAACAGTTAGAGCAGGAGAAGGCCAATGCTTGATGGCGTATTAAACATTTATAAAGAAAAAGGATATACCTCCCATGATGTGGTAGCCAAGATGAGAGGCATCTTAAGACAGAAAAAGATCGGACATACAGGCACCCTGGACCCGGACGCAGAGGGAGTTCTTCCTGTCTGTCTGGGGAAGGGAACCAGACTGTGCGATATGCTGACAGATCACAGTAAGGTGTACCGGGCGGTATTGCTTTTGGGTATCGACACGGACACCCAGGACATCAGCGGGCAGATCCTGGAGAAACGGCCAGTAGAAGAAAATCCAGAGCAGGTGCTGGAGGTGATCAAAGGCTTTATCGGCCCTTACGATCAGATCCCGCCGATGTACTCTGCTCTGAAGGTGGATGGAAAACGGCTGTATGAGCTGGCAAGAGCCGGTAAAACCGTGGAACGTCAGGCGAGACCGGTGGTGATCCATGATATCACCGTGGAATCCATGGAACTGCCTCGGGTGACTATGACGGTTTCCTGCTCCAAGGGCACCTATATTCGTACCCTGTGCCATGATATTGGTGAAAAACTGGGGTGTGGAGGCTGCATGGAGGCTCTGATACGCACCAGAGTGGGCAGATTTGAACTGAAAGACAGTATTTCCTTAAAGGAACTGGAGAAAATCAGAGATGAAGAACGTCTCGGTGAGTATCTGGTCTCCGTTGAGGAGATGTTTCTGGATCAGCCAAAGGCCAGTGCGCTTCCGGAGGCAGACAGTCTGGTACATAACGGGAACCCTGTAAAACCGGAGCTTGTGAAGGTGGAGAGGGATCAGACATATACCGATCAGCAGCTGTTTCGGATGTACGATAGTGACCAGCAGTTTCTGGGTGTGTACCGTTATGAAGAAGATCGGAAATGGCTGAAGCCATGGAAGATGTTCCTGGGAGGAAATTAACATGAAATGTTTCATTGGAACCATGGATTTCCAGATCCAGGAACCGACGATCGTTACGCTGGGCAAATTTGACGGCCGTCATAAAGGCCATCAGAAGCTGCTGGGGCGGATGCTGGAATTAAAAAAAGAGCATGGCTGGAAGACAGCAGTTTTTACCTTTGATACGATGCCGGCAGCCAGGATCCAGGGAAAACCCCAGAAGGTGATCACCACCAACCAGGAGCGCCGCAACAACATGGAAAGGATGGGCATCGACTATCTGGTGGAATGCCCGTTCAGCAAAGAAGTGATCCATCTTCCTGCGGAGGTGTTTTTGACAGAGATCCTGCTGGGGAAAATGAATGCCAGGGCAATCGTGGTTGGTACGGACTGTGGGTTTGGTTATCAGAGAAGCGGAAATGCAGAATTATTAAAGAAACTTCAGCCGGTTTATGGTTACGAACTGGATGTGATCGTGAAAGCCCAGGATGACCATCGGGATATCAGCAGCACCTATGTGAAAGAAGAACTGGATCTGGGCAATATCGAGAAAGCCAATGAACTGCTTGGCGAACCCTATTCCATCCATGGAACTGTGGTTCATGGCAACCACCTGGGCGGCCCGGTTCTGGGATTCCCAACGGTGAATATCATCCCGCCGGAGGAAAAGTACCTTCCACCCTTTGGGGTTTATGTTTCCCGTGTGCGGATGGATGACCGTTATTACGGTGGAATCACCAATATAGGAAGAAAACCGACAGTAGGAAAAGAAAGCCCCATTGGGGTGGAGACCTTTCTGTTCGATGCAGAAGGCGATTTCTATGGAAAAAATATCGAAGTCCAGTTGCTGAATTTTGAACGTCCGGAACAGAAATTCCCATCGCTTGACGACTTGAAAAAGCAATTAGAGTCCGATCAAAAATACGGGCGTTCCTATCTTGACAAACATCATGTCATATGATAGACTATCTAAGTATGAGTTGACGCCGGAGCTCAGTTTCTGGAAACTCCAACCAGATACCTGGTTCACGGTAAGAATATTATTATATTAAGGAGGAAATCATCATGATTTCAAAGGAAAAGAAAGCAGCTATTATCGCTGAGTACGGCAGAAAACCGGGCGACACAGGTTCACCGGAAGTTCAGGTTGCAGTCCTGACAGCAAGAATCCAGGAGCTGACCGAGCACTTAAAGAGCAACCCGAAGGATCATCATTCCAGACGTGGTCTGCTGCAGATGGTAGGTCAGAGACGTGGTCTGCTGGACTATCTGAAGAAGAATGACATCGAGAGATATCGTTCCCTGATCGAGAGACTGGGCATCAGAAAGTAAGACTTGGAGACAGGGCGGAAGCCGTACAGCTTTCTGCCCTGTTTTTCGTGCGATATGCTGCAGCTGCAAAAGAACCCGATGGCAAAAGGTGTTTTGCCGGGGCTGTTGCAAGCAGACAGGGTGTTGCACACGATGCAAAAAGCGGATACCGGAGCAATTCCGAGACCACTGACAAGCGCATTGAAGCCAGTGTGTTTTTCAGTAGTTTCGGCAGCTTTGTCTTTCGCTTTTTCCATCATCCGAAGCGTTTTCGGAACAATTTCCAACAACAAGGTAAAAGAAAAGGAGAGACAGAATGTACAAGACATTTTCCATGGAACTGGCCGGACGTACGTTAAGCGTAGACGTAGGCCGTGTAGCGGCACAGGCAAATGGCGCTGCATTTATGCGCTATGGTGATACAGTTGTCCTTTCTACGGCAACAGCATCCGAGAAACCAAGAGAGGGAATTGATTTCTTCCCACTTTCAGTAGAGTTTGAAGAAAAGATGTATTCAGTAGGAAAAATCCCTGGTGGATTTAATAAAAGAGAAGGAAAAGCATCAGAAAATTCAGTTCTTACAGCACGTGTTATTGACCGTCCTATGAGACCTTTATTCCCTAAGGATTACAGAAATGATGTTTCACTTAACAACTTAGTAATGTCAGTTGATCCTGAGTGCAGACCTGAATTAGTTGCAATGCTTGGTTCAGCAATTTCAACCTTTTTATTACCGCTATGTGCTTCCACGAACTTGATGGACTGCACAAACATGCCGCCCGAACCGCAACAAGGGTCATAAAGTATTCCATCGTAAGGCTCAAGCATTTCGGCAATCAGATTTACAATACACTTTGGTGTGTAGAACTCTCCTTTACCTTTTCCTTCTGCAAGAGCAAACTTACTAAGGAAATACTCATATACACGACCTATAATGTCGTTCTCTTTATCATCTGTATTGATACGATTGATTTCATCAAGCAAAGAAGCCAACTTTGCCGTATCAATATGTAAGCGGGAGTAATAGTTATCCGGCAAAGCACCTTTCAGTGCCGGGTTGTTCTTTTCAATCGTATAAAGTGCTGTATCTATCTTCAGGGCAATATCGTCCTGCTTTGCATTTTCAATAATGTACTTCCAACGGCTTTCTTCAGGAAGATAGAATACATTTTCCTGAGTATAAAACGGCTTCATATCCGCATACTTTTCGCCGTGTGTAGCAATAATCTTATTACGGCATTCCTCAAACTTGTCACTGGCAAATTTAAGGAAGAATAAACTCAGAACAACGTGCTTATACTCCGCAGGCTCAACAGAACCTCTCAGTTTATCAGCACTTTTCCAAAGTGCTTCTTCCATTGATATTTCTTTCTTTGGTTTAGCAGCCCTTGCCATCTATAATTACCTCCGTGTTTTAATCTTCATCTAAAATAACTTCGCATATATCTCCGATGTCGCAGTGAAACACCTGACATATCCTCATCAGTACTTCAAGAGATACCGGCTCATTCTTATTTATCTTCGTTGCAGCGTATGATGTAATTTCGGCTGCACGCATTAAATCCTGTCTTTTCATTTGATTGTCAATCATAAGTTTTTGAAGTTTGTTATAGCATATCTTCATCAGTAACACCTCTTCATCTTATAATTCTTCTTCGTTACAGTTAGTCATTTAACATTATATATTAAATTTTCAGGCATTTCAAGATTTCAGGCAGAAATGTAACCTTTCAGACACTAAGGTGTCACTTTTTGCAAACACCTAATGCAACTCTTCTAAAGAATAATAAAAATGAGATGCCGAAGCACCTCAATTATACATTCTATTATTAACATTCAATGCAATCATTGCTATGACCTTTTCTATCGGCGGCTCTTTTCCGTCCGGTGCAACTGCTTTCCAAAAAGCTATTGCTTCCGGTTCAGCACTTTTCATTGCTTCCCGAATGGCAAACTGCATTTCCTCTTTTACTGCTTTTTCGGTTGTTCCATTTTCTTTTGCTATTTGTCTGAAAATGTCGTTCACTTCTACTTCCTCCTATGTCTATTAGTATGTGTCTATCACTGACAGTTGTTGTTATAGCATATTCTCTCTGTCGAAGTCCCGAAAAATTTGTCGATAGCAGAAATTTTTTATACTGAAAAAAAGAAAGCTCGTCGATTAGGACGAACTTCTGTGTTTTATGGAAGTATTTGCTTTGACTGCTTCACAAGTGTATCTATGACTTCATAAATTCTGTTTCTATCTTCAGGAACAAGTTTTTCAAGCTTCTCATTCAGCATTGAGTTCTTGACTGTATATCCCGTTTCCAGAACATCTGTAAGAACCATATCCGATGATACACCTAAAGCATTTACTATCTTTATGAAAGTTTCGAGTGACGGAATTTTCTCTCCACGCTCAACCATACCAATATAATTTGTTGTCAAATCTGTTTTCTCAGCCAAATCTTCTTGGCGTAATTTCCTTGCAAGTCGGAACTTTCTTATATTCTTGCCGATTGTATCGAGCTTCATCACATCACCTCCCTTAGTGTGTTTCCATAACTAATAGTATAGGTTAAGTCGATTTCAAATCACACGCACCCAAAGGAAGTCAAACCAACTATTAGTGATGATTCCCAACTATTTTTATGTTATACTATAAAAGTAGTAATTCACGATTGTTAATGGCGAAAGACAAATCACAACCCAAGAGCCAAGTTAAACAATCTCCATAGAATAAACTTAGGGGTAAAAGGAATGGACGAACAAAAGATAATATTCAGTAATCGGTTTGAAAAAGAGAAATTTGAGGATTACAAAACAGATTTGGGAACTGGCAACACAATCACTCCTGACTTTACGGAAGCTGATGATTTTTTGAAATTCATACAGAAGAACCGCAGAAGTGTTCCAAGTAAAGAGCGAATTGCTGACAAGGATAAATTTATCAAAACCGTTTACGAACTATCCAATAGCTTTGAAATTGACGCTGACCTGATAGAATTTGCCGAGGGATATATCGCCAACATCTATGTAGATTATGCCTGCTACACTGGATATATCAAGAAGCTGTTAGCAATTCTTTTTATCCTTGCCGATGATATTTCCTTTTTAGACGGCAGTAAAGAAAATGCCGATATGCTTTTCAGCTTCACTTATCACACACACCATATTTTCCTGAATAACAGAGAAACAACTGATTTCTCATAATGTACCCGATGGCTACTCAACTGAGCAGCCATCTTTTCAATTTTCCAGACACCGTCTGGAATTTTTAATATGCCGGAATACCGTATCCATAGATATTGCTGCTTCCGACTGCGTACTGTCTTTGCTTGCAGGCGTCGCCTGAGTTGCCCTCTACGGTATAAACTGTGCCATTCTCACACTTCTCTACGATACCAACGTGGTCTGTTGTACCGTCGCCTTCCCAATCAAAGAAGATAATATCTCCTACCTTTGGTTCATAAGTGCGGTCTTGCCATTTTCCATTTGACTTAAACCAGTTTGCACCATCCACGCAACCTGCAAATTTCGGAACAAGTCCGCTTTCAATATACCCGCATTGGTCAGCACACCAAGATACGAAGCAGGCACACCATTCCACTCGACTGTTAAAGCCGTACCAACTCCAGTAAGGTTGTCCGCCCTGATTGCCTAGCTGTGTCAAGGCAACCTCAACAATCGCCTGATTACCTCCGGCAGTAAAGGCTCGCCCATACGGATAGTACCTCAGAACGTGAGCCGGATATTGGGTATCTCCATAACTGTCCCAACCAAGCCTTTGTGCCTGCTGAGTGGAAAACTCCACTGCATTGGCATAAGAATAACCGCCATACTTTGTTTTTGCCCAAGAAATATACCCATTACCGAAGTTGTAGCCTTGCAAGGCAAGTTTGATATGCTCCATATCTATCGGACTTTCCACTTCTGCCGAAGTAAGAGCCGCTTTCAATTCCTGAACTCCACACTGGATAGAATATTCAGGGTCTTTAATTCCATTAGGTTCGTGCGGATACCTTGTATTGAAACTTCCCTCTGCTGCCTGCATAGGGTCAAGTCCTCTGCCGCCGCTTTCCTGCATCATAACCGCCTTGATAAGTTCTACATACTCAGGAATGCCGTACTCTTTGGCATACTTCTGTATGATGGGTTCATAGGCTTCTACCTCTGCACTTACCGGAGTATAGGAATTACTGTCACTTCCTCCTCCAAACATTGCTACGGCAGCACCAAACAATACGACAATCATAATAATCAGCACCGCTATCCAACCGCCTGCTGCGATTGCTGCTACAAGTGCTTTTGTCCCTGCAATAATCGCTTTGACTGTCGCAACAGTAGCTTTCGCTGTCGCTTTGACGGTATCTGCTGTGGCTTTCGCCGCTTTCTTTGCCGCCTGAGCCGCTTTCTGTGTTGCTTTGGCTGTTGTTTTTGCTGTTTTCTGTGCTATAATGGCAGCTTCTTTGGTGGTCTTAATAGAAGTCTTTGCCGTTTGTTCTGCGGTCTTAACCGACCTTTGAACAGTATTGGTTGCACCTTTCGATACGGTCTTGACTGTCGTATTTCCTGCCGACCTTGCAGACTGTTTAATTGTTTTCTCCGTACGCTCCAGAGTTCGGATGCTCTGTTTTCCGACAGGATTGACCGATTGTTTTTGAAGCTGCTTCTCTGCACGCTTGGTCTTGAAATTCTCAATTCCCCTTTTGGCTTTCTGATAATTCTGTCTTGTTTCACGCACACCCCATCTGCCGACTTTATCCGCACGGTATGCCGTTCCGTGAACAGTCCTATCCGTTGCCGCTTCGATTTTATCGGAAGCATATTCCTCTGCGGAATTTTCCGAAGCATTGGTGGAATGTTCTGCCTTATCTTTCGTCATCACATAGGCTTTCTTCATTCGCTCCGTGGCAACTGCTGCCTTATTTATGGTCTTGATTGTACCTTTGCTTGTATCTCTTGTTTTTATATCAGCCATCGGTTTCCTCCTTTCTCGAAAAATAATAGAGAGTGGGGTTTAATCCACTCTCTTAGCGACAACAACAAGCCTGCCATTGTTTCTTGAATATTCACAAGTAGAAAGAGAAATCAGCTTGTCGCCATACTCTGCCGATACTCCGGTATCATACAGAGAAAGTTCCTTGCACTTAGCAACATACGCATCAAACTCTGCCGCATTTTCTGCGTCCGTAAACTCATAATACTTAAAGCTATCGGAGCTGTTTGTATAAACAACCGTCTTAAAGACTGCAATCACTTCATACTGGTGTCTGTCCGTCAGTGTATCAAAGGTAATAGTCTTATGACCTTCCCAAAAGCTCTTGTTTCTGTACTTCATCAGTCCCGTAAACATAGAACCGTCATTCATGTGGTGTCCGTAAATAATGATGTTGTCTGAAGGTTTCTGCACATCACAATTTTCCTGCACATATGGACAGCCATAAGCGGAATAGGTCTTATCAAACTTGTGCTTCAGGTAGAAGTTCGGCTCATTTACAGACTGCACGACCGGATAGTTGATATTGGTATCCTCAACCTTTATCCAACCCACCATATCCTCATTCTGCCGATAGAGTTCAAGATATTCCGCAAGATAGTCCTTATCTTCCGAAAACGTCACGCCCTCATTTTCCTTTGGCGGCTCGTCCTCCACAATCTCCGCAAGGTTATCATAGACTTCATTCTGCTTGGCAGAGTCAATGTGATTACGGATAATAAAGAAGGTGCTTACAGACAACACTACCGTAAACACCATCGCAATAATAATATAGATTTTTCTGCTCATTTTCTCTTACCTTTCCATATCGTTTCTCTTAGGTGGAGTCAAATCTCTGCAATACTCCGGATACCTCAACTTGATACCCTCCATAAAATACGGAGCATATCCGCAACAGAACAGTTCCTCCGGTGTATAGAGATTTTCCCTGCCTTCTTCCGTAAATCCATTCCAGAGATTAAAGGCAAGGTGGCAGACCTTGACTGTGCCACTTGTCTGCCAACCGCCGTGCATACCTTCCGGTATGATGCAATCCCTCTTAAAATCAAACATCTTTCCGATGTTCATTCTTGTTTCTTCTGAAATACCCATCACATAGAAAAATGCTCTGTGATAGCAGTCGTTGACTTTGCACTTATCCAGATTTTCCAATACAAAATCTCTGTGTGCAGCATTGCGAAATTGAATCTTAGACATTGTAAATCCCTCCTTATGCTTCGCCTGGTTTGGTTGTCATCAGTTTATAAAGTTTCGTGTTCTTAGGGAATTTGTTTGCAAACGGTACAAGCGAACTTCCCACCTTGATAAGTCCGTGTCCTGCTTCCACATTCGTGATATAGGACATCTGAAGGTCGGAAATATTCAGAAGTTTTGCAAGCTCAAGCCTGTCTGTGGAAGCCTGATTCAGCATAATGATAAACTCTGAGTTTGCAAGCATTGTTCTCGCTGTGTGGCTCTGCAAAAGGTCATCGACGTTCTGGGTAATTCCACTTGCGTATGCACCGTATTTTCTCACACGCTTCCACAAGGTAAAGAGGAAGTTTGCAGAATATTCGTGCTGGAACAGAAGATAAATCTCATCAATGAAGATAAAGGTATTCTTACCCTTTGCACGGTTCTGTGTGATACGGTTCAGGATAGAGTCAAGGACAACAAGCATACCAATCGGCATAAGCTGTTTACCCAAGTCAAGAATGTCATAGCAGATAAGGCGGTTATTGGTATCCACATTCGTCTGCTTTGCAAAAGTGTTCAGAGAACCATGCGTAAAAAGCTCAATAGCAAGTGCCAGTTCCTTTGCTTCCGGTTCGTCCTGCTGCAAAAGTTCTGCCCTGAAATCCTGCAAGGTCGGTATATGTCCCTGATAGTCATTCTGCTGATAACTGCGGTACACGCTTGCCGTGCAACGGTCAATGATAGACTTCTGCTTTGCTCCGAGATTTGTTCCGCCGATGAGCTGTTCACAAAGGGACATAATGAACTCAGATTTCAAAATGACAGGGTTTGCACCGTCGCCGTAATCCTTATTCATATCCATTGCATTGATGTGATTGTCGGAAGTAGCAGAAATATTGATTACTTCTCCGCCCATCGCATTGACAAGCTGTGAATACTCTCGTTCAGGGTCGATGATGATAATATCCGCATCTGAAGAAAGCACCTGATTGATGATTTCTCCCTTTGCCGCAAATGACTTACCGCCACCGGATACACCGAGAATAAAGGAGTTACCATTCAAAAGCTGCTTACGGTCTGCGATAATCATATTTTTGCTGATAACATTCTGACCGTAATAGATACCGTTCTCGTGGAAAATATCCTGCACCCTGAATGGGATAAATACCGAAAGGCTCTCTGTTGTAAGTGTTCTGAACGCATCAATCTTTCTTGTTCCAAACGGCATTACCGTGTTGAGTCCATCTACCTGCTGAAATCTCAGTGTTGCAAACTGGCAAAGATGTTTTCTTGCTGTGGTAAGCAATGCTTCCGTATCATTCTCAAGCTGTTCCTTACTGTCTGCTGTAATAACCATTGTGATAACAGCGAACATCATTCTCTGGTCACGGGTCGTAAGGTCATCGAGGAACTCTTTCATTTCTTTCTTCTGCTGCTCCATATCATACGGAACAGTTGCAGAGAAGTTGTTATTGGCATTCTGCCTACGCTGCCAGTTTGTGATATTGGTTTCTACACCAAGCAGACGGTTCTCTGCTTCCTTTACTGCTTCATCAGTTGGAACGGGAACAATATCAATGGACATCATCAGATTTCTGTTCATATCCGTAAGTTCCGCTACCATACTGTCTTTGATATAGGACGCATATTCACGAAGAAAAAGGACTCTTCCATAACGGTTTCCCATCTTGAAATAGTCCTTTTCAAATTCCATTGTGTCGGGGCAGATATAATCCTTAAAATCGTGTCCCTTTTTTCTTGTTTCCTTAATATCAAAGTGAAAAGAACTTTCTTCTCCCACACGATAGAAGTCGTGGAAAATACGAAGTCTTTCGTCTGTTTCCAGTTCCACACACTTACTTCCAAGCCTGCCGAAGTGAGCAATCAAATCTGCACCGACACGGGCAAAATAAGTTCTTGCGTCCTCCACACTCTTTTTGTTGATGGAAATGGTAATATACTTATCCTGAACAATGGAGTTTGCACCCGTTGCCTTATCAAGAAGCATTTTGTTGTATTCCTCTCGATACTCGTCCAGATTATCTCCGGTTGTCGGAATAAGGATTGTCTGCTCAAAATCCAGTCTGTTGAGCCGACGATTATTGATTGTGATTTTTGTCGTTGCACCACTGTCAAGAGAGTTCAGAAGTTCGGAATATTCAAGGAACATCGCTTCCTTATCCTCACGGCTCGCCACTGCATAGTTAATATCCGTAAAGCGGTAGGTCTTTGAATATTTATCCTTTCCCACTTTGAAAATGCCATCATCAAAGATAGCTGCTACGGGAATCACGTCCTGCACCCCTTTCGGTACAACAAATTTTTCTTTATCCTGCTTAAACAGGTTCGTAAGAGTCTTAATCATTTGACTTCAATACCTCCTTCTGTTTCTGTTCAATGCTTGGCTTCATCAGTTCGTAATACACATTGGTGGAGTGAAACACCAGCTTCTTCGGCATCAAAAACTCCGATTTTATCCACGCATAGATTGCTTTTTCTGCGGTCATACCGTTGTACTTCACAAAGCCAAGTGCCGCAAACGGGGCAGCAC
>OLSA01003169.1_pt1 | contig 11643 bp, 7 predicted proteins | sample 1672731 | NCBI WGS metagenome assembly OLSA01 (sample SAMEA3136718, study PRJEB25190) | human gut metagenome | biome: human gut; feature: human-associated habitat; material: faeces | place: Austria | collected 2013
CAAGCTGCATAAAACTGCCAGCAGATAAATTTCTACTGGCAGGAAAAATTTATATTTTTTCAATTGTCTACTTGATGGGGAGCGGTTCATTTCCCGACAGCCCCTTGCAAGTTAAGCTTTGTTATTTTTTTTTGATGAAGGCTTTTTCATTTGCTGATGCTGGAAGGTCTGGAGTTGTTCCCTTTGGAACCAGACGAACCTCAATTGCCTCGAGACGTTTTGCGTATCCTTCTGTTCCTGAAGATTCTCCATTCTTAGCCCATGCAAGCCATCCATAATCCTGAGCATGAACTCTGTAGTATACATCATAGTTCTTTGCTACATCACCAGACAGTTTGATCTGAATTGCTTCCAGACGTTTACACTGTCCAGTTGTTCCGGATAATGATCCGTTAGATGCCCAATTCTTCTCCCATCCAATATCCTGAACGTGAGATCTGTACTGGATTGAGCTGTTCACTGAAGACGGGAGTTTCATACGGATAGATTCCATACGTTTGCACTCGCCTTCTGTACCTGCCATAGCACCGTCATATACATATGCCTGTGTACCATAGTCCTGTACATGTGTCTGGTATCCGACCAGTCTTGCTTTCATAGCTTCTTTGATAGTACCAATAAGTTCTGGTGCTTTGTCCCCTTTGGTAACCAGCTGAATCCTGATTGCTTCAAGACGGTATCCGTAACCAGCTGTTCCTGCTTCTTCGCCATTCTTAGCCCATCCGAGCCATCCGAAGTTCTCGGCATGTACGCTGTAGTATACGTCATAATTCTTTTCAACTTCACCAGTCAGTTTGATCTGGATTGCTTCCAGACGTTTACACTGTCCTTCTGTACCGGATTTTGCTCCGTCTTTACTCCAGTTCTTTTCCCAACCGATGTCCTGAATATGTGTACGATATTCGATAGATCCAGAAACATCATCTGGTAACTTGATCTGGATTGCTTCCAGACGTTTACACTGTCCTTCTGTACCAGACGTTTGTCCGTCTTTCTTCCAGTCTTTTTCCCAGCCATAATCCTGACCGTGAACTATGTAAGATACGGACATTTTTGTACTCTTTGTAGCTGTAGCTGTAAATTCCTTACCAGTTTCATCTGTGTATTTAGCAGTTGCTTTGTAGATGATCTGACTGTTCTTGTCTTCTTTAACAACATCTGCAGTTACGTCATGAGAATCTTTACAACGGCTGCATACGAATGTTGCAACAGCTGTATATCCTTTTTCTTTATCAGCTGTCCATTTCCATCCGTCTTTTTCTGAGACTTTGTAGTCATGACCGAGAGCTGCTACTTCTTCTGTCTTAGTACCTGTGTAATCTTTGCCTTCAAATGTAACTTTAGCTGTGTAAGTAATCTTACCTGCCTCTGTACATGTTGCGCCATCAGATTTCTCAGTTACTTTTGCATCAACTGTTTCTACATGTTTCTCATCATTTGCACATGTAAATGTTGCTGTTGCTGTGTAAGTGTTGTTTTCACCCTTTGTCCAGTTCCATACAGGAGCACCATACTTATGGCCAAGGGCTGCCAATTCAACTTCATATGTATCTGTTAATGTACCAATTTCTGTCTTACCTTCAGCATCCTTTACTGTTGCTGTTGCTGTATAGACATCTTTACCTTTTTCTGTACATGTTGCAGCTACAGATTTCTCTGTATCTTTAACTGCATCAGCAACTGTAATCTGCTCTGCTTTAGGTTCATCATCACATACAGAACACTTAACACCTGTTACAGATGCTGTATATCCAGTTACATTGCCGTTGTCATCTTTTACTGGTTCCCATGCCCATGTACCTGTGTACTGGTGCTGACCTGCGTCAGATGTCTTCTTATCAGATGCAGTATATCTGTAACCATCATCTGTCTTACCTGTTGCTTTGTAAGTAGATGTTACACCCTGATCACATGTACCAGTGTGACTAACAAGTTTAGCCGTTGCAGTTACTTTTTCTGCAAGAGCTTTCTCAATAGAATCTCTGTTAGCTTTGTTTGTTGCATTTTCATCTGATTCAAGGAGACAATCCAGTTTATTGATCTGATTTGCACAAGTTTCACATTTCAGATTCTGGAATGTAACGCTTGTGTGATCATCTCTCCACTCAGCATCTGTTGCTGTGTAAGCATGTCCTTCTGCTGCGTTCTTCTGAGCTTCATCCCAGATAGCTTTTCTTTTCTCGTATGTAGAATTAGCCTGTTCATATTTGGACTTAACAGGTTCTGTAATACAAGCACCGCACTCTGGGCAAACATAGTTGTCTGCTTCATTCCAATTGCCATTATCATCTTTTGTATAATATGTTTCATGGAACTTGATGTAATGATGCTCGTGTGCTGTACCTTCTTCTTCAACACGTGTACCGTCTTTAATCAGGCCGCAGTCAGAACAACGTTCTTCTGTAAATGCGTTGCGTCCGCATGTTGCAGGTACAGAAACTGTCTTATAGTTATGAGAATCACCTGTCAAAGTCTTCAAATCAACTGTATCAACAAAGTTTGCAGACCACATGAACTCGTCATTATCATTGCTCTGACTGCCCATGAACTGCTGATACTTCTTGTAGTTTGTATAAGTCGGATTGTAATCTGTCTCTTCGAATTCATAACCGTAGCTGGAATGGTCAAGCAGTTTGCTCTTACCTGAAATGAACGCGAAGTTTGTACCGATTGAAACAACCAGTTTGTCACCCTTCACAGTCAGACCTGCGATTGGATGATTTGTGACAGTGAAATCTGCACTCTTTTCATCTGTTGTTGTAAACGCCATACCGCCAAACAACTTTGTATTATCACGTTTTGCAGATACTGTATTGTATTCCTTCACAACGGCTACTGCACCGTCTGCAGGATTGTAGGAAACGATATCGTTGGATACGTTGAAGTAAATCTTACCATCTGTATACAGTGCTGCTGTCAGACCGATGGATGGGTAAATGCTCTGTTCATCCACAAACTGTGCATACAGTTTGGTCAGAAGATCATTCTTCTCCATCTTACCGTCTTTGTTCAGAACGCTTACAAATGTATCGTCATCATCGTCGTTTTCCTTGTCTGTGAAATTAATCAGTGTCTCATAATCGCTGTCGCCATCGCCTGTATCCTTATTTGTCAGTTTATGACGAACAATCTTGTACTCTGCAGCCTTCTGGCTCTGATTCATGCTTGTACTGTTTACTCTGTCAAACAAGTCTGTAGAATCATACATGTAGTACGCATAACCGTCTGCATAGTAAACATTACTTGCGGCACGCGCCATCCATGCTTTTTCATATGTTGTATCTGTTGCTTCATTCTGATAAAGTGATCTTAAAACACTAAAGTTATCCTGATACAATTTTCTTGCATCTGTATCGCTGAACAGGAAGAAGACATGGTTCATATCACCATCTGTCTCGACACGGTCACGACTCATAACTTCTGTGTAGACATCTGTATAACAAGGGTCTACATAGTACCACTGACCATCCACCTTGACTGCATTCCAGTAATGGTCGGAACCGAAGTCTTCCTGTTCTTCGCCATACATTGTAACGTTGGACTGGAAGGAAATTCTTACAAGGTCAACTGTGTAGCCTGCATTGATATCCAGTGTCTTACCATCTGAACCATAGTACAGTTCTTTGGCTGTCTTCCAGTTATCACATACTTCAGATGTAGATCCATCACCTGCTGTCACTGTTTTCTTACTGTCATACGCATCTGTCTTATCAGGATCAATCAGATAGATATCTTTATCCAGGCACTGCACAAGATATGAAAAAGCTTTGGAGTAACCCAGACATACAGATGTACCCATACCGAATGCACCAAACTGAGTACCTTCCCAATAGTTGATGACACCAGTTGTCATACCGGTTGCAGCCTGCTTCGCATAGATTGGAATCGCCTGCTTAAAGCTTGTTTCCTTCGTTCCATCACCGTTCATATCCAATGCCGGATCATCGCTATCTAACTGCTGCTGAGTAAGCTGCTCAACAGTCTTCGTAACGTCTTCAACCTTAACGCCTTTTTCTTCAGCATTTTTGATAAATTTATCTGCTTCCTGCTTCAATGGTTCTGCTGCGTCTGGAAGGTTTTTTTTCACAAATGCTTCCGGATCCTTCTCGATAGCTTCTTTATTAGCTTCTACATATGCATTCGCATCTTCCTCAGACTGTCCAGCCTTCACCAAAGTCTGAGCAATAGCGTTTTTATAAAATTTTACAAGCAACTCCTGCTTAATGCCTGCATAAATCTGATCATGGAAATTCTGTTTGATCTGTGGTTCGTAAACCTTATAGATCTCATCGTAAACTTCACCCTCATGCTCCTGCTTCTGAGGATCCTTTGCAATCATCGGCTTGTCATCATTTGATTCCTTACCGGAGTTCATGATGTAGGACATATCAAATGTATTGTTATGGGCCAACCAGTCATTCAGAACAAGCAGCTTCTGTGCCTTTGTCTGTGCACCTGATGCTGTAACTGCAGCAAGAGCTTCATCTCTTGCATTTGTTACATCTGGACCATAATACTTAATACCTAACTTATCACCATATGTGAAAGTAAAGATCATACCTGTCAGGTCATCGTAGCTCACCTTGCCATCTCTGATATCCTGAACAGATTTGCCGTCTAAGGCAAGCATCTGACCAAGGATACCAAGACCATCTGTATCATCGTTGAAATCCAGAAAGAATGGATTCTGAACACCGAGTACATTAGCATTGGCTGACCACTGATTCAGATACTGCTGATACATACCAACAACTGTATTAATCTGGTCTTCTGTCAGCTTCTTGGTTTCAGCCTGTTCATCTGCTTCATACAGGTCTGCTGTGCTGATATTAGATTCATTGGATTCTGTGCCGGCTTCTCCGCCAACCATTTCGAGATTCCCCAATGCTTCACGCAGGCTCTGGATTGCAGGATCTTCTTCATCAATCTCCACGTCCTTTGTCAACTGTTCTGCAACAGCTGCATTGGCACCCTCGAACTGGATGACTGGTGTCTGTATTGTAATACCTGAAATAGTTACTTTATTTTCATCAGTATCTGTCTGGGCCACAGCATCATTATCTGTGTTTGAAGAATCAGTAGTTGCTTCTGTTGCATCATCTTCTGTCACAGAATCTTCTGTTGCTGGATCTTCTGCCTCATTTGTATTGGTGTTATCCAGCCCGGCTTCTGTAGTATTTTCCTGCACTGCTGGTGTTTCTTCAGGTGCAGTCTCTGCAAGAACTGTTGAAGGCACTACACTGAATACCATCATAGCAGAGAGGAATAAACTCAAAAGCATTTTACTTCTCTTTTTCATAATGTCTACCCTTCCTTTCGTGTTTGTATTAGATAATTCATATTATGTTTTTTGTTTGCCCCCACCTCATTTCCATTATATTTTATTTATACTCCACCCTCTATTATATGCTACTGTAATTCGTATTTTGCATATATTTTTGCATATAATATAGTAATTAGGTATTTACTTTATTATATCACTGCTAACTGTTTTGTTCAAGACATACTGACGTTTTTTAGCACAAAAACACATCGAAAAGTCTGGTTTTCAGGTTTCTGGCATGTATAAACGTAATAAAGAAATCCCCCCGTATCTTATGATTTGTTAAAATACGGGGAATCATCAGGTTTTTTCTTACTTATTTATATAGAATTTACATATTGATGCGACAGAGGAGTCTTTTTTAGTTCAGTTCCTCAAGAATTGCTGCTGTGAGTTCTTTTCTGTTTGTCTTGAAGTGGAAATACGGTCTTTCCTTGATTACGCGGATGTCTACCGGATATTCATATTCTTCCAGTGCATCTGCAAGACCTGCTTTTACTTCATCCAGACTCTTTGTTTCATCAAGGATTACAAAGAAATATGGAAGGAAATATCCTTCATGATCCTGATCTGGTACAAAGCAGAAGAATCCATCTTCTACACCAGCTACACGTACTGCTTTTGTCTCCATTCTCATCATGTAAAGTTCTCCGCCACCGAAACGCTTTGTTGTTCCACGTCCAAGAATGTATACAATTCCGTGTTCATTGATGTAAGCTTTATCTCCCGTATGTAACCAGCAGTTCCCATCTGGATGATTGATCAGTGTTCTTTCAGTAAGTTCATCACCTCTCCATCCCGCATAGTGGAGCATCATAGCAGGACCCGTCATACATAATTCTCCGATTTCTCCATAATTCAGTTCTTCCAGATCCTCTGAGAATACTGCCATAGTTGTTGCCGGCATTGGCATTCCAACGCATCCGTCTACCAGCGGGAACATCGGATTTGGAAGTGTAAAGTTTGAACATCCTTCACTCTGACCATATCCGGCACTTAAAGTTGCTTTAACATTATGCTTATGGAAGAATGCTTCTACTTCTTGTGTTTTCCTTTCGTTCATTGCTTCAGCTCCGGTTCCGATACTTCTTAGATGAGACATATCGTAATCTTCCGGAATTCTGTCACTCTTCATAAGCATTTCACAGAACATTGGAATCAGTGCCCAGAAGTTTGGCTTCTGCTCCATAAATGCGATATCAATATCTTCCAGCGGACAGAATGGATCAAGTACCATAATCAGTCCTGCTGACAATGGGAAGATTGCCATTGATACAGTTACTGCAATCAGTGCAGGTGGTAAGATTGGCAGCCACCATTTTTCCGGTACATCTGACGGCGGAATAAAGATGGACATCTGGAATGCAGTTGCTACTATATTAGAAGAAGAATGAATAACTAATTTAGAGATTCCTGTGGATCCGCTTGTATATGCGCCAAATACTGGTCTGTTCACATCTTCTTGTGCCATATAGTCTTCTGTATAATCTTTCCCAAGTGCCAGGAACTCGTCCCATGTAAGATCTCCTTCTGTTGTCTCTATCGCACCGGTATATCTGGATGCAATTTCTTTTTCAACATAGTCCGGGACAGATTTTCTATCTGCATAATCATATGGAGAAACCTTAATTACACGCTTCATTGGTGTCGTTGCACGGAACAGATCTTCATCTGACTTTGATGTATAATCCATGACAAATGCTGTCTCTGATTTTGATTTTCTGATTGCAAAACATAATTCTTCTGGAATGTCATCTCTGCAGATAATTGCAGCTCCGATTCTTTCTGCTGCGATCAGAAGGATAAAATGTGCCGGAACACTTTGCAGAAATACAGGAATTCTGTTTCCTTCACCAAATCCAAGTATCTTTAAAGATTTTGCTGCTTTATCAACTTCTCCCCAGAATTCTTTCCATGTAATTTTGTTTCCGTAATATTCAAATGCAATTTTATTTTCGTCTGGATTTTTTGCTCTTAAAAACGTTTCAACAGTTATTGTTGGCACTTCAACGTTGCGCAGTGCTTCTGGATAAAACTGTAACCATGGTTTATCAACGCTCGCTTTTCCAGTTAATGTTGCTCCTGTATTTTCCATAATTATTTACTTCCTTTTCCGATTATTTATTTGTTTTATAATGACGATTCGTATTCTATCATGGATATTTTTCCTTTTCAATAGAAGTGGTGAATTTGGCATATTGAATCAAACAAATCAACTAATTCATTTTTTTCAGGATTTCATTCAATAGGAAATTTTTTGTATAAATGTTCTTGTTTTCTTATTTTGTATGCAGTACACTAAAATTATAATAGAAGAGAGGGGCTTTTGATTATTATGAAAGAAAAAAACAGATTCAGTGTTCTGTTAGAGCATCTGACATCTATGGCCAATTTAAAAAATTATGTACTTGCCAAAGCTGTGCAGTATGATGAATCTTATATAAGCAAATGGATTAGTGGAAAATCACTTCCAACAGAAAAAAATCACGAAATTATTTTGCAGAATATCAGCCAGTGTATTGTTGAGGCTCTGACTGATGATAACCGGGACACTTTTTTAGAAGAATATCAAATTTCTGACGTTTCGAATCTTCAGAAAGCGATTTACGATCATCTCGAATCTGAATATACATATGTAAAAGAACTTCAGGTAACAACTGGTTCTAAAGTGGCTACTAAAATTTCATATTATCCGGAACTTACACTGGATCAGTTTATCTTTAAAATGAAACATCCATCACTCCGTAAAGTACAGTCGCTAAATATTTATGCTATGGTAGATATTCTGAATGTAGACACGAATTATCAGCTTTTAATTGCTGAATTTAACAGCATGCACAATGACATAGGACTTGTGCTTCCAGGAGTTCATTTTTCTTTAATGATTGATTTGGAATCGTCTTCAGATAATCCGGTTTATACGGCTGGTTTCCTGATGAATTTGCTTTCAAATCTTTCGAATATTGATTTTAATCTTTATTGCGGAACACAGGCACAGAAAAAAATGGTTTTTGCGATTAAAGATATTTATTCGCTTTCAGGTATGTTAGTTGATCAGAACCATTGTCTTGCTGTTACAACAATTGAAGATTCGTCTCTTTCAACGGAACTTTATTACAAATTAAAATTACTTTGCAGCAAAGAAACATTGCTTATTCGACGGACATCTATTCCTGAAATGATTCGTACTTACGAATATGAGCATTCACTGTTTGCCCGGAATTCTTCTTGTCTGCTTGGACATTTTACAGAACATTTTCTTCCAACTGATTTACATAATGAGCTGCTTGATAAGTATGGCTCTTTTATAGGAAAGACATACAGACCTGTACTTCAAAAAATGCATTCTCTGGTATCGCAGATACTTGCTGTTACACCGATAAGAGCACTGATTTATGCTTCTGCATTTACAGATTTTACAGTTACTGGCGAATTGGATTTCTATGGTTATCGAATTCAGCTTTCGCCGGAACAGCGTCTTCATTTTTTTAAGCATATGAAACATCTGCATGAAATTTCAAATGCGCTTCAGATTAAGATTTTGCCGAATGGTTTGCTGTCTGATTACCAGCATATCCCAAGACCGACACTGTTTTTTGCAGATGAGTTTTCTTATTTGCGTTTTAGGAGAAATACACCGTATTACAATATCTGTATTCTGAACAAAATTAGTTTGAATCGAATTTTTTCGGCCTTTTACGATACCGTTTGGGAGTTTGAATCCTGTATTGCACCGGATGCATATCTTACTCATGCAATCCATTCTGTAGAAATTTTGCAATCAGATGCTTCAGGTGATGTGCACAATTAAGAGAAGTCAAGTGGGCTGTTGCAAAATAGATGAGTAATCATCTATGGAGCAATAGCTCCATTTTTATGTCCAAAAGCAGAAAACGGACTCCGAAGAGCCCGCAATCCATGGTATAATTAAGTATGACCAAATACATAAAATACCATAAAAATTATACCGAATTCGGCGAGCCTTATCAACTGGTTTTGCCATTAAATTTGGAAGGTCTGGTTCCTGATGATGATTCTGTCCGACTGCTGAGCCACGAATTGGAGGATTTAGATTACAGTTTACTGTATCAGGCGTACTCTACCAAAGGCAGAAATCCGGCAGTGGACCCAAAGACCATGTTCAAGATACTGACCTATGCTTATTCCCAAAATATTTATTCTTGCAGAAAGATTGAAACCGCTTGTAAACGTGATATTAACTTTATGTAGCTGCTTGCTGGTCAGAAAGAACCGGATCACAGCACGATTGCAAGGTTCCGTACTGGATTTTTGGCAGACACCTGCGAAGCCCTGTTTTATCAGATGGTACGTCGCTTGGAACGAATGGGAAGAAAATATGTTTCTGAAAATACAGGAGGCGGTCACCCTACTGAACCAAGAGTACCTACAGGCTGTCCGTATAAAGAACGATGTTCCCGTGCTAAAGGGAATAAACGTCTGTACATCTCCAAAAGTTTCTTAGAGAAGCGTCAGGAATCCTATGAAAATATCCTGAGTGAAAAGGGGATCTTATACCGGATGAATCGCTCGATATGATGCTGGGATCCTTTCAATTACTACTGGAGATGCCGAAATTTGCTATTCGTGCGACAGCCTCTTTTCTCTTTCAGGCTGCCTGTAACCGTATTTTTTCAGAAGCGGTACGGTTTCTGGCATTATTTTCCATATTTTCGCGGCTGGTCGGAAATACCTGCGAGGTAATCGAGACTGCAGTCGTACGTCTTTGCCAGCAGCATCAGCGAGTCCAACGGGATCTCACGAATGCCTTTCTCATACCGGTTGTAGGTGTCCAGATGGCTGAAAATCTTCCGCGCCGGCGTTTCTTCTATTTTTCTGTACATGAATGAACTTCTTTTTCCTGTCCTGCTTCTTCTGCGGCTGCCACACTGAACCGGCCACGGCTGCAGCAGATGATCGTCTTTTTCGTCCGATCAATCGCATCGCTGGTCTCAATTTCTTCTGTCTTCATCGCAAGCGCCCCCGGAATGGCTCCGTGGGAAATCTCTACTGCGTCGCGGATATCCACGATCTGATAGCTCGACGGATCGAGTTCTTTTAATTCTTTTATTGAAATACTGGTACTCATGTAAATTTTCCTTTTCTTTCTTCTTTTGATTTACTTTTTGCGGATGTCTGCCATCGTATTCAACAACAGTTCCCGTTTCCAGAACACCAGGCCTGCACTTGCGAACAGAATCGCATACCGCAGGATCCTGTATGGGAACAGCAGATTGCAGATTACGCTTACTCCAATCAGAAATGCGGAACATGCCAGCAGAAATCCGGCATCCATCAGGTTTTCCTCAATGCCTTCTGCCACCAGAATCCGTTTGCTCACCACCTAGTGTCCAACCGAATACAGAATATAGCATGCCAGCGTCGTGTAACCGGCTGCAACATAACCGAAAATACGGATAAAAATAAAGTTCAGCACTACGTTGGCTACCGCTGCCGCCCGTGCCTGAATCGAAAGAGAGCGGTATTTTGAAGTAATGTTCATGAAAGAACTCCCTGCTTTCAAATTATTTGCGAGTTTTTGACGATTCAGAGCCATGCGAAATGGAAGAAAAATTGCGAATCATGGTTACATGAATGAGCTATTTTTGTGGAATTTCATATAGCGAGAAGCAACATCGAGATGCAGCGTAAGCGGAATCAAGATGGGGTTCTGAATCGTTATGTGTATTTTATGATACCAGCTCTTACATAAAGGTTAGTTTTTATCTGTCTGCGGAGTTTTCTTACATTCCAGTTGCATTTCATACACTCTGTTTCGTAAAAAAATCGTTCAAACGCATCATTTAATACCATAATTTCTCGAATATGTGAAAAAGATAAGTTATTAACTAAAACATCTGGATCTGTTACAAATTCGTTCGACACTGTCGAACTTTTTCCAAAATCTGGTAATTTAAATTCGCTCGACACTGTCGAACCAATTTGAGGATATACTTTATAAAACTGTCTACAAGCCTTAAAAAGCGTATAATTCATTCCTTTTTGATCAATTTGCTTTTCCAGATTTTTCAAAAGATGAGAACCATATTCTGCTCTGTCGCTGCCATCTTGTTCGTATTCAACTATATAATAACCAATCGCCCAATTGCGCAATGTCATGAGCTGATTTACAGCTGATTTACAGCACTTTTTGCTGCTGAACTTGCTTTATCATTTATTTGCTTAATACTATCTGCAAGCAGTTCAAATTCCATTGCATTACCTCCAATACATTGTCCTAAGACTGTTATAAATTCGCATAGACACAGTATACCACAGCTCCTGTGTCTATGCGATTTCTT
>OLSA01003170.1_pt1 | contig 11641 bp, 7 predicted proteins | sample 1672731 | NCBI WGS metagenome assembly OLSA01 (sample SAMEA3136718, study PRJEB25190) | human gut metagenome | biome: human gut; feature: human-associated habitat; material: faeces | place: Austria | collected 2013
GAGGGGGTATTTTACTGTGTAGTTTCTGTGTAGTCTATATGCAAAAATACCGCAATAAACAGCAATATTTGCAAAGACAAAAAATGCTGAAAGCCCGCATGAACAAAGGAAAAACCCGCATTTCTGCGGGTTTTCTTTTGGCGGAGATGGAGAGATTCGAACTCTCGAACCGCTTTTGACGGTTACACGATTTCCAGTCGTGCGCCCTCGACCAACTAGGCGACATCTCCATGTCGTTATCAGGACGGTCAAGCAAAGCCCTGACGAGAATTTATTATACCGTATTACCGGCATAAAAGCAACCCCCTTTTTGCAAAAAAGTTGCCCTAAAAGACATTTTTTCGCATTACGGGCAAAGAAAGGATTGCGCCCGGCCCTTTGGCGTACTATAATATTATAAATCACTTTCGGAAAAAAGGAAGGATAAGACCCATGAAACGAGTAGAGATCAAAGCACTGTTTGCGGAGCCGGAGCGCTACACCGCGGAGCCGGTCACTATTTGCGGCTGGGTGCGCACCCTGCGCTCCAGCAAGGCCCTTGGCTTCATCGAGCTGAACGACGGCAGCTACTTCAGCAATCTGCAGGTGGTGTTTGAGGAAAATAAACTGGCCAATTACGATGAGATCTCCCGCCAGAATGTCGGCGCGGCGCTTATTGTCACCGGCCGTCTGCTGCTGACCCCCGAGGCCAAGCAGCCCTTTGAAATCCATGCGGAGAAGATCACCGTGGAGGGCGCCTCCACCCCCGATTATCCCCTGCAGAAAAAGCGCCACAGCATGGAGTTCCTGCGCACCATCCAGCACCTGCGTCCCCGCACCAATACCTTCAGCGCGGCATTCCGGGTGCGCTCTGTCGCGGCGCAGGGTATCCACAAGTTCTTTACCGAGCGCGGCTTTGTGTACGCGCACACCCCGCTCATCACCGGCAGCGACTGCGAGGGTGCCGGCGAGATGTTCCGCGTCACCACCATCGATCCCGCCGATCCCCCCCTGACCGAGGACGGCAAGATCGATTACAGCCAGGATTTCTTCGGCAAAGCCACCAATCTCACCGTCAGCGGTCAGCTGGAGGGTGAGTGCATGGCCATGGCCTTTGGCAAGATCTACACCTTCGGCCCCACCTTCCGCGCGGAAAAATCCTACACCGGCCGCCACGCCGCCGAGTTCTGGATGATCGAACCGGAGATCGCCTTTGCCGACCTGGAGGACAATATGGTGCTGGCGGAGGACATGATAAAATATGTGCTGCGCTATGTGATGGAGCAGTGCCCCCGCGAGCTGGAATTCTTCAATAACTTTGTGGATAAGGGCCTGCTGGAACGCCTGAACCATGTGGTAAACAGCGACTTTGCCGTCTGCACCTACACCGAGGCCATCGAGCGGCTGCAAAAGGCCGATGTGGAGTTTGAGTACCCCGTAAGCTGGGGTGTGGACCTGCAGACTGAGCATGAGCGCTACCTCACCGAAAAGATTTTCGGTAAGCCGGTCTTTGTTACCAATTATCCCAAGGAGATCAAGGCCTTCTACATGCGCCTGAACGACGACGGTAAGACGGTGGCGGCCGTGGACCTGCTGGTGCCCGGCATCGGCGAGATCATCGGCGGCAGCCAGCGTGAGGAGCGTCTGGACATCCTGCTGGACCGCATCCACGAGCTGGGGCTGAATGAGGAGGACTACTGGTGGTACCTCGACCTGCGGCGCTTCGGCGGCGCGCGCCACGCCGGTTTCGGCCTGGGCTTCGAGCGGCTCATCATGTATGTCACCGGCATCCCGAATATCCGTGATGTACTGCCCTTCCCCCGTACCACCGGCTTTGCGGAATTCTAAACCGAATATATATGCTGAAGTCCTCCGCGTGGGATCCCATGCGGAGGACTTCAGTTTGTTTATTTACGGAGGGCGATTTAATCCGCAGAGAAGGTTTGCTGGAAGAACCGCCGGACCATTTCAGCGGTGTCATCAGTGTGGTCCTCGGCGGTAATCAGATAGTATTCAGAGCCATACAGGGGATCCTTCAGTGGGACAGCCCGAATCTGGGAAGAGGGAAGCATCCAGTTCGGCTGGAAGGTGGGGTAGACCCAGTTGTAGTTTTCTACGCATACATTGCGCAGCTCGGAGATGTTCTTGGAGATGATCTCCAGCTTGGGCACAAATCCGGCTCGCTGGCAGTGACGGAGAAAACCGTCTGTTTGAATATCTCCGGTACGGATCCCTTCTCGGATGGGATCATAGTACAGGATAAAGCTCTGCTCCCGCAGGTCGCCCACATCTACTTCCGCTTGTCCAGCCAAGGGGTGGTCCGCCCGCATGACAATACATAGCGGCTGATTGTGCAGCAGGGTACAGCGGGTACCCGGTATGGTGCAGAAGGCAGGCGTTTTATTACGGTCCTCCTGCCAAAAGACACGAGTGACCAGCAGCGCGTCAAATTCCCGACTGCGCAGGCAGGCTTCGACCTCCGAGGATTGGTAAAATAGAAACTGAATATTGTGCCCGGGGGCATACAGATAGAATTTTTCCATCAGCAGGCACTCGGTTTTTATGCTGATGCGCCCCAGAGGAAGACCGATGGTATAGGGCTTCTCATCCTGGCCCTTCAGCCGGCTGATGTGAAACTCCAGCGATTCATACTGTCCCACCACCTGTGCGATATAGGGAAGAACGCTGGTGCCCGGCCCTGTCAGCTTCAGGCGCTCGCCCCGGGCGGGACGGTCAAATAAGGTGATGCCCAGGGCCTCCTCCACACACTTCACCTGCCGGGAGACCGAGGAGGGCGCACAGGGGATCTCCTCAGCGACCTTGCTGAAATTCAGGTGGGTGGCCACCAGCAGTACAGTCTTCAGGTATTGGATCTCCATAGTGCGCCCTCCTTTTGGTTATGGCAGCGGGTAGGCAATGCAGCGGGGCTTCCTCAGTGTCTCAGTGACGGTAGGAAAGGGAATCCGCCCGAACAACGGATGTGGCATCCGTCTTTTTGGGGTCCTTCTTTTCTCCGGGCTGGGGGCGGCGGTTCCGGCGCAGGGCTTCATCCATGTGGATCTTGACGCCGCGGCTGGCCAAAGTGTGCTGCAGGGCGGGCACATCCAGCGCCTGCAGGCTGATATTCTCCTTGGCAGCCATGGAAACAGCCAAGCCGGCAGCTTCACCGGTGAGAACACAGGCGGGAATAAACCGTGCGACTTCCCAGCCGCGGCCGGTGGCGGAAACGATCCTTCCGGCTGCGGCAATGTTGGTGATCTCGGTATCGATGAGGCCGCCGTATGGGAACTCGTATACTTCGGCAGGGATTTCCAGCGAGTGGATCATGCAGCCGATTGAGCTTTCCACATACCGGTCAGGCACTACCTCCAGCTGCTCCTTGCCAACCAGCCGGCGGGTCATACGGAACTGCGGCATAAGCGGCAGGGTCATCTGCGCGTAGGAGGGGCTCTGGTGCTGCTTTAAGTAGTCCAGCGCCAGCTTGCGGCTGGTACGGATATATCCGTTGACGCCCTCACTGGTGGTGCCATAGTACATGGGGATCTCCGCCTCGCTGTTATCGGCATCGGGGCGAAGCCCCAGCCAGCGCAGCGGCAGTGCCTGCAGGGCCTGCCCGGTCTCCAGGCCTTTTTTCATGGTATCCAGGTCTATTTCATGTGCCCAGTGGGAAACAATGCTCCGCTGTGTTTCGGTGGGAGCGCCGGCCCGGAACATCAGGTCCAGGTCGCCGCTGGCATCCACAAAGGCCTTGGCCAGGTAGGCGGTGCGTCCGGATTTGTTTTCGACAATGACGCCCTTGCAGGTTTTACCCTCCATGATGGGCGCGCAGAAGTTGGTATCAAAAACGACCTGAATACCTTCCTGTTCCATCAGCTCATCCAGTGCGCACACGGCAGCCGGGATATTAAAATTGGTGCGGTAGCGGCCGGTGGGGGTGTCCACGGTATCGGGCCCGTTCCGCCAGCAATCTGGCAGGTTATCGTAGCCGTAGCGGATGCAGACATGCAGCAGCTCCTCCGCCAGGCCGCCATATACCTTGTGCCCCAAACCGTCATCCAGAGGCAGATAGATGCAGACATGGCCCAGGGTAGCCAGACCGCCCAGGATGATGCTTTTCTCCAGCAGAATGACCCGGGAGCCATTGCGTGCGGCCGAAACCGCGGCGGCTACACCGGCTACGCCGCCGCCTACTACGATCACATCCGCTTCCCCCGCAACGGGGATGGAATGGGATTGCTCAGTGATTTGCTTTGGTTTTTCCATTGATGGTATGCCTCGTTTCTTAGTGTATTATAGCAGATGCGCGGGAAGAAGGGAACAGGCCATATCGTCCCGGAAAAGCCGGTTAGGGCAGAATGTAGCTGCAGCCAAGGGCAATCACATAAACCACAATGATATAAACAGGAATCACCTTGATGGCATCGTGCCAAATAAAGCGGTTGTCTATCTCCTCACGGTCCAGCAGCAGCGCGGCGTAGATGGTACCTGCATAGGTCAAGAAGGCCATGTTGGCGCACAGGCTCAGCGTCGCGGCGGTAACAGATGCGCTGATCCCGGTGTCCAGCTGCATCTGGCATACAAAAGGCATGATGGCCGCGTTGCCCAACAGGGTAAGGGGGGTGCCGTTGCAGATGTTGGTGATGATGGTGATAACAATAGTAAGGAGAAGCAGCAGCAGCGGCAGCGGCATATTGCCGAATACGGGTTTAAGCAGGGAGATGATCCAGTCGCGAATGCCCAAATCAGCGGAAGCCATGGCATTGCCCAGGAAGGTGAAGCAGCCAACGATGCACACCACATTCCACAGGGTGCCTTCACTCAGCAGCTTCATGGGGTTGGCCAGCGGCTTGCCGTCTACTTTGATAAGCCCCAGAATGCCCAGCGCCAGCAGGAAAATGAGGGTAGTGCCGATAGGAGCCAGAACAGCGCTTCCGGGGAAGTCCTTCGGCAGCAGCGGGATCACGATGATATACAGGAAGGACAGGCAGAAGATGGTGAGAATGAGCTTCTGGCGCTTATTAAATTTCTTGGGAATGTTGCGCAGCGCCTCTACATTTTCAATATCCAGCTCCTTCAGCGGGGCAACATTGCACTTAAATACACCGGGGATCATAAAGGCCAGGATGCACAGCCATACCAGATTAACCAGGATGCACACGAACATATAGGTGAACATATTGATGCTCAGTCCAAAGCCCTGCATGCTGGTGTTGATAAGGGTGTAAATGGTAAGGGCAATGCCCTTGAAGGGGAAGCAGAAATTACCCATGCAGCCCAGGTAGATGCCCAGCAGCATGAATTTGCAGAATCTGTCCTGCTTATCATAGCCGCACACATCCCGGATGGACTCATAAATGCCGAAGTACAGCAGCGCGGTGGGGATAAACCCGATGAACATGGAAACGATAAAGCTGGAGAAGAACAGCGAGAACAGCAGCGCGACCGGGCGTCCTCGAAGCGCCTTGATGCTAAGCAGCTTGCGCACCAGCACATCGATCACGCCGGCTTCCTTGAGCGCCACGCACAGCGCAGATACAAAGATCAGCTGGGGGACGGTAGAACCGCCCATCCAACTGGAAACAGCGGCGGAGGATGTCAAAAAGCCGCTGTATACCATGGCGATAATACCCAGGATAGCAGCTAGGGTGGACTGGGAAGTGAATACTGTAAGCAGAATAACGCCGATAAATACGCCCAGGGCATTGGAGCCGACCTGTGTAACCACGGAGAACGGGCCCAGAATCCGGCCGAAAAAGAACATAAAGAGGAACGCGATCAAAATGATCGGCCATTCACGCTTTTGGACAGCTGACTTTGTCATAGTAGTTCACATGCAAGGCTAAGCACGGAGCTTTGCATGCGATCCTCCCTTCTGTAATTTTTATTCTCAGGTGAACGGTGATCTGCCGCCTTCGGTCGCGATCCGAAAACGGATTCCATAATAAATTGTGCACAATCTACACTTTTTATTTTAGAAAGCCTTGTGTATAAAGTCAATTGCACAATCCGCACGCACTGTTGCAACTTTGGCATGGAATTCGCTTCCGTCCCTATATGGAAGGCCCTCCCGCCGTCCCGCTGACCTGATTGGCGGCATGGCTCTCCCCTGTGGGAGTGTCTCATCCCCCGCAAAAAATGTATTTTCTCATACTTTGGGATGATTTACACCACCCGCTTTGGCTGGTAAAATAAGACCAGAACACAAAATACCGCCGATCCATCATACCATAAGGGGACTGGTCCCCTTCGGCATCCCGTGGCCCCCACGGGATGAATCCGTTGCAAAGGGAGGGAGCGCATGGCCAAAAATGTAGTCATCCGGTCGTCTGTCCGGGAACAGTACCAAAAATTCATGGCACGGGGCAGGGTGCTGTTTTTCACCGCGCCCTGCGGCTTTGGCAAAAGCATCCTGGCCGAAACGCTGCTTGCCGGGCAGCAGGTGCTTTCTCTCACCGCCGGGGAGCCGGACTTCGCCCTGCCGGCGGATGATAAGGACTGGCAGGTCCTCTTGATCGATGACCTGCGGCAGATGACCGAGGAGCCGGATCAGCAGGCGCTGTACCAGCTCATCCGGGAGTACAGCGACCGCCGGTTCGTCCTGCTTTCCCGCGGGGCGGTGCCGGGCTGGCTCATGGCCTTCCAGTATGCCGGGCTTATGGCGGTGCTGGATGCCGACGCCCTGCTTTTTGACCGGGAGGATATCCGCAGCCTGTTCCGGCAGCAGGGCACCTCCGTCAGCGAATCGGAGCTTTCCGAGATCCTGCGGGAAACCAGCGGCTACCCGCTGGGCGTGGCGGTCATCGCCCACTGCATGGTCGGCGGCCGCCCCTATGGCCCGGAGCTCATTGCCCAGGGCTACCACGAGGTCTTTTTCTACTTTGAGGCGGCGGTCTACCGCCGGTTCGATCTGCCCATTCGCCGTTTTCTGCTGGAGCTTGCCCCCTTTGAGAGCTTCGATGCCGAGCTGGCCCGTATGGTCAGCGGCGATCCCCACGCCGGGGAACGCCTGGCCTGGCTCCAGCACAATACCACCATGCTGCGCCCCGATGATGTGCAGCGGTTCCGGTTCTGGCCGCAGTTCCGCACCTTTTTGCTGTGGGAGATGGACCGGGAATACAGCGAGGAAAAGCGCCGCACCGTTCTGGGCCGCGGCGGCCTCTACTACGAGCTGAAAGAGGATTACAGCCATGCGCTGGAGTGCTACACCATGGCAGGGGATCATTCCAAGGTCTCCGAGCTTCTGGTGCGCAATGCCGAGCTTCATCCCGGCATGGGCCATTACAGCGAGATGGAGAAATACTACCGCAGCCTGCCGGAGCAGGAGATCGCCGCCTCCCCGGCGCTGATGCAGGGCATGAGTATGCTGTGCGCCCTGGCGGCCGATTATGAGGGCAGCGAGCGCTGGTACCAGGCGCTTTCTCAGTTTGCCCGCTGCCGTGCCAAAAGCGACGCGGCCGGGCGGCAGGCCCGGGGCCGGCTGGCCTGGTTGGATATCTCCCTGCCGCAGCGCGGCGTCACCGATCTCGCCGCCATCATTCCCGCGGCCTACCGGCTGCTGGTCAATAAGGAAGTGACCCTGCCGGCCTTTTCGGTCACCAGCGCCCTGCCCAGCATTATGAACGGCGGCAAGGACTTCAGCGAATGGAGCCGCCGGGATGACCTGCTTTATCAGACCATCCGTGTCCCGGTGGAGGCCATTCTGGGCCGGGATGGCGTGGGTCTGCCGGATTGCGCCATTGCCGAAAGCAAGTTTGAAAAAGGCGAGGACATCACCGCCCGTATGCTGGCCCTGATGCCCCGATTGGGGGAGATTCAGCGGGACGGCACCCCGGATATTGAATTCGCCGCGGTGGGCCTGCTGGCCCGCAGCCAGTTGGCGGCCGGCCACTCCCAGGATGCCCGCAGGACGCTGGAAAGCCTGCGGCAGCGCTTCGCGGAAGGCGGCCAAAGCCGATTTTTGCCCAATATCGATGCCATGCTGTGCCGCGTTGACCTGCGGACTGGCGATACCGATGCCGTAGATAGCTGGTACCGGGAAAAGGCCCCGCGCGACCCCCTCAGCATCAATATCATGAAGCGCTACCAGTACTTTACTCAGGCCATGGCGGAGCTTGCTCAGGGCCGGCCGCAGGCCGCCCTGCTTACCCTGGCTCCGCTGGAACCCTACTGCATCGCCTGCCAGCGGAAGATGGATCACACCACCCTGCTGCTTTTGCGGGCCGTGGCCCAGTACCGGCTAAAGGACGAAGCCTGGCAGCAAAGCCTTACCGATGCCCTGCGCATTGCCGCCGGGTTGGGGTTCATCCGCCCGGTAAGCTGCTGCGGCGCCGCCCTGCTGCCCCTGCTGCAGGCCCTGCCCAGCCCGGAGGAAGAGAGCTGGTACCGGCAGGTGGTGGCCTTTGCCCGGGTGCAGGCCGCCCGGTATCCCTACTTCCTGGTGCCGCCCCTGCCCCCCGGCGAGGAAATGACTGCCACCGAGCTGCAGGTGCTGCGCCTGATGTGCGCCGATAAAAGCAATGCCGAGATCGGCCGTATCCTGGATATCAAGCTGCCCACGGTAAAAACCCATGTCAGCCATATCCTCACCAAGTTGAATGTCAGCCGCCGCAGCGAGGCCAAAACCGCCGCCCGCCGCCTGTGGCTGGTAGAATAAAAACTGTAATTCTGGAGGAATGTATGAAGAAACGAGTATGTAGTATTTTGCTGGCCGCCGTGCTGTGTGTTACCATGCTGTCTGTTGTAGCATTGGCGACGGAATGTGCCGATGGCGCACACACCTACGATGAAAACCTGTGGGCACCTAATGCCAATGGCATAAGCCACAGCCCAAGATGTGACAAATGCGAGCATGTTAGAGAGAATCCAACAATTCAGCATTATGATATCAACAGAGATGGTATATGTGATGCATGCCGGGTTGGCTTGGGAGCGTATTTAGGCAACTCTCCTGCTCAGGGGGGATGCTTTACAACCTTGCAGGGGGCACTGGATTATGCCGGCAATGAAAGAGACTCAATAACGGTAAATCCAATTAGGAACCAGGAGAGCGTGACTTACAGTGGAAAGAATACGCAGGTAACGCTTAATTTGGCTGGAGTAACCATAAATGAATTGAAAGTAACAAGCGGCAAGCTTACCATAACAGGGAATGGTAGAGTTACTAAGCTGGAAGTTAGCGGCGATACCGTTCAACTCTCCGGCGGCACCTACGGCAAAATTACCGGAGTCACTGATAAGAACACCCTGTTGGGCCCCGGCTATGTATTTGATGGTGATACTGTTAAGGAAGCCCCCATCAAGAGTGTCACGGCATCCGTAATGGACCACCATAACAACGCCAAATATTGCTACACCGCCGAACAGGCTCCTGTTCTTACCGCGGCCATTACCCCGGACAATGTGACCGGTGTGACCTACCAGTGGTACAAGGTAAACGGCAGCGAGAAAACCGCGATTGATAATGCTACTGCCCAAACCTATACAGTGGAAACCGGCCTGAATGCGGGGAACTACGATTACTGCTGCACAGCCACCGTTGGCACCTACTCCCTCACCAGCGAGGAAGTCAAAGTGACCATTGCCAAGGCGGATGGCCCCCAGCTGGGCACCATCAATGTGAACCAGGTCTACAATGACACCGCCAGCAAGACCATCAATATCAATGATTACATTGGTACAGATCTGAACAAACTGGCAAAGGATGCAGGAACACTGCGTTTCCACACGGGAACTTATTCTCCCGTAGACACGATAAAAAGTGGCTGGGGTGTGGATGTTAATACTGGTGCCATTACTTATCAACTGGCTAATGGTCTAAGTGTAAATGACGAAATTACAATAACCATGCAAGTTGGATATAATGATCAGACCTATTCTAAGAACCACGAGGATGCCACCGTTACCGTAAACATTACCCTCACCAAGATCACCCCCACCGGCACTCCCAATTACACCCCCATCACCTCCAGCGGCAAGACCCTGGCCGATGCCCACCTCAATGCCGATAATGCATTCTCTGTGCCCGGCACTGTAAAATGGGTAGGGGAAACGGATGAGCTTGACCCCAGCACTGTTCCCGTAGAAAAAGACAAGGCCTACACCTGGAAATTCACCCCGCGGCTTGATAACTACGAATCCATTACCGGCTCCATCATCCTGTGGACCGAAAGCGGCAGCGGTGTGGTGATCATCACTCCCTCCCAGTCCGGTGAAAGCACCCCCGCCAGCAACCCCAATACCGGCGCGGCCCATGTGGGCCAGCCGCTGCCCGGCTTGGCCCTGCTGGCGCTTGCAGCTCTGTGCCTGTATGCAGGCACCCGCCGCTTCTAAACAGCCATCCTCACTTACCTCTCTGGGGGCAGCAGTAGGTTCAAAACCTGCCGCTGCCCCCATTCTATCCCATGTGTGAGTTGAACCCCGGCCGAAGATGTGATATAATTTTCCCCAGCGCGGCATGGCCGCCAAAAACCGTGACCGGAGGGCCCTATGAATACCTTCTTGAAGCTGGCTTTTTTGTTCTATATCGGTTCTTCGCTGGGCTGGGTGCTGGAGCTTTTCTTCCGGCGCTTTATTTCCGGCAATAATCCCGAGCGCAAGTGGATCAACCCCGGCTTTATGGTGGGGCCCTATGTGCCGCTGTACGGCACCGGGCTTTGCATCCTGTACCTGGTTTCCCGCCTTTCGGAAAGCCGTCAGATCGCCGACCCCGTGTGGAACCACATTGCCATGCTGGTGCTGATGGCCGCCGCCATGACCGCCATCGAGTACATTGCCGGCATTCTGCTGCTGAAGGTGATGAATGCCCGTCTGTGGGATTACAGCCGCCGCTGGGGTAATGTGAATGGCCTTATTTGCCCCCTGTTTTCCGCCATTTGGGCAGTGATGGGCGCGGCCTATTATTTCTTTGTGGATCCTTTCATTTTGCGGGCACTGGATTGGCTTTCCCGCAATTTGGCGTTTTCCTTTGTCATCGGCGCGTTTTTCGGCGTTTTCGCCATCGATTTCGTCTATTCCACCCACCTCATGGTCAAGATAAGGACATTTGCCCGCGAGAAGAATGTGGTGGTCCGCTATGAGGAGCTGAAGGCCTACTTTAAGGCCGGCCGGGAAAACGGCCGCCAGCACTTTTTCCTGGCCCTGCATACCGAGATCCCGCTGCGGGAAAAGCTGCAGCAGTACTACGATTACCGCCGGGCCCGCCGGGAGGAGCTGGACCGCATCCTGCACGGAGAGGACGGCACCAGCAGCACCGCCAAAGCAGAATAAGCCTTTTTACCGGAGGGAAGCGGCGAGCTTCTCTCCGGGCCTTTTTATGTGGGTAGGCCCCATCTCATCTTGCCTGCCCGGCGGAGGCCAGTTTGCAGTCGCCTATCGGCGTCGCGGGGCCTTTTGCAAAGGCATAGTTAGCACCGCTCGCCGCGGGGGCCTTCCTTTTGCTCCTGCAAAAGGAAGCAAAACAGGGCAAAGGGGAACCGGGCTTTCCCCTTTGCAAACCCCTTTGACGCTTAGCTGTGCTGGCTACGGATTAGGATTTTTCTGGGGAGAAAAATCCTAATCCGTACTGCGCACAGATACGCTCCAAAGGTAGCCACGGTGTATCTGCCCCCACCGCCTTGCGGTGCCCGAAAAAATCTTCGCGCTGCTCGCTTGCTCGATTTTTTCG
>OLSA01003181.1_pt1 | contig 11608 bp, 10 predicted proteins | sample 1672731 | NCBI WGS metagenome assembly OLSA01 (sample SAMEA3136718, study PRJEB25190) | human gut metagenome | biome: human gut; feature: human-associated habitat; material: faeces | place: Austria | collected 2013
CAAGCATGGTGAAGTAAGCCAGCTTCTACTGCTGAAGCATACGAGAGCCGCAGTGCCTGTAACAGGGCGCTGCGGCTCTTTTTGTTATTATAAGGGCTATATAAAAGAGGGGAGAAGAAATCATGAAGATCGAACCCAGAGAATATGAGCTGCCCAGCGGAAAAGCACTGCTCGTCCGCAGTGTAACTGCCGCAGATGCTGAGGTACACATCAAATTCAAGTGCATGACCTCCGGTGAGACACACTTTATGGCGCGTTACCCGGAGGAATGTGTTTATAGTCCGGAAACGGCAGCCAGTCTGGCAGCTTGCGAGGAGAGCCCCTTTAACTTTGAGGTCGGTGCATTCGACGGGAAAGAGCAGGTTGGGCGTATCGGTGTCTGCTGTGTTCGGAGTATGCTGAAATATCGCCATCGTGCATATATGGGAATCTCCATTCTGAAAGACTACTGGGGCTGCGGCCTGGGCAGCTACCTGATACAGCTTGCCATCGACCAGGCCCGGGCCAACGGCTTCGAGCAGCTGGAGCTGGGGGTGTACAGCGATAACAGCCGTGCCATCCATCTCTATGAAAAGTTCGGCTTTGAGCGCTATGGCATCCAGCCCCGGGCCTTTAAGCTGAAGGACGGCACCTACCGGGATGAGATCATCATGATGAAGATGCTGTAACCGGAATAGAGCAGAACAAAAACGCCGCCGACGGTTCAGAAGCCGTCAGCGGCGCTTTGCTTATTCAGTCAGCAGCGGTCAATGGATCAGGCCTTGGCCTCGCTGTTGTGCTCTGCCTTCTTGTAGGCGGAGAAGGAGTGGAACACGATGTTCAGGCCCAGAACGATCAGCAGGACAGCCAGGATGAGCTGCAGGCCGTTGGCGATGAACACAGCGCCCCAAGTGGTCTCACCGGCAGGGATGGTGACAGCAGCGGCATTGCTGATGGCCTTGACCATAGCCATGAGACGCTGCACCAGAGCGGTGAAGGTGACGCAGAGCATGATGATCAGCGGGGGGAAGAGCATCTTGTTGCTGCGGCCGGTGACCTTCAGGAAGACGCACAGGGTAGACAGGACCAGAGCGCTCAGCAGCTGGTTTGCAGAACCGAACAGGGGCCAGATGTTGGCGTAGCCGATCTTGGTCAGGATGAAGCCGAACACCAGAGTGATGAAGGTGGAGAAGTAGACGTTGCAGAGCAGCTTGCGCCAGCCCTCAGCGTGCTCCATGTCGTCCACGCTGAACAGCTCCTGGAAGCTCATGCGGCCGATACGGGCCACGGCATCCAGACTGGTCAGAGCCAGTGCGGAAACGCACATGGTCATAAAGACGGTAGCGGCATAAGCGGGGACACCGAACATCTCAAAGAAACCGGCGACGCCGCGGCTGAAGATCTGGAAGGGAGTACCGGCGGCGGGGGTGCCGTCAGCAGCGGCAGCAGCACCGGCGACGCAGAGAGCCAGAACAGCCAGCAGGCTCTCGAGGATCATGGCGCCATAGCCGACCTTCAGCATATCCTTCTCGTTCTCGACGGTCTTGGAGGAAGTGCCGGAAGAGACGAGGCTGTGGAAGCCGGAGACAGCACCGCAGGCCACGGTGACGAACAGGATGGGGAACATGGTACCCAGCTTCTCGTTGGTGAAACCGGTGAAGACGGGCAGGTTCATGGTGGGATGAGCCACCAGCAGGCCGACCACAGCGCCGGCGATCATGGCCACGAACATAAAGGTGGTCATGTGGTCACGGGGCTGCTTCAGCAGCCACATGGGCAGAACTGCGGCAAAGAAGATGTAGACGAAGGTGATGTAGCTCCATGCAGCCTTGCCCAGAATGATGGGCAGGTTCGCACCGATGACGAAGGACAGCACGATGAAAACGATGCTGATGACGCTCTCTTTCCAGCCGGAGAAGTTGAACTTCTTCTGGATGAGGCCGAAGACGACAGCGAAGACCATGAACATGATGGAGACCATACCGGCAGCGCCGTTGGTCTGCGCAGCCTCCACCAGAGCACCGTCGGCGCCGAAGGCGTTGAAGGTTCCGGCCACCATGTCAGCAAACGCTGCAATGACGATGCCGCAGAACAGCCAGCAGAACAGCAGGAACAGCTTGCGGCCGGTCTTGCCGATGTACTTCTCGATCAGCATGCCCATGCTCTTGCCGTCGTTCTTGACGGAAGCGTACAGAGCGCCGAAGTCGGTGACAGCGCCGAAGAAGATGCCGCCCAGCAGCACCCACAGCAGGACAGGCAGCCAGCCAAAGGCTGCGGCCTGAATGGCACCGGTGACAGGGCCTGCACCGGCGATGGAGCTGAACTGGTGTGCAAACACGGTCCAGCCGTTGGTGGGGACATAGTCACGGCCATCCTCGTGGACGACTGCGGGGGTCTTGGCGGTGGGGTCGATGCCCCATTTGTTGGCCAGCCAGCGGCCGTACAGCGTATAAGCGCCGAGCAGACACACGGCTGCGATCAAAACGATGACCAGCGTATTCATTTCTTTTACCTCTTTCCTTTCTTTCACACCGGCAATGGCCGAAGCAGGACGGCTGTGCCCAAAAGCAGGGCAGGCGAAACGGCCCGGAGGGGTGAAAAAAGCCTCCGTCCTCATGAAAGATAGAGACACAAAGATGTATCCCATCTTCCTCGAAGACGAAGGCCAAACGGTGCATCTGCACCGGTCGTTCTCCGCGGTACCACTTCGTTTGCTGCTTTCGGGAGCAGCCGCTTGCGCGTACAGGCGTTCCTGCCGCCGATACGCCGCCCTGTAACGTGGGCTGAACGGCCATGCACTACTGCCGCAAGCGGGTTCGCACAGGCTGCTCGCAGGTGAGGGCTGATCGCACTGTGCTGCCGTCTTGCACCGGAATGGCGGCTCTCTGAGCGCAGGGAATGCGAAAAGTCATGTCCTGTTCATTGCATTTGCCGAATGATTGTGTATACTTTAGTCCCGATTTCATAATTTGTCAATATATTTTGGGCAAGTTAGGAGACTGTGCCATTTTTGCGGGGGAGAAACTAAGAAAATTTAGGCGATTTTTGTTCAGATGTGAGATGAATAAAACTGAATGCCTCCACAGGTGAAATCTGCTAAACTCCCGGAAAGAAAGACCGAATACTTGACTTTTATACTTTCAAGTGCTAAAGTAACAGAGTAATAGAAAGACCCCTGCCGCACCCTGCGGCACTTTGCCCTAAAGGAGGCAGCTATGGCGGACAAGAACCCCAGAAGAAACCCCACCACCGACGCACTGTTCGACGCGATCCTGAGTCTTGAGACGAGGGAGGAGTGCTACAACTTCTTCGAAGACCTCTGCACGGTCAAGGAGATCTCCGATATGGCCCAGCGTCTGGAAGCGGCCAAGCTCCTGCTCGGCGGCAGCACCTACGACCAGATCGTAAAGGCGGTGGAGATCAGCACCGCCACCATCAGCCGCATCAACCGCTGCATCCAGTACGGCTCCGGCGGCTACCGCGACACCATCGAGAAGGTACAGAAGAGCGCAAAGCCGGAGTGACATCCGGGCGGCGAGGCACATAGGATGGACTGCGCCCGATTCCTATTATAGAAAGGAAGGTCCTTCTTATGGCTGATACCACCAACTGCACCCCCTGCGTTTCCTGCGGCTGCCCCGCGCTGCCGAGAGTTTCCTTCGACCAGGCCGTCGTTGACCTGATGGAGAGCATCGCTCTGCAGGAGTCGGCCCTGAGCCACATCCTCTGCGCCGAGACCCAGAAGATGAAAGCCGCCCTCAGCATGGAGGAGCTGGACCTGTGCAAGCTGCTGGAAGTCAACGACTCCGCCACCAACATGGTCCACGCCGTGGCGAACCTTGAGCTGGTTCTGAAAGAGAAGCTGGAATTCATCGCCAACAACCTCTACTACCCCTCGACGGGGAACAGCACCACCACCGAGAGCTGATGTCAAAATGCGACTGCCCGCCCGCAATGGGTGGGCGGTTTTTGCTTTCCGGGGCGGGGCTGCCTAAAAATATGTATAAAAGTCGGAAAAGTGTTTTGTTGGAATTGCTGAATATCGAAATCTGTGCTATACTATATAATGTTTATCCAAAGAGAAAGGGGAACCTGACCTTGCTGCACTACGATGCGATCCTGTTTGACGTGGACGGTACGCTCATCGATTCCGCCCCCGGCATTCTCAATACACTGGAAGAAGTTTTCAGCTCCATGGGCGTTGACGTCGCCCGGAGCGACCTTGGCCGCTACATCGGCCCGCCCCTCCGCAAGAGCTTCGGCGAGCATTTCTCCGACCCTGCAAAAATCGAGGAGGCCACGAAGCGCTACCGCGTGAGCTACGCCGCCAAGGGCTGCCACGAGGGCGATGTCTACCCCGGCGTGGCGGAGATGCTGGGCCGTCTCAAGGCTGCGGGCCTGACCCTCTGCACGGCCACCTGCAAGCCCACCGACGTTGTGAGGCCCATCCTCGAAGAGCAGGGCCTTGCGCCTTACTTCTCCTTCGTGGGCGGCGCGTCCATGGATGAGAGCCGCGACAACAAGACCGACGTCATCCGCCACGTCCTCGCCCAGCCCGTCATGCAGGGCAAGCGGGTGCTGATGGTGGGCGACCGCCGGGACGATATGCAGGGCGCTGTGAACTGCGGCCTGGACGCCGCCGCTGTGCTCTACGGCTACGGCGGCAGGGAAGAGGTCGCCCCCTTTGCGCCGGTCTTCATGGCCGCTGACTGCAAAGAGCTGACGGACTGGGCTCTCCGCCCGGCGGACGAGCTTTCCCATTCCTGAAACGAGAGGGACTGAATCTATGAGTCGAAAAAAACAACAACAAAACGAAACCATGACTCCCATGCAGCATCGGGCCGTTCTGGTCTGCATCCTCTGCGTGCTGGCGGTGCTGCTGACCTTCGGCATCACCACCACCCTCCTCAAAAAGGAGGAGCCTGCCCCCTCCGTCTCGGAGTCTGTGGCAGACCCCACCTCTGGCGAAGACCTGTCGGGCCACTACCAGATCGACAACGCCTCCACCGCTCTGCTGACGGAGACCGCCGACGCCGGCACGGACTATCTGAACGACACCCTTTTTCTGGGCGATTCCAACACCGTCCGCCTCTATAACAACGGCCTCATCTCCCTGCAGCAGTTCTGCGCCAAAGAGGGCATCGGCACCCAGGTAGCGCTCAACGAGGGCATCGTTACCTTTAAGAAGGATTCCAACCATTACACCATCCCTCAGGCGGTGGCCATGATGAAGCCCCGCCGTGTGGTCATGACCTTCGGCACCAACGACACCGGGATGGAAGTCCCGGACTTCATCGCCCACTACACGGCCCTCATCCAGGCCATCCAGCAGAGCTACCCCTACACCGACATCATCGTCAACACGGTGCCGCCGGTCCCGGCTGACCACTCCAACTACCCCCACATGGACCAGGCCAAGATCGACGACTTCAACATGGCCCTTCTGGATCTGTGCGAGCAGCTGGGCGTCCGCTTCCTCAACTCCGCCGAGGCCCTCAAGGGCAGCGACGGCTACGGCATCGCGGACTACTACACCAGCGGCGACATCCACCTCAAGAGCGCCGGCCTCAAGGCAGTGCTGAACTATCTCCGCACCCACGCCCTGCAGACCGAGGACCGCCGCCCCGACACCAACAACATCCCCACCCGCACCATGGAGTATGTCTCCAACCCCAGCTCCGCCGTGGCCGCTCCCAGCTCGGAGGCTGTCAGCTCCAGCGAGAGTCAGGCCGAGAGCGCCAGCAGCTCGGAGAGCTCTTCCAGCGAGAGCACCAGCGAGGACAAAAAGTACGAGGCCCACTACCGTGTGGACAAGAACGGCGGCGGCACTCTGAGCGTCGGCAATGACACCGGCAACAGCTCTGTGACCTACACCGTCACCGACCCCGACAAATCCATCACCGTGACCGCTGTCCCGGCGGAGGGCCACGTCTTCGTCAAGTGGAGCGACGGCCTCACCAGCAAGACCCGCACCGACACCGACTTCAAGCAGAATCTGGACGTCACGGCAGTCTTCGGCACGGCCTCCGTCCACATCACCAGCGAGGGCAAGGGCGCTGTGGGCAGCTCCTACACCTTCAAGGCTGCCTTGAGCGGCAAGTACGCCAAGACCGAGAACCTGCGCTGGTACGCCAACGGTCAGGAGGTCATGCAGGCCGCCGGCAAGTCCAGCATCACTGTGGTGGTGGACAGCTCCATGGCCAACGCTTCTTATAAGATCCATGCCGTCGTCACCTACAACGACTGCAAGGTGAGCAGCAACACCCTGACCATCACCATCGGCAGCGGTGTGACCAGTGAGTCCGGCTCCACCAGCAGTTCGTCCTCGTCCCATGCCGGTTCTTCCGGCAGTACATCCTCTTCGTCTTCCTCTGCAAGTTCGGGCAGCTCTTCCCACAGCACCAGCAGTTCGTCGTCTGGCAGCTCCAAGGCAGAGTCGGAGTCCGAAAGCAAGGCCGAGTCTAAGGCAGAATCCAAGACTGAGAGCAAAGCTGAGTCCAAGGCCGAGAGCGAAGCAGAATCCAAATCCGAAAGCAAAGCAGAGTCCAAGGCCGAAAGCAAGTCGGAAGCCTCCGCCAGCAAGGAAGCCGAAAGCAAGGCAGAATGACGCCCCGCACCTTCCTCTGCGCAGCCGCATAGGCTGAGCCGAGAGGAGGCGAGCGGATGTTCCGTGAAGAAATGCGAGTCCTCGGCCTGCCCGGCGCAGAAGATGTGACCGACGGCAGCGTGGACTACTACGACATGGATTGGGAAAACGTCGAGAACGGCGTGACGGAGGAGCAGATGGCAAAGTGCATCGCAAAAGAGTGCGCCTGCACGCCGCGCTGTAAGTGCAGCGGAAATTTGCCGGACCAGTCCGACGATGAAGCCTATGAAATGACGTTGGAATGATAAAAAATACGAGAAGCCAGCTCTGCCGGGCGGGGCTGGCTTCTCGCTGTTCTCAAACCGCATCGCAGCCGCACCCGCTCAAGGCGGCAGGCGGCTCGAAACATGATAGAGAAGGGAAAGAAACATGGCAAAATATTATTGCATCCTCTTCGATGCAGACAATACGCTTCTGGACTTTGACGCCGCCGAGAACAAGGCGCTGGCTGAGACGCTGGTGGAATACGGCATCGAGCCGGACGCCGGGACGGTGCAGACCTACCGGGACATCAACTCGGAGCTGTGGCGTCAGCTGGAAAAGGGCCAGATACGCCGCGACAAGCTGATGGGGGAGCGCTTCACCCGCTTCCTCAAGGCCATCAACGCAGCCGGTGACGGCGTGGAGATGAACCGCTGCTACCTCGACCACCTGTCCTCCCACCCCGACCTGATGACCCCCAATGTGCTGGACGTCCTCGGGGAGCTTTCCGAGGTGGCGACGCTGGCCATCGTGACCAACGGCTTCGAGAAGGTGCAGAGCCGCCGGGTGGCAGAATCCGGCATCGGGGCCTACCTTGAGGACGTCTTCGTCTCCGAGAAGCTGGACAGCGAGAAGCCCAGCCGCCGCATCTTCGACTCCGCCCTCCGCGCTCTGGGCGTGGAGAACCGGGAGCACGTCCTGGTGGTGGGCGACGGCCTCACCAGCGACATTCAGGGCGGCGTGAACGCGGGCCTCGACACCTGCTGGTTCAACCCCGGCCACGCCGAGAACCCGGGCAAGGTGAGCCCCACCTACGAGATCGCCTCGCTGGAAGAGCTCTACCCGCTGGTGATGGAGCCGGAAGAGCTGGCGAACCTCGGCCTCAAGCACCGCCGTCATCAGCTGTAACGGCGGGAATGTCCCTATCCACCCTACTGGAAAAGAACACGGAAGAACGATATGCTGATTCATTTGGAAAAACTCGGAAAGAGCTTTGGCGAGAAAGTCGTCCTGCACGACGTGAGCGCCAGCGTGGAAAAAGAAGACCGCATCGGCATCGTGGGCCAGAACGGCGCAGGCAAGACGACCCTGCTCAAAATTCTGACCGGCGTCTACACCGACTATGACGGCGAGTTCAGCGTGACCCACGGCGTGACGCTGGGCTATCTGGAGCAGAACGCAAAGCTCGATGTCACGCTGGATATTTACGGGGAGATGCGCTCTTCCTTCGCCCCTGTGCTGGACGCCATGGCCCAGATGCAGATCTTGGAAAAGAAGATGGCGGCCTCTCCCGACGACGCCGCCCTTCTCGAAAAGCACGACGAACTGCAGAACATCATCGACGCCGCCGACGGCTACAACATGGACGTCAACATCAAGAAGGTGCTGTCCGGCATGGGCTTTGCGCAGGATACCTGGAGCAAGAATGTGGGCGTCCTCTCCGGCGGTGAGCTGACCCGTCTCCGTCTGGCCAAGCTCCTCCTCGAGAAGCCGGACGTCCTCATTCTGGACGAGCCTACGAACCATCTGGACTTCGCCACCATGGAGTGGCTGGAAAACTACCTCAAGGGCTACTCCGGTGCCGTTCTGGTGGTCAGCCACGACCGCTATTTCCTCGACAACGTCTGTACCAAAATCTGGGAAGTCTCGTTCCAGACCATGACCACCTATAAGGGCAACTTCTCGGCCTATCTGCCCCAGAAGGAAGCCGCCGACGCCCTGCGCCAGAAGCAGCACGACGCCGACGTGGCGCTGGCCGAAAAATTACAGGACTACATCGACCGCAACCTCGTCCGCGCCTCCACCACCAAGATGGCCCAGAGCCGCCGCAGGCAGCTGGAAAAGCTGGAGATCACCGAGGCCCCTCAGGACGAGACCAACCAGCTCAAGTTCCGCTTCGAATACGACGTGGAGCCGTGGAATGAGCTGGTGCTGCTCAAGAACCTGACCATTAAGATCGGCGACCGCACCCTGCTGGAGCCCTTCACCTATACGGTCTGCCGCGGCCAGCGGCTCATCATCGCCGGCCCCAACGGCGCAGGCAAATCCACCCTGATGCAGGTGCTGGACGGCAAGCGCCGCCCCTCCGGCGGCATGGTGCGCCTTGGCACCGGCGCACGGCCCAGCATCTTCGCCCAGCAGCAGAACCGCATCGGCGCGGGCCGCGTCATCGACGTCATCTGGAACAAGTACCCCCGGATGACCGAGCTGGAAGTCCGCAGCCATCTGGCAAAGCTGGGCTTCCGGGGCGAGACGGTCTTCAAGCCCTGCGAGGCCCTGTCCGGCGGCGAGCTGGCCCGACTGCGCTTTGCAGAGATCGTGCTGGAACGCCCGAACCTGCTGTTCCTGGACGAGCCTACCAACCATCTGGACATCTACACCCGCGAGAACCTGACCGAGGCGCTGATGGCCTACACTGGCACGCTGCTCCTCGTCACCCATGACCGCCACCTGATGAACAGTCTGGCCTGCCCCATCCTCTACCTCGAGGACGGCAAGGCGGTCATCTACCCCAGCTATGACGCCCTGATGGGCCGCGCCGCTCCCGCCCCCGTGGCCGAGAAGAGCAGCGAACCCGCCAAGGCGGGCTACGGCAAAGAGCAGCGCCGCCGCCGGGCCGAGCTGCGCGCTAAGATCAAAGCCTGCGAGGACGAGATGGAGGCCTGCGGCGCCCGCGAAGTGGAGCTGGAAAACGAGATCAACTCGCCGGAAGTCTACAACGACCCCCAGCTTTTGCGGGAAAAGAGCGACGAGCTCAGCGACCTGCGCTTCCATCAGGACGAGCTTTTCGCCGCATGGGAAGCCGCTGTCGAAGAGCAGGAGCAGTACGAGCAGACCGCCGGCGGCGAAGAATGACCGATGCAGCAAAGGGGGAGAGCCGATGGCAAACCGAAACCATGACCCAAAGAAAACACACGAGATCGCACTTTCCGGCCTGCTGTTCGCGCTGGCGATGGCTCTTTCCTTCATCGAAGGCACACTGGTCATCCCGGGCCTTGCGCCGGGCATGAAGCTGGGCCTTGCGAATATCGTGGTGATGTATGCACTGTTCTTCATGGGGGCGCGGCAGGCGCTCTATCTCGACCTGCTCAAGGCGCTGTTCGTCTTTCTCGTCTCCGGCTGGACGGCAGGCTTCCTCTCGCTCTGCGGCGGACTGCTGTCCCTGCTGGTGATGTGGGTGCTCTACTATAAGCTCCCGTTCCGGCCCACATGGTTCATCCTGTCGGTCTGCGGCGCACTGTCCCACAACATCGGCCAGCTGCTTGGCGCGGGGCTCATCCTGTCCTCGGCCATGTCGCTGTACTATGCGCCGGTGATGCTGGTGCTGGGCCTTGTCATGGGCGCCATCACGTCGCTGACCCTCCGGGCCATCCTGCCCGCACTGGGCAGACTGGGCTACAACACCCGGGAAAAGCGCTGAACAGTTGCATCTGCAAACATTTTTCGCTATAATAAAATGATAGATTTGATATGACCCTACAAAAAAGCCGCCCTTATGGATGACTCGCATCCGAGGGACGGCTGGGAGGTTTTGTACTATGTCTGAAAAAGTTACGGTCAAGGTGGAGCGGAGCGTCCTCCACCTTCCGGCCATCGCCCTGCGCGGGCTGGTGGTCTTCCCCAACAATCTGCTCCACTTCGAGGTGGGCCGCGAGAAGAGCATCGCCGCCGTGGAGTGGGCCGTCAGCAACAACTCTGACGTCTTCCTCGTGGCACAGAAAGAGATGAAGGTCGAGGACCCCAAGGCCGCCGACCTCTATACTTACGGCGTTGTGGCCGAGGTCAAGCAGGTGATGCGGGTGTCGGACGACCTCGTCCGCATCCTGGTCGAAGGCAAATACCGCGCCAAACTCTCCGAGATGGAGGACGACGGCAGCTTCCTGCTGGCCACCGTCCGCCCGGCCCCGGTCAAGATGGCGAAGCCCGAGGAACTGCCGGAGGCGGACGTCCTCGTCCGCAACGTCAAAAAGAGCTTTGACGACCTGCTGGCTCTGAACCCCCACATCGGCAAGGACGTGGTGTTTGCCATCACCACCAGCACCGACGCCGCTTTCCTGTCCGAGTACATCCCGGCCAACCTCCTGTTCCGCTTCGAGGATAAGCAGGCCATTCTGGACGAAGGCACCCTGATGGGCCGTCTGCATCTGCTCATCGAGAAGATGCACCGGGAGCGCCGGATGCTCGAGATCGATAAGGAGATCGCCCAGAAGGTAGACGAGGCGATGGACAAGAACCAGCGCGACTACTACCTCCACGAGCAGCTCCACATGATCAGCGAGGAGCTGGGCGAGGACGACGATACCACCGCCGAGGCCGAGGAGTACCGCCGGAAGATCACGGCCCTCCATCTGGACGAGGATCGGGAAAAGAAGCTTCTCAAAGAGGTGGACCGCCTCTCCAAGATGCAGAGCAGCAATCAGGAAGGCACGGTCATCCGCACCTATCTGGACACCTGCCTCGACCTGCCCTGGAACACCTTCACCGAGGACGATCTGGACATCGCCAAGGCCCAGCGCGTGCTGGACCGGGACCACTACGGCCTGAAGAAGGTCAAGGACCGCATCCTCGAGGTGCTGGCCGTCCGCAAGCTGGCCCCCGACGTGAAGGGCCAGATCATCTGCCTCGTCGGCCCTCCGGGTGTCGGCAAGACCAGCATCGCCCGCTCCATCGCCGAGAGCCTGAACCGCAAGTATGTCCGCATCAGCCTCGGCGGCGTGCGGGATGAGGCCGAGATCCGCGGCCACCGCCGCACCTACATCGGCGCGATGCCCGGCAAGATCA
>OLSA01003194.1_pt1 | contig 11562 bp, 7 predicted proteins | sample 1672731 | NCBI WGS metagenome assembly OLSA01 (sample SAMEA3136718, study PRJEB25190) | human gut metagenome | biome: human gut; feature: human-associated habitat; material: faeces | place: Austria | collected 2013
AGGTCGCGCGGCTGTCGCTCGGCGGCGTGCGTGACGAGGCGGATATCCGCGGCCATCGCAAGACCTACATCGGCGCGATGCCCGGCCGCATCATCGAAGCTATTTCCCGCAGCGGTTCGATGAACCCGCTGCTCGTGCTCGATGAGGTAGACAAGCTCTCGAGCGACGGACGCGGCGACCCCGCGAGCGCACTGCTCGAGGTGCTTGACAGCGAGCAGAACTACGCCTTCCGCGACCACTATCTGGAGATTCCCGTCGATTTGAGCCGCGTGATGTTCATCATGACGGCCAACACGCTCGACACCATTCCCCGCCCGCTGCTCGACCGCATGGAGATCATTGAGATCCCGAGCTATACGGACGAGGAAAAGGTGCAGATCGCACAGCGCCACCTTCTGCCCAAGGAGCGTCAGGCACACGGACTGACGGCTTCGAGCCTGCGCGTGGAAGAAAGCGCCCTGCGCGCGGTCATCGCGCGCTACACGCGCGAGAGCGGCGTGCGGTCGCTGGAGCGCCAGCTTGGCAAAATCTGCCGAAAGGCCGCAATGCAGCTCACAACAAGTGATGTAAAGCGAGTTACCGTTACAGAGAAGAACCTCGCAGATTTCCTCGGCACGCCGCGGAGCACGCAGGATAAGATCCCGGAAAAGGATCTCGTCGGCGTGGTAAACGGCCTTGCGTGGACGGAAGCGGGCGGTGAGATCCTACCGGTTGAGGTCGGCGTGATGGACGGCAGCGGCAAGCTGGAGCTGACGGGCAACCTTGGCGACGTGATGCAGGAGAGCTGCCGCGCGGCGCTCTCGTGTCTGCGCCAGCGGGCGCTGGAGCTCGGCATTGCAGCGGACTTCTATAAAACAAAGGACATTCACATTCACTTCCCCGAGGGCGCCATTCCCAAGGACGGCCCAAGCGCCGGCATCGCCATCGCAACGGCGGTGCTCTCGGCGCTGACGAACCGGCCGGTGCACCGCGAGATCGCCATGACCGGTGAGATCACGCTGCGCGGCCGCGTGCTTGCCATCGGGGGACTGCGCGAGAAGACGATGGGCGCGCTGCGTGCGGGCGTACATACTGTCCTCCTGCCGAGGGAGAACGAAAAGGATCTCGATGAGATCGACCCGCTGGTGCGCAAGAAGCTGCGCTTTGTGCCGGTGGAAACGGTGGACGCCGTCTTTGCTGAGGCGCTCGTTCTGCCGGAAAAATGCACCGCTGCCGCACATGAGACTTACCTGCCCATGCAGGAGGCAGCGCCCGGTGCGCTGCGTGCGGGCGAAATGAGCTGAAAGGAAACGAAAACCATGGCGATCAACTTCAACAAGGTCGAATTCATCCTCTCGGCGGCGTCGGAAAAGCAGTTCGTGCGCGACGGGATGCCGCAGCTCGCGTTTGCGGGGCGGTCGAACGTCGGCAAATCCTCGGTCATCAACCGGATCGTGAACCGCAAGAACTTTGCCCGCGTGGGCGCTTCCCCGGGCAAGACCTCGCAGATCAACTACTTCAAGATCGACGGCAAGCTCTACCTCGTCGACTTGCCGGGCTATGGCTACGCCAAGGTCTCCAAAGCCGAGCGCGACCGCTGGGGCAAGCTCATGGAGGACTACTTCCAGAGTGCGGGACTTATTCACCTCGGCGTGCAGATCGTTGACGCGCGGCACAAGCCGACGGCGGACGACGTGACGATGCACGACTACTTTGTGCAGACCGGCTGCCCCGTCGTGATCGTGGCGAATAAGCTCGACAAGCTCAAAGCGCGCGAGGTGGAACCGAATCTTGCCAAGATCCGTGAAACGCTCTCTCTGCGCGATGATGAGATCATCGTCCCGTTCTCTGCGGAAAAGGGGACGGGCAAGGAGCAGCTCATCAATGCGATCCTTGACCATCTGAATGGCTGAAAAGGAATAATACTTCACAGAAAAGCCTCTGTATGGCATGACCATACAGAGGCTTTTTATCGTATTTCCTGGGAAATCACTTGCGCAGTGTCAGGAGTGCGTTGCAGTGGGAGAAAGACTCAAACGTCAGCGCGGGGAATTGTGAGTGGAGCTCGTCGTAGACGAAGTAAATTTCATCCTCGTCCCATTCACTGCCCGCCGCGTTTCGGCACACTTCGAGCTCGTCACGGGTGCGGAAGGCGACGTCGCCGATGAAAATGCAGCCGTCCTGCTTCAAAAGCGGTAGGAGTGCGCGCAGAAAGTCAATTTTCTGCGCGTCCGTCAGATGGTGGAGCGAGTAGGTCGCGATGATGGCATCATACTGTCGCGGGCAGAGCTCGGGCACAAGCCCCTTGGAAAAGTCGCCCTGATAGAGCTTGGCTTCCGGCATTTTTGCCTGCGCCAGCTCGATCATGCGCGCGGAAAAATCCTGTCCATAGATTTGGCAGCCCTGCTCATAGAGCCTTGAGGTCAAAACGCCCGTGCCGAAGCCAATGTCTAACACGTCATGACCGCTTTGTGCAAGCACGCGCTGATAGAGCGCGTTCATCATGGCACGATAGCCTGCGAAGGGGTAGCGGTCATTCTCGTCGGAGAGGCCGACGCACTTGTCGTAGCCGTCGGCCCAGAGGTCGAAGCCGGTGTTGTTCAGCATGTCAGTCCTCCTTTTCGTTCGGCGGAGGAAGCCCCAGCTCGTAGAACGCCACGGCGCTTGCCGCAGCGACATTGAGTGAGTCGACGCCACGGTACATCGGGATCTTGACTGTGTAGTCGCAGCTTGCAATGGTGGTGCTTGCGAGGCCGTCACCCTCCGTGCCCATGACAATGGCAAGCTTTTCCTCCGCGGCGAGGCGGGGGTCATCAAGCCGCACGGAGTCGTCGCGCAGCGCCATGGCGACCGTGCGAAAGCCGAACGCGCGCAGGAGCTGTGTCCAATCGCCTTCCTCGGGGAGATATGTCCACGGAATGAGGAAGACATTGCCCATGCTCACGCGCGAAGCGCGGCGATAGAGCGGGTCGCTGCCTGCGCTTGTGAGCAGCACGGCGTCCATGCCAAGTGCAGCGGCGGAGCGGAAGATCGCGCCGATGTTCGTCGGGTTCATTACGTTTTCGAGCACAACGATGCGCCGTGCGCTGCGGCAGACTTCTTCGACTGACGGCAGCTTCGGTCGACGCATGGCGCAGAGCATTCCGCGCGTCAGGTGGAAGCCGGTGAGCTGTGCAAGCACGGATTCTTCAGCGGTGTAAACCGGAATATCTTGACAGCAGCGCGCGAGGATCTCGCGCCCCTTGCCCCCGATGTGCTGGCGCTCCATCAGAAAGGAAACCGGCTTACAGCCTGCATCGAGCGCGCGGCCGATGACGAGCGGACTTTCTGCGATGAAAAGCGCGTTTTCAGGGTCTGCGCGGTTTAAGAGCTGATTTTCCGTCAGCCGCGCATAGAGATCGAGTGCGGGATCGGAAAAATTTTGAATTTCAATGATGGATGCCATAGTCGATTCCTTTCCTGCGCTTTTTGCATTTACTTATTCGGAGAAGATCAAGACACCTTCTTCTTGCCGTCCACGGCGATGAAGAACAGCGAGCTCACCGCCAGCAGGTAGGGGTAGAACAGGTTCGGAATGATGTCGAAGGCGGAGATGTTGTAACCCAGCTCGTGCGCTGCGGAGATGGCGACGAGCATCTGCGCGCCGTAGGGGATGATGCCCTGGAAAATGCAGGAGAACGTGTCGAGCAGGGAGGCGGCCTTGCGCGGCGTGATGCCGTATTCCTCGCTCATTTCCTTGGCGATGGGGTTCGCCATAACGATGGCGACGGTGTTGTTCGCCGTGGCAATGTCCATCGCGCCGACAAGCAGCCCCATGCCGATCTGGCCGCCGCGCTTACCGCGGAACGCCCGGCGAATCCAGCCAAGCAGCGCCTCGAAGCCGCCGAATTCACGGATCAGCGCGCAGATGGCAGAGACCAGGATCGCGACCATCGACGTTTCGAACATACCGGCGGCGCCGCTGCCCATATTCTCAAGCAGCGCCTTGACCGCGAGGATACCGCTCTGGCCAGTCGCACCGGTTGCCAGCGCGATGACCGAGCCGGAGACGATGCCGATGAGCAGCACGACAAAGACATTGATGCCGATGATGCCGCCGATGAGCACCAGCACATAGGGAATGATCTGAATGAGGTTATAGGGCGGGATCTCTGCGGGCGTGACATTGGCGCGGAGCGTCAGCACGAGAATGAGCGCAAGAGAGGCGAGCGCAGCGGGAAGCGCGATGTGGAAATTCTCGCGGAATTTATCCTTCATCGCGCAGCCCTGGCCGTTGCAGGCGGCGATGGTGGTGTCGGAAATGAAGCTCAGGTTGTCGCCGAACATGGCGCCGCCCATGACGGACGCGATGCACAGCGGCAGGGAGTAACCGCTGGCTGCGGCGATGGGAATGGCAATGGGCGTGATGAGCGTGATGGTGCCGACGCTCGTGCCCATTGCGGTAGAGACAAAGCAGCTGACGACAAAGAGCACCGCCACGGCGAACTTTGCGGGAATGAGAGAGAGCATGAAGTACGCAACGCTCTCTGCGCTCGAGCGGCCCACCACGCCGACGAACATGCCGGCAGCGAGGAAGATGAGCAGCATCGTGACGATATTTTTGTCGCCGATGCCCTTGCCCATCAGCACGAGCTTTTCGTCAAAGGACAGGGTGTGGTTCTGACAGCAGGCCACGAGCAGTGCGATGAGGAAGATGACAACGATGGGAATGGAATAAAAGCCCATCGGGATCTTGAGCACATACTCAAAGACCAGACCGAGACCCAGATACAGAACCAGGAAAACGAAGATCGGCAGCAGCGCTGCGGGGTTGGATTTTTTTTGCATGGCGGCATTCTCTCTTTCTCCGAAACATAAAAAAAGGCTCCTGCGAGGAGCGTTTGTGCGATGCGAATTATTATAAGGAGTCAAAATGACCTTGTCAAGTAAGACTTGCCGGAAAACGCGGCGTTCTCCGATCGGAGAACGCCGCGCTGCGGACGGTATTCACGAGATGGACACGACGAAGCTCCAGACGGGCTCGGCAAGGTAGTAGCCGAGGACGGCCGAGGCAAGATTTGCCGCAACAGCATAGAGTGCGGCGCGTCCCTTGCTGTGGCCGGTGAGCAGGCCGCGGCCGGCGTAGAGATAGAGCTCAATGAGCAGGACGACCGCCTCCATTGGGAGAAGGAAAAGGAAATAGTTCCAGAGGGCTGCGCCGTTTTGCAGGTTCAGAACGCTGCTTGCAGCCGCCAGAACCCCCTGTGTGACGAGGTTGACAAGCAAAAATGCTTTCCAATTCTCTTTCCAGGAATACCGGAACAGAAGCAGCAGAATGCCCTCGATGAGGAGCGTCGGCACGAGCGTTGCAAGAAATTGCAGCAAGTAGCCGGTGACGGTCGAGGGAACGGTGACAGTGGTGCTTTCTGCATCATCTGCCCAGTGAACGGTCACACTTGATTGCAGTACCTTGCGCTCAAGCACGTCGGAGAGCCAGACCTTGCCGGACTGCGTGACAAGGAGGATGCGGTAGGTGCTCGGTACGCCGTGATAGCCGAAAATGTGCAGATCGTTGCCGAAGGCATCCGTCCCTTCCGCGTACAGCTCGCCCCACATCGGCGCGCCGGTCGTGCCCTGCGCCACGCAGGCGTGCCAACCGGCGGGAACATTGTCGCGCAGAAGTGCTAAGAGGTCGGGGTCGAGCGTATCCTCTTTGCCGTCGTAGTTCCAGTCGATGCCGTCGATACTGTTTCCATCTTCCTCGCCCCAGTCGCCCTCGGCGAGCAGGTCGAGGTAGTAGAGTTCCTGCGGCGCGTTTTCGACGCGCACGGTGAGTTGGGGCTTCGGCCCTGAGTCAGCAAAGGCAAAGGTCGTGAGTGCAAGGGACGCGAGGAGCGCGCAAACAAACGCGCGAAGGGCTGCTCTTTTCATCGAAAATCCTCCTTTTTTCTGCGGAACACATCTATCTTCCGCTTCTTTAGACGCGAAAGAGAGAAAAAAAGTTCCCGCATTTCGATTTTAACACGGAACGGAGAAAAAGAAAAGGACGGCTTTTGCGAGCCGTCCTTTTGGATTGGAATGGTTACTTCTTGTCAAAGTAATAGTCGCGGAAGTTGTGGTACTGCGCGCCGTAGTAGCGCAGCAGGCGGTAGAGGCGGGGGAGCGGAAGGTCACCCTTGCAGAAGAGCACGTGCGTGCCCTTGAAGGCTTTGAGCTCTTCGGCAAGCTCGCTGTTCTTTACATAGCGGCGCAAAATGCCGGTCGGCACGTTCTGCCAGAGGGCGACGGTGTGGTTATAGATGCACTCCTCGCGCTTGCCGTAGACGATGTCATCGGTCAGAAGCTTCATCATATTGAGCCCTGCGGCGCGGCAGAAGTAGCTGCTGCGGCCGAGGCGCGGGTTGATCTCAAAGAGCACATAGCGCCCCGTGCGGCAGTCGTACTTCATGTCGATGTTCGAAAAGCCGACGTAGCCAAGCCTTTCAAGAAATTCCTGCATCTTGTCGTACAGTGCCTGGTCGCCGCGGGAAATGATGGCGGCATAGTTGCCGACGGACTTGGGGTCGTAGTATTCGAGCACCGGCTGACCAAGGCACATCGCGCGCACATGGCCGTCCAGATCGGAATAGCTGTTGAGCACGCGCATGGCGTCGTCGCCGCCGGGAATAAACTCCTGCAAGATGAGCTTGCCGCGATAGTCCGAGCGGTTCATATTGCGAACCATTTCGAGGTATTGCTCCTTCGTGTCAAAGAAGAATACCTTCTTCTGGCCTTCAAAGTGACAGCGGAGATAGTCGAGCGCGTTGGAATTTTCGGGCTTGACGACGATGGGGAAGTCAAACGGCAGCCGCTCGGCGACGCTCTCACGCTCCTCGGGAGAGGCGATGACGGTCTTGGGATAGTCCATGCCGTACTGCTCGCAGAGGGCGTAGAACTTGTCTTTCGTGTCGAACGTTTCAAGCAGCTCATCCGAGATGAAGCGGTTGGCGATGAGCCCCTCGAAATGGTCGTAGTGGCGGCAGAGAAGACCCGTGTAATAGTCCGAGCAGGGGATGACGAGCAGCTTTTCATAGTCCTGTGCGCACTGCTTCAGCACGCCGAGCAGCGCGCCGGGAAAGACCTCCTCGCGCTCAAAATCCGGGATAATGCGGCAGAGAAACAGGTGCGAGTGGCGCGTGGGCACGAGCTGCTGCGTGCACAGCAGCAGCGGTGTGACGTGATAGGCCTCCTGGAAGAGACGCGCCGTGCCGTAGGCGTTTTCGTCGCTGCCGAGGATGATGGGCAAAAAGTCCTTTTTTGCCTTTTTGGCGCTGCTCGCCGGCGCGGCGGGATGGACCTTGTCGTATTCGGCGAGGTATTTGAGTGTGAGTTCGACGTCGCTCGGGTAGGGGACGAAGACGCTGCCGCGCTTCATCGTTGTCTCTTCTCCCTTGCCGGTCAGCAGAATGACGCGCGCGTCCTTGCCGTCCAGAATTGCGCGGCGGATGCACTCGGCGCGGTCCTCGAGCACAAGGTGCGGGCAGGCAACGTGCTTTTCAATGTCGGCGGCGATCTGCGCGAACGGCTCTTCGCCGGAGTCCTCCTCGGTGATGAAGACGAAGTCGCAGTTCTGCCCGCTCAGCTCGCCGAGGTCTTTTCTGCGCTGGAGCGCGTGGGAGCCGGGGCAGCCGAAGACGGAGATCATCTGGCGGCCGGGGTATTCGATCTTCGTCGAGCGGTAGAGCGCGTCAAAGCTCATGCGGTTGTGCGCGTAGTCGACGATGACGGTGACGTTCTTGTCGCGGCTCTCGTAGATCTGCATGCGGCCCGCGGCGCGCGCCTTGCGAAGGCCCGAGCGCACATACTCCTCCGGCACGTCGAGCACCATACAGATGGCCATGGCAGCGAGGGCGTTGGAGATGTTGAAAAGGCCGGGCATCGTGATGGAAAATTCACCGTTGTACTTGAGCGAGGAAACCGTGAAGTAGAGCCCGTCGCTGCGCTTTTCCACATGCTGGCAGGAGATAGTGTCGCTTTCGTGTGAGCCGAACGTGATGAGGTTGCAGCGGTCCTTGGCGTATTCGATGACGCGATCCGAGTACTTGGCGTCGGTATTGACGCAGCCGAAGCGGCAGGAGTCGAAAATTTTGAGCTTGGAGTTGAAGTAATCCTCGAAGTCCGGGTGCTCGATGGGGCTGATGTGGTCGCTGCCGATGTTCAAAAATGCAGCGACATCGTACGTGATGCCGCGCACGCGGCCGTATTTGAGCGCCTGGGACGAGGCCTCCATCACAAGATGCGAAATGCCGCATTCATAGGCGTTTTCAAAGTGCTGGTAGAGCTCAAGCACCTCGGGCGTGGTGATGTGGGACTCCTCGGTGCTCTTGCCGTCGTAGTTGTCGATAGAGGAGAGAATGGCGCACTCGGGCATCGACTGCGCGCGCAGCCAGTCATTTAAGATGTAGCGCACGTAGTAGGCTGTGGTACTCTTGCCCTTTGTGCCCGTGATGCCGACGCTTGTGAGCTTGTCCGTCACATGGTTATAAAAGAGTTGACCGAGCACGACGAGGGAATAGCGAATGTCGTTGACAAGAAGACAGGGCGCGTCCACATTGTGCTTTTTCTCGGCGACGTAGGCGATCGCGCTGCGCGAGAGTGCGTCGCACAGGTACTCTTCCTTGAAGTGTGCGCCCTTGCAGATGAAAAGCGCGTCCTCGCTCAGTGCGCGCGTATCGTAGGTGAGGCAGTGGATCTCACGCGCGGCGAGCTCGTCGCTCACGGTGCTTTCGACCAGAATGCCCGCGTCGCGCAGCGCATCGACATATTCTCTCAGTGTGTGAACGGTATTCATAAATAGCTCCTTTGGGTCTTGCTTTTTCGGCAGGACGGGATAAAATATAGGCGATATCGCGTCGGATCGACACGATATTGGCAAGCAAACTCATTTCCGAAGGGGGAACCAACATGACTTATCAGCAAGTGCTGGAAAACGCAAGGACCTGCATCGGCCCTTACTGCAAGGCGTGCAATGACTGCAACGGCAAGGTCTGCCGCAACACGATGCCCGGCCCCGGCGCCAAGGGCGAGGGCACGGGCTTTATCCGCAATGCGGAAAAGTGGCGCGAAATATGCGTCAACATGGATACGATCTGCGAAAATGCGCCGGTCGACACGTCCTATACGCTTTTTGGCCGCACGTTTGAGATCCCGGCGTTTGCCGCGCCCATTGGCGCGATGCGCCTGCACTACGGCGACAAGTACGATGACCTTACTTATAATGATATCCTCATCCGCGCGTGCGCAAACGCGGGCATCCTTGCTTTCACCGGCGACGGCACCGACCCGAAGGTCGTCGAGGGTGCGGCTGCGGCGCTCAAGGGCAATGGCGGTTGCGGCGTGCCGACCATCAAGCCCTGGGACATGGATACGATCCGCGAGAAGTTCGCACTCGTGCAGGAAGCTGAGCCTTTCGCCATCGCGATGGACATCGACGCGGCAGGCCTGCCGTTTTTGCAGGGGCTGACGCCGCCGGCGGGCAGCAAAAGCGTGGAGGAGTTAAAGCAGATCGTCTCCTGGGCGGAGCGTCCCTTCATCGTTAAGGGCGTTATGACCGCGCGCGGCGCGGAAAAGGCTCTGGAAGCTGGCGTGAGCGGCATTGTCGTGTCGAACCACGGCGGCCGCGTGCTCGACCACTGTCCCGCCACGGCGGAGGTGCTGCCGGAGATCGTTGATGCGGTCGGCGGCAAGATGACGATTTTGGTCGACGGTGGAATTCGCAGCGGCATGGACATTTTCAAAGCGCTCGCGCTCGGCGCGGACGCGGTGCTCATTGGCCGTCCCTTCGTTACTGCCGTGTACGGCGGCGAAGAAGAAGGCGTGCAGCTCTATGTGCAGAAATTGAAAGCCGAGCTTGCTGATACGATGCGTATGTGCGGCGCGCATTCGCTCGCGGAGATCAAGCGCTCCATGCTGTTCGGCTTCTGATGGGCATATATCATGTAGTATAGCACTGCAAGAAAAGGCTGACAAGGGAAAATCAGAAGAAGGGGACGGCGAAATTGAGCCGTTCCTTTCTTGCTTTCTTTTGCTGTATATAATATTATTGAAAGCAGGAACAAAATTGCCGCGCTGAACGTCTGAGAAAATATAGAGCCCCTTCTAAACCGCTTGATTTGGAGGAAAGTGCAATGAAAAAGGCAACGAGCTGTATCTGGCTCATCACACTGACAGCGCTGGCGCTGCTTTCTCTCGGCGGCTGCGCGCAGGAAAAAGAGGAGAATACCGAAGAAAACGACCCGCAGGCGCGGGAGGCGATCCTGCAATGCTGCGAGTTGATCTTTGGCAGCGCAGAGGAAACGGGAAATTATCACATCCGCGTGACGGACGAGCGGGACGGCGGGCGCGTGGATGAATACGACTGCCCACGCGGTGCAGACGAGCAGGGCTATGGCAATTCGCCTGTATATGCGCTGAGTGAACCGTCGATGTACGGCGACAAGCCGTGGTATGCGGCGGCGGAGCAGGACTGGGACGATTGCCGCAACGGGGTCGTTGCGGAGATTTCTTATGGGGAAGATGCGATCGCGTTCATTCCGCCCTGGGGAGCAATGAAACCGGATGCAGAGTACGAGCATCCGGGCGGCAATGTGCTGCGGCTGACGCGAAACGGCGAGACTACCTATTATAAAAGCAGTACGACACACGCGGCGCAGCTCCTGTTCGGCTATGCGCAGGACGCGGTGATGAAAGAACTATATGACCTGCACGTTCCTGGTACGGAGACGGACTACGAGAATATCGCAAACGAGTTCTGTGCGCAGTTCGCCGCCGGTCTGAACGCCGCGCCGCGCTGGTTCAGCGGGAAACCGGATGACGCGGCGGCAGCGGTGAAGGAGCGCGTGTTCGACGCGTATTACGGAACGGACTACCCGAATTTCTGCTTCGGCTTTGGCGTGATGATGCGCTTTGATGACCCGGAGTCCTCACAGCGCTATCAATGGGAGGCCGGCAGCGGCATGAGCGAGCCGACGGGCGAAAGCGAGTACGGCGATTATTTCAGCTGGGGTATGGCTGCGGACGCATGCAGAGATGAAGCGGGAAACTGGTACGTTGCCGGTACATGGACGGGCGGCGGTGGAATCTGGCTGCCGTACATCGGGTACGGCTGGGATTCAGGACAGCAGAATGCGACGGCATCACAGCTTGTGGAGTGCTGGCTTCTGTCGGCGGGCGAGTCGCATGAGTGGCGGCTCCCCAATATGATCTACGCCCGCCCAGGCGCAGAACTGCGCAAAGCGTTTGCCGAGCTCACACCCGAACAGGCTGCGGAACTGGAGACAGGTCTGCGCGCCGTATGGGACGATCCGCTGTATGCAGAGAGTTTTCCGGGCGGCTTTGACGCAAAATACAATGCAGACTGAAAAGCATTGATGCAGAAACAGACACCGGTGCTGTGGGAAAGCAACAGGAGAGGGTGGGAAGGCGGCCTCTCCTGTTGTTCGTTTCTTGCTGCCTCAAAAGGAATTTGAAGAAAAAACGAAAAGTTTGGAAAAAACTGTTGACAAAAAGGGAGGTACGTGCTAAGATAACACCTGTTCCGCGGTTGGAGCGTGCACCTTGTAAATT
>OLSA01003195.1_pt1 | contig 11561 bp, 17 predicted proteins | sample 1672731 | NCBI WGS metagenome assembly OLSA01 (sample SAMEA3136718, study PRJEB25190) | human gut metagenome | biome: human gut; feature: human-associated habitat; material: faeces | place: Austria | collected 2013
CCCCGGTTGCCGCTGCGTCCGCCGATCACGGCGCTCATTTCGCACTGACCCGAGTAGCACATGCACAGGGCGCCGTGTCCGAACACCTCGATTTCTGCGGGACAGTCCCGGGTTATGGTGTGGATGTCCCGGCGGCTCAGCTCCCGGGCCAGCACCACCCGCTCCAGGCCCAGCTCCGCCGCCCGGCACGCCCCGCCCAGGGTGTGCAGGCTCATCTGGGTGCTGGCGTGGAGGGGAACATCGGGCGCAATTTCCCGGGCCATGCGCCAGATGCCCCAGTCCTGGATGAGGATGGCGTCCACCCCCATGTCCGAGGCTTTTTTCAGGGCCTCGGCGGCGGCAGGCAACTCCCGGTCCGTCACCAGGGTGTTCAGGGTCAGATACACCTTCACCCCCCGCAGATGGCAGTAGGCCACGGCCTCCCGGAACTCCTCGTCCGTGAAATTCCGGGCGCTGCGCCGGGCGTTGAGACCGCCGAAACCCATGTACACGGCGTCTGCCCCGTTCTGCACGGCGGCGGTCATGGCCTCCCAGCCCCCGGCGGGGCTCAACAGCTCCATCATTGGCCCCGGCCCTGCTGGGCCTTGAACAGCTGGCGTCTCAGCTCCGAGGCTTCGTTCTTGGCCTGGGTGGCCTCGTCCAGATAGTTTTTCACCTGGCGGCGCAGATTCTCCGCCGCCGCCTGATTTTTCAGCAGCTCATCCGCCAGGTTCACCGCCGCCAGCACCGCCGCGTCCGCGCGGTATGTAAAGGATATCTGATATAGTGTCACGCTTCCCCCTCCATTCCGAACACGGTCTCACAGGGCGCAAGCTCCGCGCGAGCGAAGGCCGGAAAGCAATCCGCGCAGACGCTCTGCCCGTTGAGATACCAGCCGCACTCCCCGCGCAGCAGCTCGCACCCACACAGCGAGCATCGGCCGCAGGGACGGCCGTAGGGCCTGCGTTTTTCCGCAGGCGAACAGATTTTAAAGTGCAAAAGCCCTTCCTCCCGAAAAATGACGGAAATGTCAATAGTAAATGCGAAAAAAATATAAAAAAATATAATCAGGCTTCCCGCGCCAATTCTTCAAGGCATTCCGCAAACACGATTTCAGCAGTTTTCCAGCCCAATATTTCACGCGGATAGTTGTTCATCCATTCTTCGGCTTTCTTTACTTCCGCTCGACTGACCTTATTGAAATCAGTCCCTTTCGGGAATTTCCGCCGAATCATTTTGTTTGCACACTCATTTGACCCGCGTTCGCAACTTGTGTACGGGTGGCAATAATACATTTTGGTTCGTCTGCCTTTCCGTAGGATAGACCGTTCAAGGCTCTTCACGTCGGAGAACTCCCCGCCGTTGTCTACGGTGATTGTCTGGAACACGCGCGGAAACAGCGCCCCGAACCTCCGTTCAATACGGTTCAAGGCGCGAACGGTGCTGATTGCGGTTCTGTCGCGCATTTTCTCTATAATTTCTTTTCGTGATAGGCGTTCCGTCAGCACCAACAGGGCGCACGAACCGTCCTTGCCAGAATATACAGTATCCATTTCCCAATGCCCGAAAGTGATTCTCTGGTTAATCACTTCCGGGCGTTTTTCTATGCTCTCTCCGCGCGGTGCGCGTTTCGTCGTTTTAACTTTATGATATGGACGCTTCCGCTTTGGCTTTTCTGGTAAGTCTTTATTTGTCAGGTTCAGAAACACACCCTTTTCAATGTAACCGTAAAAAGTGCTGACACAAATAGAGGTTTTGAATGTCCGGCCCTCTATCGTTATGTCAGCAAGGGCCGCGGCAGGCGAACGGTCTTCTTCGATGACCTTGCGTTCCAAATAGTCAGCAAGTTCATGGTCGTTTCCGATTTTCAACGGTGCACCTTTCGCCGCAAGATTTTCACGGTATCTTTTTTCTGCTCCGTCCGGGTTATAGCGGTCTTCCATAATCCATGTATCGCCGTCCAGATGCTCCCAACGGGCGCGTTTGATTTCTCTATAAATCGTGCTGACATGAACATGAAGTTCCGCCGCAATCTGCTTCGGCGTATCGCCACGGTTCAAACCGTATTCGATTTTCCGTCGATCTGTAAGCTGTAAATGACTGAAACAATGCCCCATGCTATAACCTCCCAAAATGCGAAACCCGCCCAAGCTATCAAGCCGGGCGGGTTTTGTTCCTCTTTTCAGCGGTTCCCCGCAAAAAGATTATAACAATATTTTTATACTAACGCAAGTATAAAAAACTATTGCTCATTTTCTGTCAGCCATTCCATAGATACGCCAAGTATCTTCGCAAGCACCGCAAGTTCATAATCGGTCACAAAGCGGGTCCCGATTTCAATTCTGCTTACGCTGTCCCGCTCCATTGTAATTCCTGCAACTTGTAGACGCGCCGCAAGGTCTGTTTGCGTGATATTCAGCCGGGCGCGTGCTTCTTTGACGCGATTTCCGCAAAGGTTCTTTCGTCCCTTGTAGTCGTATATCTTCAACCGCCGATTCCTCCTTTTGTGTTAAAGGTCTGCATTTTTCTTGACTTTAACACAATAAGCGTTGATAATTGTGTTAAAGGTCAGAATCCAGAAAAAGCAATGGTCCCGGCCTTTGAAAATAACGCAAGCCGCCCGGACACTGGGCGGCAGAACGGAGGATTCCACATGAAAAAGGTTCTATCTCTTGTCCTTGCGGCGGTGCTTGCCGCGTCCCTCTCCGCCTGCGGCGGCGCTCTTGTCGATCTGGACACGCCCAAATCGGAGGAACTGACGGCGCAGTATGATTTTTACCCCGATGCCATGAACACCATTCGGGCGGATATGAAAATCACTCCCGAACAGGCCGATGAAGTCTTTATCATTCTGACTTCCTGCGGCCTTGATGGGAAGATTACAAGCATTTCCGAAAGCAAGGGCGCGTATACCGTCTATTACGGCGGTTCATCCCTCGACGTTGTACTTTCTGACGGTGCGGTTGAAACCGTCTATTCTGGGCGTGATATGCTGTACCCTGAATATCACAAACACAACGTCTTGATGGACTATGACTTAACTGTAAAGGACGTGAAAACTGGTTCCGGCGACAAAATCGGTGAATACGCCTATATCCGCATTACGAAAGCACAGCTTCAATCCATTACGGAAGAAAACTACAAAGAATTCGTTGAAACCGTCGTCAAGGACAGCGGCTACAACTGGGTTGCAATTCTTTGTGATGACGGCACGGGTATTTGTTTCCCCGGTTCTATGTACTATGTCGGTACATACGGGAAGCAAGATACCGACGGTTCTATTCTTGAAGATTACGGTGCTATCACGCTGGACGAAAACGGCGGCTATACATACGAACAGTTCTGAACAGCAGGAAAGCAAAAGCGACGGGCGCAACGCCCGCCGCTTTCTTTATGCCTTTTCCTGTTCCGCGTCTGCCGCGGCCTGAACCTCTGCCGCGAACTGCTCCGGCGACAGTCCCAACACCGCCGCCGCCCGTTCGTCCATCAGCGATTCGATCATATCGTTTATGCTATCAAACCCGCTTGCCTTTGCCGCTCTCTGATATACGGACTTCTTGCCTTTCTTTACATACGGGTAAATCCTGTCATAGTTTTTGCTGTTGTATTTCCGCTTCGCGTCTGTCGCGGCTTTCCCGCGTGGGTTTCCATATTTGCTTGCCATTGTCACCACTCCTTTACTTGTCCATTTTATCACGCTGTTTATACTAACGCAAGTATAAAAAACGTACAATCTATCGTTAGTATATTTGTGCATCATTCCAACTTGCATTTATACTAACGTTAGTATATAATCATAATCAGAAAGGGAAACCAAAGCCGCCCGGTTGTCGGGGCGTAGAGTTCGACAACAGCCAACCTTACGGGCTGACACGAAAAGGGAACCGACACGGCATACAATGACACTTCAACTTCTGGTTTTATATATGGGGGTAATCAATATGAAAAAGTTCGAGATCGGCAAGGAATATTTTGACCGTAGCGCCTGCAATCACGATTGTATTTTCACCATCAAGATTATCAAGCGCACCGAAAAGACGGTGACGTTCGAGCGTAACGGCAAGACCCGCCGCGCAAAGCTGTTCTTCGATGAACGCGGTGAATATATCATTCCCGAACGTTATTCTATGGCCCCGGTCTTCCGTGCTGAAAACGAGGTTCAGCCGGAAGAGGAACCCAGCGTCGAGGAAGCCGCCGCCGAAACGTCCTGCGGCGTTGAAATCGCCCAGCCCGCCGACGTGAACACCGTTGTTGTTATGGTTGGTCAGCGCGTCGAACGTGTCTGCGGTGCTTGCTATCCTCCGCAGGGCGGAACCGTCATCGGCTTTGTTAGCCTACCTGATACCCGTTTCTTTCACGGCGGCGTTTTCGCTATGGTCCTGTATGACGGCGCAAAGGCTCCTGAACGTGTCCGCCTGTCCGACATTCACCGCCGCGGGTGGCGCTCTCCCGGCGGTTCTCCGTTGGGTGTGTTCGTCGCCTGACGCTTTACCGGGGCGGCGGTTTCCGCCGCTCCCTTTTCGCGCCGCTGTATCTACCGCAACGGCGCAAAATTTTTCTACTTTTTCGCATTTTCCCTATTGACTTTATACTAACGTTAGTATATAATAAGGAGCATAAAGAAGGGGGTGACAAGGTGAAGAAGAAAAAGAAAAAGCCCACGAAATCGCGGGTCGATGTTCGGACCATCGTGATAACCGCAATCGTGGACTTTCTGGTAGGGCTTGCGTTACTGATAATTGATAAGCTGACGTAAGCCGAAACCCCGTATTCTATGGGCGGGTTCACCGCCCACCCATAGAATACACTTTTTCTTCTGAACTGTCAATCATGCTTTTGAAAATCGGAATTTTTTTGATTGCCGTTGCTGTTGTAAAAATCATTGTTTCTGCTATAATCCACTTTAGGCAGAGAAAGGACAAGTGAGTATGGAACACACGATCAAACTTCACACCCGCGAAAACGGGCGCTTCGTTGTGAAGACAGTTGCGACGGATAAATACTTCACCGTCTGCCCGTATCAGGTCGGGGACGACGATTTGGAGGAAGTCGGGGTTCTTTCCGTTTCTGATTTATACCTCATGTGGCAGGAACTCAAAGCGGGTGACAAGTCCTGCGGTGAAAACTGTTGGAAATATCATTTCTACCGCCACGAAATCAAGCCCGAACACGACGAACGCACAGGAAAGCCTATCTTCATTGACTATGTTACCCCCGGCAAGGTATACCGCCGCGGGAATAAAGTTTTCTTCAAGGAAATTTCAGAATAAGGAGGAACAAACGTGAACAGAATCCGCCGCAAGGCTCTTCAAGAAACGCCTATTATAATCCCCCGACGAGTGAAAAACAAAATATCAGCGATTTATGAACATCCAAACGAGATTTATTCGGTTTATATGAAAGAAACAGGTGAAGCCGTGTGGATTGACAGAAAGATTGACCTTTATAGGTTTCTGTCCTCCTTATCCGCTAAACTGTAAAAGAAAAAAGCCCGCCGGGGAATGACCCCCGACGGGCTTTCGTTTTTGTCCGAATCGGACGTGTTTAGTTTTCTGCGGGTTCGGTCTGGACGGCCTGTTCTTCGATGCCGACAAGCAGGCTTTCCACGGATGGGGTGTCGATGTAGCCTTTCAAATTCTCATTCGCGCCCCATGCTTTCTTCGCTTCCTCCAAAGCGGCTTCGATCATTTTTTCAATATCGCTGGACGTGAAAAGCAGTTTCAGCACCGCCGGGATTCGCTGATAAATCCAGTCCGCGACGGCGGCATATTTCAGGGAACCCGTACCGCTTCCGAACTGCTTTTCGGCCTGCGTTACAAGGTTGAAAAGGATTTGCTTCAAAATCTTTGTTTCGCCGCGCTTGATAAGCACGACAACCAGCGCGAGGAAAGCAACGACGACAAGCACGCTGTCCCAATTCTTCGCAAGGAATGTAAGAACGTTCATTTCCGTTTCTCCTTTCTATCTGTCAGCCAATGACGGTACAGCCGGATTCAGGGACCCAGCCCAAACCGTCGATGTGTACGCCGCACTTGCGGCCCGGATAGTAATACTTCACCGTATACGTTCCGTTTACGGTCTTGCCCTGTCCGCCGCCGTTGCTGTCACGGTACAGCGGGCCGGAATACTTCACCTTTGCACCGACGCGCATTTTCGGCGCGGTCGTACCGCTCCCGACGGCCTGCACGTCCGCCGCATTGACCCAGCCGTAAACGGTAGAACCGCCGCCGGGCTGTTTGATAAGGTGGTAGGGGTGCTTTGCGCCCTTTGCAAGTGCCGTTACCTTTGCCGTTCCCGGCTTGCAGGCCGCGCCGCTTGCCGCCGCCGCGTTGGTGTAATGGGTGTTGCCCGTAAAGCGCACCACGTCGCCCACAGCGAACGCAAGCGTCGCCGGGGTGGTAGTTGTGCCGCTGGGCTTTGTCGTGCTTCCTGCGCCGTCCTGTGCGCCGCCTGCGGTGTCGTAGGTGATATACGGCAACTTCCCGTGCTTCGTCCACTTGCGCCCGTTCATGCCGGAAATAGCGCCGATGTTCAGGCACGCCGTCACCTGCACGCAGTTCTTGAAAGCGGGCGAACATTCGATGACCTTTCCGCCGCCGATGTATACGCCGATATGACCGGGCAACCAGACAGCTTCACCCGGAACAATGCCGCTGAAATCAGCGGACACGCCGGAACACTTCGTAATCATGGTGTCGGCCCCAAGATCGGGAACGCCGTTGGAAGCATAGGCCGCGCCGCCGTATGGCTTCGCGGCGTTTCCGCTCCAACCCCAAAGAACGCCTTTGATAAGGCATACGCAGTCGAACCCGTAGACGGGCGGGTTCTTATCCGCCGCCGCCCGAATCATCGCCGTTCGCGCGGCCTGCTTGTTGTACCTGTGATTTGTGCAATAGCGGGACACGTTCGCGCCTGTCAGGGGCGCACCGAAACAGCCCATGACGTACAGCGTTTTATAGTTGTCCACAATGTTTTGCAATTTGTTGATAAATTCAGACGCTTTCATTTTGCCTGCTCCTTTCGCGTCTGCGGGGCTTGTGGTCCCCGCCGTGGTATTTGAACCGCCGGGCTTTGCGGCGCTTCCTGCGCCGTCGTAGGCGGTCAGGGCGTATGCTTCGATGATTTGAACCAGCTTGTCCGCATATTTCGGGTCGGTCGCATAGCCCGCCGCGGCGATTGCCCGGCACGCGGTTTTATAGTCCCGCTCCCCGATGACCGCTTTATAGCGGGTATTGCACGAAAGCAAGTCGGAATGATCGGCGACGCTTTCCGCCCAACTGCCATAGGCCCGGAAAAGGCCCGTCACGGTCGTAAAGGTCACGCCGTCGTAGCACTCTTGCGTTTTGCCGCTGTAAACGGCACCGGTCCAGCTTGTCCCGGCCTTGATGCCGAACAGGGCGTTTCCCTTGACCGTCAAGCCGGATCTGCCCCAGCCGCTTTCAAGGATCGCTTGTGCTATCGTCAGGGACGCGAGGACCCCGCTTTTCTGCATATCCGCCGCGGCAAGTGCGCCCACCCGCTCGATGAATTTCTTTTGTTCCTGTGTCATGTGTATTCCTCCGTTACGACTGAACGTTGTTCAGGTCAACGGGCATTCCCTCCGTTTCCTCCGGGTTCGCCTTTTTGATTTTTACGACGTTTTCCGCTTTTGCTTTCCACGAATAAAAGCCGATGACCGTTGCCGTTGGTGTTCCAACGTAGGCAAGGAAAACGCCAAGTTGTGAAGCGTCGAGGACGACGGCCCACACGCCCACGCCGAACCCGGCGAAATAGGTACAGAGGACCGCCCAAAGAACCAGCTTTGAACACTCTGTCTTCCGGCGGTTCTGCTTGCCCTCTCTTCGTCGGCGGGGCCGTCGTCCGCTCAACAGCAGGACGGCGGCGAACCCGCCAACCAACCCGGCGGCAACGCTGAAAAGATAAATCATGCCGCGCCGCCTTTCTTACTCTTCGTGTTCGCGCCGCTCCCGGCTCTCGAACGCGTCAAGTCGCTTGTGCGCCTGTTTCGCGGACGCTTCAACGGCGGTCAGGCGCGTAACGACTTCAACGTTCGTCTTGCGCTGTTCCTTTTGCTCCGCCTTGATTTCGTCCGTGTTGGCCTTGATATAGCCGATTTCGGTAAGAACGGTCGCGTCGCTCTTCGCTTCGTCGGCAACGTCCCTTTTCCCATTCCGGGCAAAGGCAACGTAGCCGAACACGATAGCGCAAATCGTACTAACGACGCTCAAACCTGCAAGCACTTCATTCATGTTCTTTACCTCCCGCAAATGAAGTCCCCGTAAACGCTTTTCAGCGAATACGGGGCGATTGTGGGCGGTGCTTCCTGCGAGTGATAAACCGCGCAGTCATACGCCCAAATCAAATAACGTGTTGTGTCCTCCGCCCAAATAGCAAGCGGCATAATGAAGAACCACAGCAGGCCGAACGCCGGGCAGATTTGGCCCAGCACGTTTCCCGGCTGATTGCTGTAATCCCAAACGCCCAGCCCTAACCACAGGTTCAGGACACACCCGGAAATAAACTCTACCGCAAGCACGATAACGGCCCCGATGACCGATTGCACGATGACCGGGGCGCGATAAAAGCGCGGGGCCTGATTGATAGTGCCAACCAGAACCCCGCACAGCCCGCCTACAACGAACATAGACGGGTGGGAGTACCCGCGGAAAAGCGTTTCAAATACGACGTAAGCCGCGCCCAGCGTGGCCCAAATCGTCAAGATACGTTTCACGCGTCGCCACCTGCTTTCTCGATCAGCGCCGCCATGCTTGCCGCAAGGTCGGCGGGCAGGTCCGCGCCGTACACGATAGCCGGGATTTCATCAAGCCCGGCCCGTTTAATCCACGCGTTCAGGTGGTTGCAGTAAGTGCGGTGATAGAAGACGTGGGCGGTCGCGGCCTGTGTAAGCGCGGTGAATTCCTCCGCGGTATACATACGGCAAAGTTCACCGTCGGCGTGGTACGGCACTTCCTCCGCACCCTCCTTGACCGTCTGGAACTGCGCCATAAGTTCGGTTTGGTCGTGTTCGGTCAGGCTGTAATGTGCGCCGCCCACGTCGATTCCGGCGTAGATAGCTGCGGAACACGCAAGGCCGATTTCGGCTTTCTTCGCCGTGCGGACCTGCTCAACGTCGTTCCAGTCCTGCGGCGGGGTCACGCCCAGCCGCTCCAACTTCATATCACGAATGCTGTCTTCTCTGTGCTGAATGCTCATTCAAAGTTACCTCCCGCAGACGTAATGAAGCAATCGCCCGTTGCCGTTCCGCGCTTTACCTTGATGCGGAAATTGTAGCCCCAAGCGCTCGCCGTTTTGGTGGTGTTGGAAAGGAAGAACTTACTTCCGCTTACGACGTTCTGCGTCACGTCCTCCCATGTCGGGGAAGCGTCGTTGCCGTTGTTGCAGACTTCCACGGTGAATTTTGCACCTGCTGGAATTTGACGCACGACAGACATGATACCCTTTGTCACCATATCGTCGGCAGTAAGCGGGGTAGCAAGCGTAAGTTCGATTTCTGTTTCATTTTTCGTGAACGTATACGTCCGGGTCGCGCTTCCGCCGTAGTTGTCCGCCGCAACGATTTTCAGCGTATGGGACCCATTCAACAGCTTCACCCACTCTGCGGCGGTGATGTTGAACGAATAGGTCTGTCCGCTCGTTGCGGTGTAGGAACGCTTCTGCGTGCCGTCGATGTACTCCGTCACGGTCAAGGTCTGCCCGCTGTCTTCGTCCGTTGCGCTGTAACTCTGCGCGAACGCGGCGGTCTTCGTTCCCAAGTTGGAATCTGTGCCGCTGATAACGGGCGCATGGTTGTTTACCACCGTCCGCGTCGCGCTGGTCTGATACGCCGATTCCGCGCCCGCGCTGTCATATGCCTTGACGCGGTACGCAATAGAGGTCCATCCGAACGTGATTGCGTCGGTGTAACTGCGGTTGATGCCCTTGTATACCTGCGCCCATGCGCCGCCGTTGACCTGCCGTTCGAGGATATAGCCGGAAAGATTGCCGTCTTCGTCCGTGGAAGCCCCCCAACTGATAGACAGGCTTTCGCCGCCGCGCACGCTGGACGGAACCGTGATGGAAGAGGGCTTCGAGGGGGCGCGGTTCCAAATGATCGTGTATGCTCCGTCGGAATCCGGGCTATCAGATACCAAGATTCCAGAGGACAAATTACAAAGCGGGCGAACGCCGTTGTTGCCGCGGTAAGCGTCGCTCCAGCCCATCGCGCCAGAGGAATTGACGCAGCGGACGCTGCAAGAGTCGGACGCGTAAGCGTCGGCAAGCCACCACCACCACGGCGAATTTACGTTCAAACTGCTGTTCGTGTATTCGCTCTTGCTCACGGCTTCCGCCGTGGGGTAGGCAAGGCGGGAACTGTCGTTGCTGAACAAGGCCAGCTTGCTTCCCGCTGTCACGTCGCCGGACAAGCCGACTTCCGTACAGGTCGCAAGGAAGATTTTGTCGGCGCAACTCTCCGTACCGCCGCCGTCTACGGTCGCCTTGCCTACGGTGTGGGTCGTAGTCAGCAGAGCCGCAATGAAGTTCGCGGAGAAGCCCGCAAGAAAGCCCGCTTCCGCGTCGTATTCGTTGTAGTTGCTCCATACGTTCGCATTCGTCGGGGGCGCGTCCGCGCCGTGCTGGGCGCTGTACCACTTCCCGGCGGCGGCCTGACTGTTCAGCCATTGCCGCACGTTGGAAAGGGTCCAACGGTTATTGCCGTAACTGCGGCGGTTGCCGTCGCTGTTGCCGGATTCGATAGCGTCAAAGCATTTCAGCGAAATAATGCGCTCCGTAATCAGGGTCACAGCGCCGGACGGGTAGCCCGTGTGTCCCTTGTCGGCGATTTTCCAAATGATCGGCTTGCCGTTGTAAAGCGTGCCTGTATCTTTGACAAGCGCACCGACGGCAAGCGCATTCAAACTTTGGGCCATTGTTTTTCACTCTCCTTGAATAGATTTTGAAACAGACTGTCGGTTTTCTGTATCAGGTGATAGCAGTTTCCCTTTTCGGCGTGGCTCCGCCAACTTCCGTATGACTGTTCAATGTCTGAAAGGCTGATTTTCTCCCGGTCCAGTAGACCGCGCTGTTTCTTCAATTTGCGTTGTGCGTTACATTTGCTTGACCGCCGGACCTTGCGAATGATTTTGCCCGATTCGGTCAAGTAGGTGTGGAAGCCCAAGAAATCAATACCGTTCCGCAACGGGAAAATATTTGTTTTCTTGTTCATCCGCAGGCCCGGCCGGGCAACGTATTGTTCGATCTCGCCCCGGCAGTATTGCAAATATGCCTTGTCCTCATGTATCAAATAGAAATCGTCCATGTACCGCCCATAATAGCGAATACCCAGCTTTTCTTTTATGAAATGGTCCATGCCTGAAAGATACATGACGGCGAACCATTGTGAAGTCTGGTTGCCGATAGGAATTCCCGGATTTTCCGTGCTGTCAACGATAAGGTCAACTAACCACAGAATATCCGGGTCTTTGATGTACTTCCGCGTCATCTGCTTTAACGGTTCATGCTGGATTGAATATTCAAAATTCCGACGATTGCTTCACGAATGTTCGCGTCCGTGTTCGCCGTGA
>OLSA01003212.1_pt1 | contig 11521 bp, 9 predicted proteins | sample 1672731 | NCBI WGS metagenome assembly OLSA01 (sample SAMEA3136718, study PRJEB25190) | human gut metagenome | biome: human gut; feature: human-associated habitat; material: faeces | place: Austria | collected 2013
GTGTTCATCACCCGAAGCCGTCAGAAAAATAATGGGTATATCCTTTTTGCTTTTCATGGCGGAGCAAACAACAAAGCCGCTGCCGTCCGCAAGCGAAACATCCAGCAGCACAATATCAAACTCCTCCTGTTCAAAAAGCCGCAGCGCTTCGGTCTGCCCGTTTGCGCTTTTGCACAAAAAGCCCTCATCCGTCAAAAACGAGCTCAACGCACGAACGATCGCGGCATCATCCTCAACAACAAGCACTCTGTTTGATTTATTCATAACGTTCCTCCGTCCCTGATGTTCGCATTTGCTTTCGCAGCATTCCGATGCAAAATGCAAAACGCCCTGCTCCCCGTTTTACATGTATCGGCAGCACAATGGCTTATCCGTTTTCAAATAACAGGTTGAAAACACGGCCTTCTTGCCGATACACAATTAAATCGCTGTTTCCCGCAGGAGCAGGGTGCAATGTTTTTCAAATTTTTTACTTTATCCGAGTTTTATTTTTCGGGACGAATAATTTCGGTTGTTGCATCCATCCACAGCCGTTCAACATTGTAATACTCGCGCTCTTCCGGATGGAAAATATGCACAAGAATCCCGGCAAAGTCAAGCACGATCCAACGGCCTTCGGAATAGCCTTCCCTGCGGCGCATCGGAAGCCCCATTTCGGCGGCACAATCTTCAATTTCATCACTCAGCGCCTTTACATGAATCGGCGATGTGCCGCTCATGAACACGAACCAATCGGTAATGATTGTTTTGTCTCCCACATGGACCGCAACAATATCGTTTGCTCTTTTTGCATCGGCGGCATCCACAATGCGCTTTACGCAATTTTTAAGCTCCTCGCGAAACCTGAGTTCCGGTTCCGAAAGGATGTTTTTGTTTTCGTTATTAGTTTCCATTCTTCCTCCGATTATATCTATATTGATATTATTTTTATTAATCGTACGTCTTTTTATTCGACATTGCCCGTATCGAATTCAGCCGGGATAAAATCGGCTTAAAACTCACCGCCGTTGCCGATTTGACGTGTTTTCTCAATCGCCGCCGTGCAGGCGGGCTTTCACCCGTTTTTCGAGTGCTGCAATGGTAATTGCCGTTTGCGGATGAATGCGCATTCCCTTATTTTCAGTGTATTCGATAGTGTTCCGAAGAACCGCTATCGTCGCCCTGTCGAGGTCTCTGAAAGCAAGCTCGCGCAAATCCCGTATTCTTCTGTAATCACGTGACGGCTCAAGCTTGTCCGCAAGAAAAATCACCTCATCAAACGGGGTCATTTCCGCACATCCGACGGTGTGCCGTTCTATTGCGTTCAATATTTCCGTATCCTGCACTCCGTACAGATCCCTTGCAAGCAGTGCACCTATGCGCGAATGAATCAAAAACGGATTTTCACGTTCTTCATTTGTCAGCGCATAACCCATTTTTTCGGCATATCGAACGGTCTCTTCACGCCCAAGCTTTGCGCAGTCGTGCAAAAGAGCCGCAAGCCGCGCTTTTTCTGTTGAAAGCCCGTGATACTGAGCAAGTCCGACAGCTTCACGCACGGTCAGCATTGTGTGACGCATTCTGTATTCATCCAAAACGTTCGAAACACGTTCCGCAAGCTGCTCTATGCTTTTGGGCTGATACAAGCGCTTTTCGTAAAGCAGCATTTCGGCGGAAAGCGGCACAAGCCTTTCAACGGTTTGTGCGTTTTGAACACGCCTTCTGATTTCCGTTGAGGATATGTCCGGCCCTTCCGCAGAAATAATCTCGACTCTGCCGCCGAATTCAGCCCTTATCCCGTCTGCAAGAGCTTCGATATCGCGTTCCTGACCGCGCCTGTTGACGGCAACGAGGGTTGCAAGCTCAAGTATTTCTTTTGGATTTTTCCATTTCGGGAAATCTTCAAGCATATCCGCTCCGACAATGAAATACAGCCCGGCTTTCTTGTTTATCCGCTTCATTTCGCGCAGCGTGTCAACAGTGTAGCTGACTCCGCCGCGGCGAATTTCGATATCGGAAGCGCGCATTCCGCGTTCGCGCTTCAAAGCGGCGCAGACCATATCGAATCTTAATGCAGCCGGAGTGCGCTCTGCGGAATGCTTATGCGGCGGATCTGCCGCAACAACAAAATCCACCCTGTCAAGCCCAAGCTCCTGTTTCACGGAACGGGCAACAAATATGTGCCCCATGTGAACGGGGTCAAATGTTCCGCCGTAAATTCCAATCTTCATATGCATATTATACAACATCCTGAACCGTTTGTGAATGAAAAACATATCTATGTGCCATACTGATTTTATGAATGACACATTGTTGAAAAGTTATAATCGGAGCTTCAACGGCGGCAAATCCCGCTTTGCGCGCATATGCGACAACGTGTTTTCGGCACTGCTGCTGACCGCCGCACTTTATTTGCTTGTTTCGCGAAAGCTGCATCACGGCGCCGCGTCTTTGCTTGCCGCAATGCTCATTTCCGCGTCAATACTGCTCACTGCAAGCCTTTTGCGCAGCCTGCGGTTTAATGCCCACATCAAAAAACTCCGCAGAGAAACATCCGAGTCGATTTTGCGGCGCAGGATACTCGTTTCGCCCGAAGTGGACGAAGTGATCCGCAGCCTGCACCGTTCATCCTCGGAATACCCGAATCAAGCGTGTTCCGAACAGAGTGCAACTCGCTCGTTTTATCTGCTCCGAACTGAAAAAGCAATCACTTTTGATGATATTCTTCCGATTATTCGCGAGGCTCTTGAAAAAGGCATTTCGCACATCGTGATATATTCAGTTTCGAAACCCGAACCGGAAGCGGAATCCGCCGTGCGCACCGTCGGCACCACCGCAGTTGAGTTTAGGCTGCTTGAAACAATTCCGCAAATTCGCGAACGCTTCCTGCCCGACGATGCCGAAATCGATGCCGAAATCAAAGCTGCATTTCCTCCCGCCGAGCGTGTATCCGTCAGGGTCCGCGCTGAGCGCGCCGCATCGAAACTCCGCACGGAAAAACACGCTTCAAAGTACTTCTTTGCGGGCATGGGATTATACGCTCTTTCGTTTTTTTCGGCATACAGATTCTATATGCGGCTTGCAGCCTCGGCAATGATGTTCGCCGCAATGCTGCTGTTTATCCGCAAAATAACCGCATCCTCCAAACCCGCAGACAGTCGGCGCTGACCGCAGGCATTTCATCCAAAGCTTGTTTTATTCCGCCGGCGGAGCATTCGGATCGGGGGTGTCGTCCAGCTTCAAAAGCTCGCGCGCTATCTGAAATTTCAGGGATGAGTATGCGCCCGAATCGGGAACATCGAGCATTACGATCACAACACGCTCATCCTCCTGCGCAACGTTAAGGCGAAAACCGGCAAACCATGAATACATGCGGGTTTTGTCTTTGCCGATTTCGGCCGAACCCGTTTTTGCCGCAACGTCAACATTCGTGACACGCAGCGAACGGCCCGTTCCGTTTTTGTTCGGATCCACAACGCCTTGGAGCATCGGGACTATTTTGTTTATTGCATTTGTCGAAATTGCGTCCTCCATCCATACGGAGTATTCGCTTTTCCGAATGCATTTGTATTCCACGCCGTCCGTTATGTATAATCCGTCCGTGATTCGCGGGGTCGGCATATCGCCGTTGTTTGCAAATGCGGAGAACATTGCCGCAAGCTGAAGCGGCGTCACGAGCACCTGGCCCTGTCCGTAGCCGGAGTCCGCAAGCATTTTGTTGTCCATCACGCTGCCGCGGCTGTAAAGCTGGGAGCGGGCAGCACCCAATTCATAGGGCAGCGACTTGTCCATGCCGAGTTTTTCATTAAAATATGCAATGAATTTCTCCTGGCCGATTTTCAGTGCAACATCCGCAAAGTAAATATTGTCGGAATGCAGCATACAGTTCGTCATGTTCATTGGTTCCGTGCGGTGATAGACGCGCGTGCGTTTTATGCGCGGCCAAGGCCATTCCCCGTAACCGGTCGGCTTCCAGTAATCATTATCGATATAGCCTGTGAAAACATAATTCTCATTCACCGTACCCGTATCAAGCGCAGCAGCAGCAGTGAACGCCTTGAAAGTTGATCCCGGCGGGTAAAGCTCCCTTGTTGCGCGGTTTCTGAGCGGCTCATTCTCCTGATCTTCAAGGGCTTTGTATTCATCGCCGCTCATACCCTTTATAAACCTGTTTAAATCATAGGAAGGATTGGAAGCAATTGCATTCACTTCTCCCGTTTTCGGGTTCATAACAACGACCGCACCCGCCGTGTCCGTACCGAAAAGCACAAGATCCAGCAGTTCCTCTGTGCGCTGCTGCAATTTGAAATCGATCGTCAGCATCACATCGCTGCCGTCAACTTTATCTTTGCGATAGATGACCTTTTTAACGGCTCCGTCCGTTCCGCGGATGAAGAAATAATAGCCGTCCTTGCCGCGGAGCTCCCTTTCGTAAAGCTTTTCTATGCCGCTTTTACCGACTTTGCTGTCAGTAGTATATAATCCGTCGTTCGGATCGCGTCCCTCGTTATATGTCTGTATCTCCTCCCATGTTGCGAACGAAATATAGCCCAATGTATGCGCAAGCAGGCTCCCGTAAGGGTAATATCGCTTTGAACCGTAGTGCTCGGTGTCAACATGAACTCCGTTTACGGCATTCAGCTGTTCCTGCTGTTCAACGGTAACTTCATCGGGCATCGCCTGATAAACGGTGATGAACTCGTTTGCATTCTTTCCGAATTTTGTTCGCAGCTCTGCGGCGTCCAAATCGAGCACGGCGGCAATTTCGGCAGCAGCGGCATCGAATTCCGCCGAGAAGCGTGTATTCAGATACTCCGCATCGGAATAAAGCCTGTCCGCTTCTTTTTCCGCATCCTGCTCGCTCATGCCCGCATTTTCCTGCATTATTTCATCCGTAAGCACATTTTTCGGCGCAATTTCGCTTAAAAGCGCGTAAACAGTCACAAGGCGGACATTGGTTGCAACAACAGCTCCGTGAGAAACGATATCGCCGCGCTCTGCCGCAAGCGTTGCCCTGTCGAACGTGTCGCCCCAGGCCATATCCGGAAAAATGTGGCTCGGCTGCCACACAACCCGCCAAAGATTATTCTCTTTCAGAAGAGTCATCTCGTATTCGTTTGTCAGGTCGCCCGCGGATTGTGTTTTATATGTCATCGTGTATTTAATGACTTTTTTTGAATTTCCGGAAACGTTCTCTTCAGCAATATTGTATTCAATATCGTTCACGCCGAGCAGCGAAAACAGGCTCTCGTAACGCTTTTCGAACTGTGCGAGAGTTATTGTGTTTTTATATGCTTCAATGCTGTCGTCAACGGCATTCTCCGGCGCAACATGAGCACTGATGAAGGAAAAAGCTTCCGTAAACTGCCCGTTGCGTATTGAATTCATGAACAATGTGAACTCCTGTTCGTCCCCGGACACCGTCTCCCGGCTGCATCCCGCGGCGAAAAAAGCCGTGCAGCATAAAGAAAGCAGCATCAGAGAGGAAAGGATAAAGCAAAAAAATCTTTTTGTTTTTGTTCCGAAAGTCAGTTTCATTCCTGTTTATACCTCGATATTTATACCTCGATACTCATACCCCGATTTAATTCTTTTGTTTTCAAATCTTTCGAGCTATAATCATGCATTATAATTATACTACCGAAGGGAGAATATGTAAAGCCGCATTGCCCGTGATTTATGTCGTCGGCAGCAATATCGTGTTTCGATTCGCTGTTTTCTGTTTTTTTTAAAGAAAGCGCGTTTAACATCAGCTGCCGCTGCACATGGTTATTCGCACGGCGGCAGTCTTTTTTAAACCGTCAGGGCGGTTTTCCGTCGGCAATCAGCTTTTTGGGATAAAAAACTCTCAATATGCGCATTATTTTTCGGATTCTGTTGACATATATGCAAATCTGCATTAAAATTTCAATCATGACAGATTCAAAAGAAATGATAAAAAAACTGGGTTTGACCCCGAACAAGGCTCTGGGGCAGAATTTTCTTATCGATACCGAAGCGATAAGCCGCATTGCAGCACTTGCAGACTGCCAAGGCGAAAACGTGCTTGAAATCGGTCCCGGGCTCGGTGCATTGACATCCGCTCTTTCGGAAAAAGCGAAAAATCTGCTTGCGGTTGAAATAGACCGCACACTTGTCGGAATTCTTGCGGATAAACTCGCGGATAAACGCAGCGTGCAGCTCATTTGCAGCGATTTTCTGAAGGTTCCGCCTGCAAAAATCTCCGATGCATTCGGCGGAGAGCCTTTTACTGTTGCTGCAAATCTTCCGTACTATATAACATCACCTATTTGTATGCGGCTGATTGAATCCGGACTCCCTGTAAAGCGCATGGTGCTGATGATGCAGGTTGAAGCAGCAGAGCGGTTCTTTGCGGCACCGCGTGATGTGAACTACGGGCCGCTCTCGATTGTTTCCCGATATCTTTTCGACATTTCAACCGAACTGAAACTCTCACCCGCGGCATATTACCCCGAGCCGTCGGTTCATTCCTGTGTGCTGAAATTCGAACGAAACGGCAGCGAGCTTCCGCCGAATTTTATAAAGGTGCTTCGTGCCGCATTTGCGATGCGTCGAAAAACGCTCCGAAACAATATGCTGCAATTGATTCCGAAAAACAATGTTGACGAAGTGATTGCCGATGCCGGACTTTTGCCGACCGTCCGAGCAGAAGAGCTTGCAGCGGCCGATTTTGTGCGGCTTGCCGATTCATACAACCGTTACGGCAATAAAGCATCGGAAGCAGATCCGACCTGCGCCGAATAAGCAGCACGGTCAATAAGTGCCTGACAAAAAACGATGAGACGGACTGCCGCAAATTTCGCGGCAGTCCTCATTTTTACGGATTAATAAACCTTTGAAATCGTGAACTTTTTGAGAGTCTTCAAAAGACCCGCCGCTGCGGTTCCGCACCGAACATATGGCACAAAAAAACCGCTCAAACAATTTGAGCGGTTTATGGAGCTGGTGATCAGATTCGAACTGACTACCTCGTCCTTACCAAGGACGCGCTCTACCTACTGAGCTACATCAGCGAATTGGCAGGGGCAGAAGGATTCGAACCCTCGGCACGTGGTTTTGGAGACCACTGCTCTACCAGCTGAGCTATACCCCTATATCACGCTTTGAAGGCGTATCCATTCAGTGCCAACAAACAAGATTATACACAAATCCCCCTCGCTTGTCAACACCTTCTTGCCATTTTGCAATAGGTTTTTTACTTTTCCTTTTTCGCGGCAGTCCCTCCCGCAAAAAACTCCGTTGCCGGTGTCTTCCTCACCTCCCTCCATCATACAATGAACCATCCGCAAATAGGAGGTTTTTATCATGGATGAATACGGATTCGGCAGCCGGGGCCCCGGCGTGCAGCTGTTACAGCTTGGCTTATCCCGCGCGGGCTATCAGCCCGGCCGCATCGATGGCAGCTTTGGCAGGGGGACTGAAAACGCCCTGCGGCAGTTCCAGCAGGCACAGGGCCTGCCCACCACCGGCCGCAGCGATGCCGCCACCTGGCAGGCCATGATGCCCTGGCTCATCGGCACCCGGTTTGTGCAGCTCCGGCAGGGGGATACCTTCTGGCGGCTTTCCCAGCAGTACGATACCAGCGTCGCCGCCATTTCTGCCGCCAACCCCGAACTGGACCCCCGCGATCTCCGCCCCGGGCAGACCGTCGCCATTCCGCTGGACTTCCCCGTGGTCCCCACCGGCATCGCCTTCACCTCGCAGGTGCTGGAGCTCACCCTCACCGGCCTGCTGCTGCGCTACCCCTACCTCGGCTCCGGCGCCATCGGCAGCAGCGCGCGGGGACTGCCCATCTGGTCGGTTTCCATCGGGGAGGGCGAAACCCAGGTCTTTTACAATGCCGCCCACCACGCCAATGAATGGATCACCACCCCGGTGCTGCTGGCCTTCCTGGAGGAATACTGCCTGGCCCTGCTGGATGGCGATACCCTCTACGGCTACGATGCCGCCGAGCTGTTCCGCCGCACCACCCTCTCCATTGTCCCCATGGTGGACCCCGACGGCGTCGATCTCGTCACCGGCTACTTAAGCAGCGGTCCCTGGTACGAGTGCGCAAAGCAGTGGGCGGAAAATTACCCCTCCATTCCCTTCCCGGAGGGCTGGAAAGCCAACCTCAATGGCGTCGATCTCAACCTGCAATACCCCGCCGGCTGGGAGGAAGCCCGCCGCATCAAAGAGAGCATGGGTTTTACCTCCCCCGCCCCACGGGATTATGTTGGCACTGCCCCGCTCACCCAGCCAGAGGCGCTGGCCGTTTACCGCCACACCCTCCGCAATGACTTCCGCCTTACCCTTTCCTACCACGCGCAGGGCAAGCTCATCTACTGGCGCTACCTCGATTACCTCCCGCCCCGCAGTGAGGAAATTGCCCAGGCCATGGGGGAAGCCAGCGGCTACTCGGTGGAGGAAACTCCCTCCCTCAGCGGCTACGCGGGCTACAAGGATTGGTTCATCCAGACCTACGATCGCCCCGGCTATACCATCGAGGTGGGACAGGGCACCAGCCCCCTGCCCCTCTCCCAGTTTGATGGGATCTACGCCGATAACCTCGGCATTCTCGTCCTCGGCCTGGCCCTCGCCGCCCAGCCGCCCATCGCCCCCGTGGAGGAAGCCCCACCCGTGAATCCGTAATTTTACATCGCCTGCCCGACGGGGGTCCAGTCTGTAGTTGCCTGTCGGTGTCGCGGAGCCCCCTTTACAAAGGCATAACCTGTACGCCTGCCCGGCGTGGGCCTACTTTTCTATGAAGAAAAGTAGGCAAAAGTCATTCAGGGCTCCGCCCTAAAGACCCGACGCGTCGGTACACCCCGTATAATCGGGGCCCCCGCAAGGTCGTAAGACCTTGTGGGGAAAGGAGGATGCACCGCAGCGGGGAGGGCTGCCCGAAGCAAAGCGTAGGGTCAGTCCGACTTAAGCGAAGGTTGCGTCCGACGCGACGACGCTTATAAGGTGCCGCAGGTGCATTTTTATGTAGAGATTGCTGATAGAGCCCCCCTTCCCCGTATCGGGGAAGGGAGCAGGGGGAAAGGGCAGATGCTGCCGCAGGCTACCTTTGGAGCGCATCTGTGCGCAGTACGGATTTAGGTTTTTCGGCTGAGAAAAATCTAAAGCTGAGAAAAATCTAAATTCGTAGCCAGCACAGCTAAGCGTCAAAGGGGTTTGTCAAGGGGAAAGTTTGGTCCCCCTTGACCCTGTTTTGCTTCCTTTTGCAGGAGCAAAAGGAAGGCCCCCGCGGCGAGCGATGCTAACTACGCCTTTGCAAAAGGCTCCGCGACGCCGCTAGGCGAGATGAAACTTTATACCGGCAACCCCTCAGTCACGGCTGCCCCGCCACTTCATTGCCCCTTACACAGGGGAGGCTTTAGGAGGGCTGCCAGGTAAAATAAAATTTGATGAAAAAATCTCCCCCGCGGGTATCACCGCAGGGGAGGGGCTTCTTTTCTCAATAATTCCGGTCGGAGTACTTACTCCGGTGCTTTTTGCGCTTTTTATTGTGCCGCACCGCATAGACAATATAACCCGCAATGGCCAGCACCACCACAATAAAGATCACCTTGGCCACTGTGCTGCTCAACAGGCTGCCGATGGTCCCCAATGCCTTACGGAACCAGGAAAGTGAGAAATCCTGGGTGGCGACCAGCTCCACGGTGCCGATCTCCTCGCCCATCAGCATAATGTGCATCTTACCCACCGTGTCACCCGCCGCAATGGGCGCTTCCACGAATTCGGGCAGCTCGGCTTTATAGATGATGCTATCCAGTGAGATATCATCCCGCAGCAGCTGCACCACATCCTCCTTGATGGCGAGTTTAGCCACTTTGCCATCGCCGGAATATTTCACCGGTACCTCGGCCATCAGCTCGCCCTGCTCCAGCAGTGTCCGCAGCGAGAAATTGCCGAAGGCCCAGCGGTACAGCTGCCGGGTCTCAATGAAGTTCTGGTATGGCTCCGCTGCGGTGACAGGGGAGCCCATCACGACGCAGAAATAGTGGTAGCCGCTATCCTCTGCCTGGCTGATGACACAGCGCCCGGCCTCATCGGTGCTGCCGGTCTTGATGCCCACCACGGGGGCGTAGTAGTAGGGACTGCTGGTCAGCAGCATCTTATTGGTGGAGTACTGCCACAGGTCGGCGTGCTTATTGGTTTGCCCCAGCTGTACGGCGTAGTTCTTTACGATGGAGGAAAACGCCGACTTCTGCATGGCATATTTCGCCATGATGGCCATATCCCGGGCCGTGGTGTAGGTGTTATCGCTGTGCAGGCCGGTGGGGTTGGTAAAATGGGTGCCGGTGCAGCCCAGCGCTTTGGCCTTGTCGTTCATCATCTCCACAAAGGTGGTGATATCCCGCGGCATAAAATCCGCCATACCGCCGCTGCCCACATATCCCGCCAGGATCATCGCGGATTCATTGCCGCTTTGCACCAGCGCCGAGGTCAAAAGCTGCCGGATGGTCAGCTCCTCCCCCACGATAAGCCCGCCCAGCGAGGCATTGGTGCCGTACAGCATGTTCTGGATCCACATGGGGTATTCGGCCGTTTCGCCATCCAGGTCCTTTACATTCTCCAGCACCACTATCGCGGTCATTATTTTGGTGAGTGAGGCCGGATACATCTTCTCGTCGGCATTTTTCTCATACAGTATCAGGCCGGTATCCAGGTTCTCCAGGTACACCGCCTTGCTGGTGGGGGTAAAGTCCGGTTCGTAGCTGATAGCTGCCGCCGGACAGAGCAGCATTACCGCCGCCATAACAAGCGCCAGCAGCCCGCTTAAGATCCTGTTCCCTTTCCGCATGATAAAACACCTCCGCATATTCTTGTTGATCCCATACCGGGAAGCTTATTCTTCCTCGGCAGGCTTTTCCTTTTTGCTTCCGCTGATAAGCCCGGAGACCGTATCCATCACATCGGGCACCATGCCCACCAGACGGTCGGCGGTATTATTGTAGCTTTGCACCTGTATCAGCTTCACATCGCCGTTTCGCACGATGAGGAAGGCCATGGGGGTAATGGTGACCCCGCCGCCGGTGCCGCCGCCAAACAGCTCCTTCTGGCTGGAGGGCAGGTCACCGCCGCCGCTGCCAAAGCCGAAAGAGACCTTGCTCACCGGCAGGATGACGGTGCCATCGGGGGTGACGATCTCCCGCCCGATGACGGAATTGGAATCAATGAGAGCCTGCAGGTTTTTCATATTGCTTTCGGTCAGCTCACCCAGATAATGTGCCATAGTAGTAACCTCCGTAAAGTGTATTGATATTGGTAAAAGAGATTTTAATCTATTTTTATTTCGCCTGTTCGGCGAGGAATAGTTTGTAGTCGCATGTCGGCATCGCGGAGCCTTTTGCAAAGGCATAGCCTGCACGCCTGCCCGGCGGGGGTTACTTTTCTATGAAGAAAAGTAACCAAAAGTCACTCGGGGAGGTCCCCGAGGCCTCCACGCGTCGGAGCCCCCCCCGCCCGGAAACGCTGCGCATTCCCGGAGCGGGATTAGACGACGCTTATAAGGTGCCGCAGGCGCATTTTA
>OLSA01003214.1_pt1 | contig 11516 bp, 8 predicted proteins | sample 1672731 | NCBI WGS metagenome assembly OLSA01 (sample SAMEA3136718, study PRJEB25190) | human gut metagenome | biome: human gut; feature: human-associated habitat; material: faeces | place: Austria | collected 2013
GTAAAATCAATGGGTTGCGGCATTTAGCAAATGCCTAGAAAATAAAATGAAAAGGAGAATTTGCAAGATGCCATTATCAAATGATTTTTTATGGGGAGGAGCAGTTGCGGCAAACCAGTTTGAAGGCGGATGGAATGAGGGCGGTAAAGGAATCAGTGTTATAGATGTGATGACAGGTGGAACACATGAGAAGATGCGGGAGATTACAAACGGAATTGAAGCAGATAAATATTACCCGAACCATAAAGCGAGTGATTTTTATCATGAATACAAGAGTGATATTGCGCTGATGGCGGAGATGGGATTCAAATGTTTTCGTACAAGTATCGCATGGACCCGCATTTTTCCAAGCGGGGATGAGACAGAACCGAATGAAGAAGGGCTGAAGTTCTATGATGATATGTTCGATGAACTTTTGAAATACGGAATCGAACCGGTCATTACGTTAAGCCATTTTGAAATGCCGTATCATCTGGCAAAAAAATACGGTGGATGGGTCAATCGTAAGGTGATTGATTTCTTTGTAAACTATGCAGTGACGGTCATGGAGAAATATAAAAATAAAGTTAAATATTGGATGACATTTAATGAGATCAATAATCAAAGTAATACATCAGCTGATATTTTCGGATGGACAAATTCGGGAGTTCTCTTTTCGGAATATACAAATAAGAAAAAGGCGATGTATCAGGCGGCGCATCATGAGCTGCTTGCAAGTGCGATCGTTGTGAAAAAAGGTCACGAGATCAATCCGGAGTTTCAGATCGGATGTATGTGTTCTTTTGTTCCGTTTTATCCGTATTCCTGCAATCCAGAAGATGTTATGACTGCGGCAGAATGTATGCATGAAAGATTTTATTTTTCAGACGTACATATGAGAGGGCATTATCCGGCTTATGCAAAAAAGGAGTGGGAGAGGGAAGGAACAAAACCACAGATGCTTCCTGAAGACGAGAAGATTTTGGCGGAAGGAAAATGCGACTATCTGGGATTTAGTTATTATATGACGAATGCGGTGAAAGCAGATGCAAAAAAAGATACGACAGAATCTCTGGACGGAAGTTCTCCGTATTCTGTACCAAACCCGTATGTGAAGGCAAGTGACTGGGGGTGGCAGATAGATCCTGTCGGATTAAGATATGCTCTGGTTACTCTTTATGAACGTTACGAAGCACCTCTGTTTATTGTAGAAAATGGATTCGGCGCGATCGATGTGTTAAAAGAAGATAAAACATGTGATGACGATTATAGGATTGCATATTTAAGAGAACATATTACCGAAATGAAAAAAGCGGTTGAACTTGACGGAGTAGATCTTATAGGATATACCCCGTGGGGATGCATTGATCTTGTATCGTTTACAACAGGCGAGATGAAAAAAAGATATGGATTTATTTATGTCGATATTGATAACGAAGGAAATGGAAGCGGAAACAGGTATAAGAAGAAGTCTTTTGACTGGTACAAGAACGTAATCCGGTCGAATGGAGAAGAACTGTAGTTTTAAAGATAAAATAAAAAGAAGAATAAGCGGAAGAAAAGAAATAATGCGCTATACCCCCTTGATTTTTGAAGCAGTATATTCTATATTATAAATGATGTAAAAATTACATCTTCTGTACAACCTGACAGACGAGGGCTTGTACTGGTTTCGACAGGGATCTTGAAGATGGAGAAGCTATCCGCAGGCTGATGTGTTAAATCGCAAACTTAAAATTAAACGCTAACGATAATTTCGAATTAGCTGCGGCCTAATTGCCGCATGTCGGCTCTGTGGCACTCACACCACGGAAATCCGGCATCAACGATGTGAGAAACGATATTGGCAAAGCTTTGAGCCGATAGGCGTATCATGAAGCTACTGAAACCGTAAGGGTGTTAGTTCCCGTGCGGCAGAGGGAATGAAAAAGAACTGACTATGATAGTAGAAGTACATGGGACAGGTTTTTGGACGCGGGTTCGATTCCCGCCAGGTCCATAAGGGGTATTAGCGCAGTTGGGAGCGCGCAACATTCGCATTGTTGAGGCCACGGGTTCGAATCCCGTATGCTCCACTTTCTTGTTATATAGAACAGTTTCTTGTTTATACGCTGTTTTATTGGTCACACAAAAAGGACTTGATGCAACTGATCACATCAAGTCCTTTTTCTTTATGTCTAATTAAACTTCAAAAATCAGATCGCCATAGCTTGGAAATGGCCACAGTTCTTTATCAACCAGCATCTCCAGTTCGTCAGCCGGCTTTCTCAGTGCTGCCATAGCCGGAACGACTTTCTCATGATATGCATGTGCACACAGGCAGGCATCAGGGATTGCCAGGCTCTCTTCTGTAATATCCTCCAGAGCTGCTAAAGCAACCTTCATGTCAGATAACAGTGCAGATGTCTCGATCAGTAACTCAGACTGAACACTGGTATCTGCTTCCGGACAAGCTGCTTTTACTTTGCCCAGGGAATCTGCCAGGCCAGTGGTGTACTTGATCACTGCAGGAATGATCTGCTTGCCAGCCATATCGATCATGGTCTTTGCCTCGATGTTAATGGCTTTTGCATATGCCTCGTACTCGACCTCTGCACGGGACTCCAGCTCTGCCTTGGTGAATACGCCAAACTCCTCGTACAGTTTTACTGCTTTTGCAGTAGTCAGTGCCGGGATTGCGTCTACCATGGATGTGATATTTGGAAGGCCACGTCTTCCAGCTTCCTCTACCCATGCGTCAGAGTAACCGTTGCCATTGAAAATGATTCTTCTGTGATCAGCTAACAGCTTCTTGATCATATCATGAACTGCCATATCGAAGTCATCTGCTTTCTCCAGCTCATCTGCTGCTTCCTTAAATGACTCAGCAACGATCGTATTCAATACTACGTTTGCAGGAGCGACGGAATCAGAAGAACCAACCATACGGAACTCAAACTTGTTGCCGGTAAATGCAAATGGTGATGTACGGTTACGATCGGTAGCGTCTTTATCCAGATCTGGAAGTGTAGCAACACCAGTCATCAGTTTGCCGCCTTTCTTGGAATGAGTTGCCTCACCAGTGTTGCATAACTGATCGATCACATCCTCCAGCTGATCGCCTACGAAGATGGAAATAATAGCTGGCGGCGCTTCATTCGCTCCCAGTCTGTGATCATTTCCCACGTCAGATGCGGCTTCACGAAGCAGATCTGCGTGAATATCAACTGCCTTCATGATACAAGCCAGAACTAACAGGAACTGGATGTTCTCATGAGGTGTATCGCCTGGGTTCAGTAAGTTGATGCCATCATCAGAGGTTAAGGACCAGTTGTTGTGTTTACCGGAACCATTCACACCTGCAAATGGTTTCTCATGGAGCAGACAAGTCATATGATGACGCTCAGCCACCTTCTTCATGGTCTCCATGACGATCTGGTTGTTGTCAACTGCCAGGTTTGCCTGGTCATAAATCGGAGCCAGCTCATGCTGTGCAGGAGCAACCTCGTTATGCTGTGTCTTCGCGGTTACGCCTAATTTCCACAGTTCCTCGTTTAATTCCTTCATGAAGGAACCGATTCTCTCCGGAATGGCACCGAAATAATGGTCATCCATTTCCTGTCCTTTTGGTGGCATAGCACCAAATAAGGTACGTCCTGTATAGATCAAATCTTTTCTCTGTAAATATTTTGCACGGTCAACCAGGAAATACTCCTGCTCCGGTCCTACGGACGGAACCACACGTTTTGCTGTGGTGTTGCCGAATAATCTCAGAATTCTTAATGACTGCTCATCAATCGCCTGCATGGAACGAAGCAGTGGTGTCTTCTGATCCAGCGCCTCACCGGTGTAGGAGCAGAATGCAGTAGGAATACATAAGGTCACGCCCAGGGCATCTTCACGGATAAATGCCGGGGAAGTGCAATCCCATGCTGTATAACCTCTTGCTTCGAAGGTAGCACGAAGTCCGCCGGATGGGAAGGAAGAAGCATCTGGCTCACCTTTTACAAGTTCCTTGCCAGAGAACTCCATGATCACTTTACCCTCAGAATCTGGAGCAGAAATGAAAGAATCATGTTTCTCAGCAGTCACACCAGTTAATGGCTGGAACCAATGAGTATAATGAGTAGCTCCTCTCTCGATTGCCCAGTCTTTCATGGCATGAGCAACTACATCAGCAATAGAGGGATCCAGTTCTGTACCATCCTCGATGGTCTTTTTCAGTTTTTTGAAAACGCTTTTAGGAAGTCGTTCTCTCATGACGGTTTCATTGAATACGTTTTTACCGAAGATCTCGGCAACATTTACTAATTCACTCATATCCTTCCATCCTCTCATCTTAGATTTCATAACTGACCAGCATTGCACAGCTACGGTTTTCGTAACCATTTCTTGCTTTTACCGTTACGATTTTTCATAATATTAACCTCAGGTCTGCGACCGCACTCTCTATTATAAGGGATTTGCTTAAGAAAATAAAGTTAGTATTCCTTATAACAGAAAAGGCATTCTCCTTATGATAGGAGAACGCCTTTGTTCTTTAATAAGATAAACCTTTTGTCTGGAAAAATCAAGTACTTTTTTATTTTATTCTGCTTTTCCTACAGAACCGAACAGTTCCATCTTCTCTTTTACGGTTGCTTTGATCGCCTCAGTACCTGGTGCAAGAAGCTTTCTTGGGTCAAATCCCTTGCCCTGCAGATCCTTGCCTTCTTCGATATACTTACGTGTAGCTTCCGCAAATGCGATCTGGCACTCAGTATTTACATTGATCTTGGAAACGCCTAAAGAGATGGCCTTCTTGATCTGATCAGCCGGGATACCTGTACCACCGTGCAGTACCAGAGGCAGTTCTCCTGTCAGTTCCTGAACTGCTGCCAGAGTTTCAAAACTCAGACCTTTCCAGTTTGCCGGATATTTTCCGTGGATGTTACCGATACCTGCTGCCAGGAAATCAACACCCAGATCAGCGATCGCCTTACACTCGTTCGGATCTGCACACTCGCCCATACCAACAACGCCGTCTTCCTCTCCGCCGATAGCGCCAACCTCTGCCTCAATAGACATGCCTTTCTCGTGGCAGATCTTTACTAATTCAGAAGTTTTCTCTACGTTCTCAGCGATTGGATAATGGGAACCATCAAACATAACAGAAGAGAACCCTGCCTCGATGCACTTTAAGCATCCCTCATAGCTGCCGTGATCCAGATGCAGAGCAACTGGTACTGTGATGTTTAACTCTTCCAGCATACCGTTTACCATACCTACAATCGTCTTGTAACCGGTCATATATTTGCCTGCGCCCTCGGATACGCCCAGGATCACTGGGGATTTTAACTCCTGCGCGGTCTGCAGGATCGCTTTGGTCCACTCTAAGTTATTAATGTTGAAATGACCTACAGCATACTTGCCTGCTCTTGCTTTATCAAGCATTTCTTTTGCTGGTACTAACATATTATAATCCCTCCGATTTCTATATGTTTATGCAACACTTCAGCATCTTCCGGCCATTAGCTTCTCACAACGATGTCACGGCCTGCCAAACAGCTGCATATGGATCATGCCATCTCGAAGATGACCGTCTCGCTCACGCTTTTAAGTATACACGAATTTTCCGGTTTTGCAAACGAAAAAACCTTAGATTCCAAGAATTTTTGCGACGGTTTTCTTCATATCCTGTACATCGCACTCCAGCTTATGACGGATCTGGGCATTACGGATCTCTTCAACTGCCTTCGGGATCTCCACACCGGATACACGGCACAATTCATCGATCACTGCAAATTCATCCTCTGGCAATTTTTCATCACTGATGGCTTCCATCACACTTCGGGAGAACTTGTACGGACTGGCGGTAGATGCGATCACCGTTTTCGTCTCATCACCGGTATTTTTCTTATACTGCTGGTAAACCGCGGACGCAACACCAGTATGTGTATCGATCACATAGCCTGTCTCATCATACAGTTCCCTGATCGCAGCTGCATCCTCAGCCTCTGTAGCAAAGCCGCCACAGAAATCAGCCATCTTCGCCTTCATCTCCGGTGTTACCGTATAATGTCCCTCTGTGCCCAGCTGATTCATCAGTTTTGCTGTCTGCTCTGCATCACATCCGGTACTTAAATAGAGCAGACGCTCTAAATTACTGGAAATCAAAATATCCATGGACGGAGAGGTCGTCAGAATAAAATCTCTCTGGCGGTCATAGGTTCCCGTCTGGAAGAAATCGTATAAAACCTTATTGTCATTGGATGCACAGATCAGCTTCTTGATCGGCACACCTAACTGTTTTGCAAAATAAGCCGCTAAAATATTGCCAAAGTTACCGGTCGGAACCGTCACATTGATCTCGTCACCGTCTTTGATCTCCTCATTCGCTAACAGACTTGCATACGCGTATACATAATACACTACCTGTGGAACCAGACGTCCAATGTTAATGGAATTGGCAGATGAAAACTGAAATCCATGATCTGCTAATTCAGCGCCAAATTCCTTATCGGCAAAGATCTTCTTTACGCCTGTCTGAGCATCATCAAAGTTGCCATGGATAGCCACAACAGAGGTATTATCTCCCTTCTGGGTCACCATCTGCAGCTCCTGGACACGGCTTACTCCGTCTTTCGGATAGAACACGATGATCCTGGTACCCGGAACATCTGCAAATCCTGTCATAGCTGCCTTACCAGTATCTCCGGATGTTGCTGTCAGGATCACGATCTCCTTATCTGCATGATTTTTCTTCGCTGCAGTTGTCATAAAATAAGGAAGAATGGACAATGCCATATCCTTAAAAGCAATGGTACTTCCGTGGAACAGTTCCAGATAATATGCGCCATCAGCCTTTACCAGCGGCGCAATGGTCTCTGTATCGAATTTGCTATCATATGCCTTCTCGATACAGTATTTTAACTCCTCTTCGGTAAAATCTGTGAGAAACAGCTTCATAACCTCATAGGCTGTCTCCTGATAGGTCTTGCCAGCCAGTTCTTTCATCGTCAGATCTAACTTCGGAAGCTCTGTCGGCATAAACAGACCACCGTCACAGGCCAGTCCTTTTAAAATTGCCTGGGAAGCAGTTACTCCCTGCTCACCTCCACGGGTACTCTGATAAGATATTCTCATAGCAAAAGTCCTTTCTCTGTAACTGTTCGGTTTCTTCACAGTTACATCCTTTCTATGTTGTCTTTAACAATGTAATCTGCAAAACTATGTTGTGAGCATTGTAGCATATTTTGTCAGGCAACGCAACAAAAGGTTTTATTGACATTTATCCGTTTTATTGACATTTTTTGACAAAATGTCTATGATAAAGTTATTAAAATATGTAATGAAACCCTTATTTTCAGGATTTCAGAAAGAGGTATGTTATGATACGTCATTCAAAAAAGGTACTGACTCTGGCTCTGGCTACTGCCATGGCTGTTTCTTCTGCTTCTCTGGCTTTTGCAATGCCCGGTGATGTTGGAAAATGTCTGGATTCCAGCGTTTCTTCTGAACCGGCAGTGATCTCTGATGCATGGTGGAATGATTCCGTTGCTTCCTGGAATTATACCGGTAAATGTGATCATTTCGAGGTTCAGCTTTTCCGCAACGGTGATCTGGTTCAGACAGAAACTACCATCGCTTCTGAGTTTGACTTTATCGAAGCCCTGACAGATGAGGGAGATTATACCTTCCAGGTCCGCCCTGTGATCCAGGATCAGACTTCTGAGTGGACCACAACCTCCAACACCTACTTATCCCGTCCGGGTCAGCCAACCCATATCCATGCCGATGGTCATCGTGCTTCCATCGCACCATTAGATGACAAAACCCCTGGTGTTTCCACTGGCATGTGGGTATCTTCCCTTGATGACAATGGCAGCACTCAGTGGCAGTACATTCACGCAGATGGCTGCTACGCTACCGATACCTGGGATTACATCGATTGCAGCTGGTACTTCTTCAATGAAGAAGGTTACCGTCAGACTGGCTGGGTTACCTGGAATGATCACGCTTATTACTGTGATAAAGATGGTAAGATGGTTACTGGTTACTATGACTTAGACGGCGGACGCTGCAGATTTGCTACTGACGGCAGACTTCTTTACAAAGTGACCAAATAGATATACGTCTGAAACTCTTAATTCAACACAACTGAAATTCTCTGGTCCATCTGAACATGGTCTTCCCGGACCATGCAGTCATAAACCAGAACATAAATTCCGGCCTTTGCAGCCTCTCTCAGAGCCTCTGCAAAGGCCGGATGTGTTTTCTCACTATTTTTCTTCTTTTTGCATACAATAACCATAATGGCAAACATGGATCACAATCATGGTTCTTCCCATTCACAGTCTTAAAAATGATCAAACCGGCACCATCGTCTGGATCGCCAGTCCCCCAGCTACGCTCTCTCGGCTCCGCTCCTACGGTCTGATCCCAGGCCGTCCCGTCACCTGTATCCTAAGTAAAGTTCCCGGCGGTGTACGTGCCTTCCGGGTCAACGGTTCTCTCATCGGTCTCCCGGCACAGACCTGCCGTGAGATTTTTGTCTCGATGGGAATACGGTAGCCTTATTTCAACAAGTCCTGTCTGCAGATATGCTGAATCCGCTCGATATCCAGTCCCCGGATCACTTCTGCCGCCAGATCTGCTGCTGCCTCCAGATCCGCGCCTGCACAGAAATTATAATGGGTGTGGACATATCGGCTCGGCACACCGAGAACCAGTACCGGAACGGCCTTGCCTGTCAGACTGATCTTACCTGCGTTGGTACTGCCGCCCCGGCGGACCGTCTCCTGATAGCGGATGCCATATTTTTTCGCTACCTCTTCCGCATACTGGATAAACAGCGGATTAGAAATATAGCTCTTGTCCATGAGACGGATCTGGACGCCTCCTCTCATCCGTCCCTGGGTCTCTGCAGTGCTGAAATAAAAATCATCAGACGGAGATCCCTCAAATACAATAGCCAGATCTGGTTTTACTACCTGGGACGTTACGGTAGCTCCACGCATACCAACCTCTTCCTGGGCTGCGAACGCGCCAACCACGTTAACAGCCAGACGTTCCCGATCCTCATACAACTGGTTCATGGTATCAATGATACATGCACAGCCGGCCCGGTTATCAAATGCTTTTCCAAAACAGAGATCGTGCTCCTCATCATAGGAAAACGTCACATCCGGAACCATAGGATCGCCAATGGATACGCCAAACACATCCGTTACTTCTTCCCGGCTGACTGCCCCGATATCCACACTGAGGGACTCAATGCTTAAGGACTGGTTTGCCCGCTCACTTTCATTCATGAAATGGATGGGCTTGGAAGTGATGATACCTTTTACCAGTTTTCCGCTTCTGGTACGGATCCAGACGGTGTGGGCTGGCAGATTAGTGATCACCATACCTCCCAGCATCAAAATCCCAAGGCTTCCATTTTCCCGGATGCTCTGCACCATAAATCCACACTCATCCAGATGAGCGTCTAACTGCACCACCGGTTTTCCTTCCTTTGCACCTGGCATTCTGGCGTAAAGATTGTTCATGGAATCATTTTCCAGTTCAAATTTCTGGCAATAGCCCGCTACGGTGCGGACTGCTTCCTCCTCAAAACCACTTGGGCCAAACGCATTGGTGATCTGGCCAAACATTTTGATATCCATTGTGTTTTCTCTCCAATATTTTCTTATTCTCCATCCACATCCATATTAGCTGCAACTGCAATGGAAGAAGACACGGTTGACATAGCCGCTACTACTGCAAAAATAATGATCAGCAGTCCGCCGCCCATCATCAGAAAGAAGAAAGTCTCCTCGTCCTCTTTGGCCGCATCGGTAGTTTCTGCCGTCTGTGCGCTATTCTGCGCATCTGTCTGTACTGTTTCTGTCTGTACTGTCTCTGCATATGCATTCATAGCTGGAACAGTACCTGCAGATAATACCAGGCACATGATGACCATCAGCAGCATTTTCTTGCATTTCTGGATTATTTTCATGTTTTTTGCTCCTCTCATCTCTGTTTTGTTACAATCCAATAACCGTTTTCATACTCACTATTGACTCTAAGTATATCATAAGTATTTAAAAAAAGAAAGCCAGCATCTTAACCAGAATACTGACTTTCTTTTACAAACCACCTAGTGATCAATTACTTTAAATCGTAACTATTCAGTATTTACTTTAAATCAATATATCCCACACCATTCTCAATACGGATCTTGGTGCCATATGGATTGCTTAACTCCTGTAAATACTCCAGAGTTTTCTCATCATGACTCATTCTTGGAAGACCTTTATGTGGTCTCTTGTCATGAAGACCAAGCGTGATCGGATATAACTGAACCTGAGTGATCTTGCCATCTTCCATGGTCAAAGCGCCCATCACAGCTCTCCAGATGTTCTCCAGAACGCCATAACCTACCGTTCCGTTTTTACTGCGGTTATCCATGTAACTGCCTACCTTAGTATCTAATGGCATTTTACGGTTGATATAAGCGTCATATGGCTGAAGGCTGACAGTCTCGGTCTCAAACAGGAAATTTCCCAAGCTGTAGAAGATCACGCCACCGTTGTATATCTCGATACCTCTTAACTCGTGAGGGCCATGTCCTAATACTGCATGAGCGCCTGCATCAATACATGCTCTGGAAAAAGTCTCTAAAAATCTTGCTGGAACGGTGGTATCTTCTTCATCACATTCATGTCCGTGGAAGCTGACAAATACCACATCTGCCTGTTTTCTGGCCTCTTTGATTTCATCAGTGATACGCTTCATGTCTTCTGCATTCGGAACACTCTCGATCCAGTTCTTATCATCTAAACAGAATGTTCCAGCGCTGCCGAAAGGAAGGGTTCCCTCCTCAAATGGGTTACTATAACCATTTTTTATGGAGAACTCTTTCATTGCATTCACTTTCGTAACCTTTACCAGTTCCTGAGCCATCTCATAATGTGCCTGGTCTACATGGTAACGGGTCTGGAAACGCAGTGGATTTAAGCCCGGACGACCTACTAACTCGTGGGACTGTCCTCCTGCTCTTGCTGCCTCATGGAAGGAAGAGGAAACGCTGATCAGTGCAACCCTTGCCTTTCTGGTCTCCAGATAGCAGGCTTTAGAAGCCTCTGCCAGATTACGTCCGGTTCCGGAGAATACCATATCACGTTCTTTTAAATGACGGATGGTTGCCAGAACGCCCTCCTGGCCATAGTCACCAGAATGGTTGTTGGCTGTATTATACAGATTGAATCCAAAACGTTTTACATCGTCCAATGCCTCTGGCTCCATCATTGCCCAGGTACCGCCACTGACTGCTGCAGGATATCCTTCCTGGTTGTGGAATGTCATCTCCAGGTTGCTGAACTTAACATCATGCTCTTTGATACAGTCGCTCAGTTCTTCAAATCCCTCATATCCATCTTCTGCAATTCTTCTGGTAATAAACATATCGCCAGTTGCAACAACTCTTAATGCTTTCTCACTCATCTTACTTCTCCCTGCTTGATTTCATAATAAATACTGCACAATGTCTCTGCATTTTTATGCCCATCGTGTACTTATCGCTCTGTTCCCATAAT
>OLSA01003218.1_pt1 | contig 11498 bp, 9 predicted proteins | sample 1672731 | NCBI WGS metagenome assembly OLSA01 (sample SAMEA3136718, study PRJEB25190) | human gut metagenome | biome: human gut; feature: human-associated habitat; material: faeces | place: Austria | collected 2013
AAAACAATTTAAATAAAATATATTAAGTTGATAATCAATCTTTATTTCTATTATGCTTGGTAGAATAGTATAAGAATATTCCTGCAAGCATTGCAGCTATTAAGGCGATTGCCATTATGACATAGAAGGCCCAGTTTTGATGCTCCAAAGGCAGTTCTACATTCATTCCATATATAGAAGCTACTAGTGTTGGAACTGATAAAACTATAGTTATGACTGCCAAAGTTTTCATAACTATGTTCAAATTGTTCGAAATGATTGTACCGAATGCATCCATCATTCCCGTTAGAATTTCTCTATAGATGGAACACATTTCTATAGCCTGATTCAATTCGACTTCAGTATCTTCCATCAAATCCTTATCGGCATCATATTTCACATAGTTGGCTGATTTCAACAATTTCATCAAGACAGCCTTGTTAGCAGATAGGGAAGTCGAGAAATAAACAAGTGTTTTATTGATATCCAACAATTCAAATAATTCTTTGTTCTTCATCGATGTATGAAGTCTCAACTCAATGTCTTTTGTATGTGCATCAATTTTTCTAAGATAATAAATGAATTCCTTAGACATTTGATAGATGATATTCAATGACAATCTTACTGGTTTATGTGGTTCCAATGAATTTCTTTGATTGTATTTGAAAAGATTAGGTAGTAATGTATCGCTGAATCTATTGATGGTGACGTAGTATTTATCGTTATAAGCGATGATAAACGGTTGAGTTATATATGAATCAGAGTTTGGTGATGATAGGCAAGGCACATCTAAAACTATCAAAACTGATCCATTTTCGTTATCGATACGAGCAGATTCTTCTTCGTCTAATGAAGACATGAGAAAATGTAACGGGATGTTTGTCTTCTTTGAAATTGCTTCTAGCGATTCCTGGGTGGGATCAGTGACTTCAATCCAAGTTCTCTCTTCAATTATGGTGGAGTCATCGACTTTTTCAATTTCGGTTTTGTCTAAAGCGTTAGTTCCCTCTTTGTAAATGCGTGTCATTTTTTCTCTCCATTACACAAAATATTATAAAACTTGATAAAGAGATAATTACCTATTTACTTCTTATTCGTCGGTTTCAATATCGTCAAATTTGTTTCTTTCTATCTCGATGCTTCTAACTTTCTTATTCACTTCATTTCTAGCTGTGACTATTTTGTCTATAAGTCCTTCTAATGTATTCCAGGAATCTTTGAATTTTTCAATCTTAACTTCTAGTTTTTTTACTGAATCCAAAATATTCTTGATATCGTTTATGTCTTCTATTTTCTTTGCAAACGTATGCAAGTTATAAAGAATTGGCTGGATTGTAGAAGGAGAGGTGATTATCACTTTTTTCTTTTCAGCATAAAGAACGACTTCATTAAAGAATTCGTCATCAGTTTGAAGGAATATGTAGGTCCCATCGTTAGGAATGAACATCAAAGCATAATCCATAGTGGTTCCGGGAATAATATAGGAATTAGCAATTTTGTTGATTTCATTTTTCAAAGCTTGCTTGAATTCACTCCTGGATATGTCAGGACTTTTTTTATTTTGAATTACTTGCTTAAATTTTTCAAAGGAAAACTTTGAATCTATACAAAGCATTTTGTAAGGCTCTGGTAAGTTGATAACAGCATCTGCTATGACTTTCTTCGTCTCATCCACATCGTTTTTGATCGTCTTTTGTTCTTCGAATATTCCTCTGGTATCACCAAATATGCTTCTAAGAATAGAACCTAGAATTCTTTCGCCGTATTTACCCATTGGGTTAGTGTAGGTCAAAGAAGCATTTAATTGCTTTAAATCATCTGAAACGGTTTGCAGGTCTTTTTGTGAAGCTTCTATTTTAGTTGTTGCAGTTAAAACAGTCTGTACTTTTTCGTTACTTTCGTTTATTGATTTCTCCATCTTGTTACTAACTGCATCTAACTGTTTGTTCATGCTTTCTTGAATGCCAGAGACAGTTTTTATATTGTTATCTATTTGCTTACTCAATTGTTCTTGGATAGAAGCAATTGCCTTTTGATTGTTATCGAGTTGGTTTTGGAGATTGGTCTGGATATCTTTTATGTTATCAGAAAATGTTTTCAATAGTTTGTTTTGATTTTCTAGATTTGTTTCTTTTAATGTTGTGGATAAAGTGTTGGATACTTGTGTTCCTATATCTTTTTGAACATTGCTTACGCCATCTATCTTTTGCGAAAGCTTGTCATCAAAAGTAGATATCAAATCTGTATTCCTTTTCTGTGTCTCATTTTCAATTTTTGTTCCAAGTTGACCTTCAAGACTATCTATCTTTTGTTGTAACTGACCCATTGTTTGGTAAAGCATATTAATAGATGAGTCATCTTTTATTGATGAATTACTAGTGCTTTTCTTTTTAAACAAGATAAACATAGCAATTCCTAATCCAATTACCACGATAATTAAGACTATCATCAAAGTTAAAAGAACTATTTCCATAAATTTCTCCTTATATCACAAAAGATTATAGATGTTGATTCAATAATAAAATAATAACAATTGAAAAGATAATGGCAATGTGTGTTTTTATGTACTTAAAAATACAAGTTTTTGACTTGTGGTTATATTTTAGTTATGAATTTTCCAAGTGTTCAACCATTTAGCTGTCGATGCTAAACTATGATCTATTATTTCGCTATGTCCGATATCCAAGGTGGAGATTTCATTCGTTTCTTCTTCAGTTAAAGAAAAATCCCAAATGTTTAAATTCTCTTCCATTCTATTCTTATGTACTGATCGATTGAGGATACACCGAAATTTTATGATATGTCCTTATTCAGCAGGTGTTCTGAAACTCATAATGTTTTGTTAACTATTGAGTGTTGGAAAGATGCTCTATTCGATATGCTGAAATTTGTAAATGATGTAAAAACTATGTTTCTAAAAAATAAAGCCGTTTTTAGGTATAATATGTTAGTTTCTTAATGAATCTATATATACTTGTTTATAGATAATAGAAAGGGGGGTGTATATGAGGAAAAGCAACTTGCTTATTCTTACCACAATATTGATTTCATCTTTGACTGCCTGTAATATCTCCACTCCAAAAGATGAAGGAAATTTCACAGTCGATTCTAATTCATCTTTTAAGAATTTAAGCGATGAATATACTATAAAAAATAGTACATTAAACACTTATTATTTGGAAGGTGACAAGTCTGTTCCTTATGTCGATGTCAGAGAATTTGTCACAGCATTGAATGGCTTCTTGGACTCCGACAATATCAAAGGGTCTTTATATAACTTTATGTCTTATATGGTCTTGTCTTATACTTATAAATCTTATACTTATAAAGGAGTACAAAGTTATAGATATAATTGCATATTTGATTGGAATGAAGACACCATCAGAGTTGTTGATGATGGATTCTTTAATGTCATTAAAAAAAGCACCTCAGCAACTAGTTATAATTCACACCAAGCTTTATTAAGTGCGAATGCCGATTCTCAAGACTCTCAAGTCGTTTATAATTTGAAAGATTATGGAATGCAAATTTCATATTATCAAAAGCATATTCTCGTCCCATTCTCAGTCATGAATTTGTTGTTTTGCTCAACAAATATGTACAACGTTTACTTCAATGGAAGTGATTATTATGGTGTCATGTATTATATGAACGACACAAATCCGGATGAGTATAAATCCATCATGGGAAAAGGTGACTATTTTCAAGCTACTCCTACAGCCAAAGCTCGTGAATTCAACTATAATTTCATTTCTTTTGTCATGAATGATTTCTATGGTTTGAAAGATTTCTATAACGTCATAGATTATAGAAAATACTTCGAAGATAATGGATACAAGGATCAATTCTTATCTACTGATACTTCTGTATTCACTAAAGGATACTTGAATTTCTTTTACAAGGATTTGGATGAATTGCATACAGCCATAACAAACTATAACTTATATGATCCTAACTCCGGTTATAAACTATCAGATAATGGATCTCTTGCCAGTTTTTATGGTGATTTCAGAACAAAATATAAAAAACAAAGTGTTGAATTAGCTACTTTAGCGAAAGAGAAATATGGAGAAGGTGGAGTTCCAGCTATTCGTTATATAGGTAAAGAAACTGCAGTATTACATTTTGACGAATTTTCTGTTGGAACAAATGAACAAATTAAATCGGATACACCTTGGAAATATGATACCTATGAGTTTATGAAGCACTATCTAGATGAAGCTGTGGATAAAGGAGTAAATAATGTCATCATAGATTTATCTACTAATGGTGGAGGTTCTGAAGCTGCTATGATCCGAGCTTTAGGATTCTTGAGAGATACTGGAAAAGATCCAGTAGAGCTTAGCATTCATAATTATCAAACAAATCAAAATATTGATTATAAGTATGGAGTTGATATTAACGAGAAGAGATATTTCAATTTAAATTATTCTGTTATGACTTCAGTATGTACTTATTCCGCTGCTAATTATTTCACGGGTTCATTTATCAATATGGGACTTGGAAATGTCATAGGTCAACAATCAGGCGGTGGAATGTGTGCTATCTTGCCTGTGGTTCTACCTGATGGTACTTCGGTAGTAATGAGTGGACCTTCACAACTTAAGATTAAAATCTCGGATAGCTTTTATAAACATGTTCAAGCCGGATTTAAGCCTGATAAAACCTTCAATCAAAACAGTTATTTCTACGATGATGTGTATTTGGCAAATTTAGTAGAAGGCACTTCTACTACTGACTACAGAAAATGAAAAGTGAAGCAACTAAAAGATTCTTAGCAGTAGCTTTAAAAGAACTGATGAAGACAAAATCTTTCGATAAGGTTACTGTCAAGGATTTGACTGAATATTGCGATATCAATAGACAAACTTTCTATTATCATTTTATTGATATTAGAGATTTGATGGAATGGATTATTTATGAAGACTCTAAAAAGATAATAGCTAATAATAAAACGGCTGAAACTTGGGAAAAAGGTTATCTAGATATACTGGTTCATTTGAAAGCTGATAAGGATTTCTTTATGAATTTATATAATTCATATTCACTGAGAAATTTAGAGGATTATCTTTATAAAATCACATTTGACTTGATGGAGAGCGTAGTCGAGGAAGAAAGTCAAGGAAAGACCGTGAGTGAAGATGATAAGAAATTCATAGCTGATTTTCTTAAATATGCCTTTGTCGGTTTGACTTTGGATTGGATCGCACATGGAATGAAAGATGATCCGGAATTATTGATTAAGAAATTAGCTAATACTTGCACTGGATTTATCAATGGTGCACTTAAAAACTGCAGAATCGATAAATGATATGATTTTCATAAAATACGACACTTCAAGGAGAGGTGTCGTATTTTTAATCACTTTTAACTTCGTGTTTGATTTTTCGACATTTCATTAAAATTGATGATAAAAAATTTTTTGTAAACATAGTTAAATATAGCCGTCTAGGAGGACAAGAAAAATGTATTATTCAGCTGGTAACTATGAGGCATTCGCACATCCTGAGAAACCCGAGGGTGCCGAGAGAAAATCTGCCTACATTGTCGGATCGGGTTTGGCCGGATTGAGTGCCGCTTTCTATTTCGTAAGAGATGGAAGACTTCAAGGACAACATGTTCATGTCCTTGAAAAACTTCCTATTCCTGGTGGAAGTTGTGATGGTATAAAAGATGTCACAAAAGGCTTCTTTATGCGTGGTGGAAGAGAGATGGACAACCATTTCGAGTGTATGTGGGATATGTACAGAGATGTACCTTCACTCGATGATCCATCAGTCTCTGTTTTGGATGAGTACTATTGGTTGAACAAGAAGGATCCTAATTATTCACTTTGTCGTGTAACTGAAAAGTGTGGAAAAGATGCTCATTCTGATGGAAAGTTCACTTTGGATAAACAAGCTCAACAAGAACTTCTCAAGTTGTTCATGACACCTAATGAGGATCTTTATTACAAGACTATTGATGATGTATTCGACGACCATTTCTTCAATTCTAATTTCTGGATTTATTGGCAGACAATGTTCGCATTTGAAACCTGGCATTCAGCTTTGGAAATGAAGCTTTATCTTCAAAGATATGTTCACCACATCGATGGATTGCCAGATTTCACCGCACTTCGTTTTACAAAGTATAACCAATATGAGTCAATGATTCTTCCTTTGGTCAAATGGTTGAAGGATCGTGGAGTCGATTTCCAATATGGAATCGATGTAAAGAATGTCTTGTTCGATATTAATAATGGTAGAAAAGTAGCAAAAACCATTGAAATCGAACGTAATGGAAACAAAGAAAACATCGCATTGGAAGAAGATGATATGGTAATCATCACTAATGGATGCTGCACTGATGTCTCTTGCTATGGTAGTCAGAACGAAGCTCCTGATCTTTCCAAAGTAGAAGATGGAAGAGGCGATAGCTGGGATCTTTGGAGAAACATCGCTAAGCAAGATTCTTCATTTGGAAATCCATTGGTCTTCTGTGGAGATGAGAAGAAATCAAATTGGATGTCAGCAACTGTAACTACCTTGGATATGGAGATTATCCCTTATATCAAGGCAATCTGCAAACGTGATCCTTTCTCTGGAAAGGTGACCACTGGAGGAATCGTAACTGTCAAAGATTCTAAAGATGGATGGTACTTATCTTGGACTGTCAATCGTCAACCTCAATTCCACAATCAGCCTAAAGATCAAATTTGTGTTTGGGTTTATGGTTTGTTCTCTGACAGACCTGGAAACTATGTCAAGAAGCCTATGAAGGAATGTACTGGAGAAGAGGTTTGCGAGGAATGGCTTTACCATATCGGTGTACCTCAAGACAAGATCAAAGAGTTCGCTACAAAACATGCTAACACCACAACTTGCTACATGCCTTACATCACTGCTTTCTTCATGCCTAGAAAGCTTGGCGACAGACCTAATGTCGTACCTGATGGCGCAGTCAACTTTGCCTTTGTCGGTCAATTTGCCGAGACTCCAAGAGATACTATCTTTACAACTGAATACTCCATAAGAACAGGTATGGAAGCTGTTTATACCTTGCTCAACATCGATAGAGGAGTTCCTGAAGTATGGGGTTCCGTATACGATGTGAGAGAATTACTTCGTGCTGCTTATTATGCTACGGACAAAAAGAAACTCAAGGATATGGATTTGCCTTTAACTCAAAAGATCTTGATCAAAGAAGCTGTCAAGAAAGTCAAAGGAACAGATATTGAGAAACTTCTCAGAGATGCACATTTGATAGACTAGTAAAATTTGCTTGATTTTAAAGACACTTAAGTTCTTATGCTTAAGTGTCTTTTTTCATGTTGATTAATTGAATGACAATGTACTTAAACTTGAATACTTTTGAAATATTAATTCCAATGGCTAAAAAGCTATAAAAATCCGTGTAAAAATTTGTAAAGTTATGTATTATCTCATTTAAGTTATGAATTGCTAAAAACGCTTTCACGATTTTATAATACACTTAAAATCGTTCTAGAACATGAGAGCTAAGACTTTTGTCTAGTCTCTTAAATGGAGGGTATATGGGAAAACAGGGGAAGAAGTTTTCTAAGAAGAAGCTGGCACTCATCTGTGGTACGGCAGCAGTCATAGTGATCGCTGTTGTTTTTTTTGTGATTCGCAATATCGGAGGAACAAGTGAGGGCAAGGCTTATGTGGAGTCTGTTCGTGAGATTACAGGACTGGGAACTGCTTTGGATCAAAAGACAAATGGTGAAGGCAAAGACTTAGCTAGAAGTATTGAAAGAGAAGGTGCTGTATTAGTAGAGAACAAGGCTGATTCTCTTCCTTTGAATAAGGATTCAACCAACAAGGTCAATGTATTCGGTTGGTCATCAAGTCAGTGGATTTATTCAGGAAGCGGTTCAGGAAGGACAAATGGTTTGAATGAACAAACTGATTTGATCACTGCTTTGAATGATTATGGAATTGAAACCAATACAGAGTTGACCGATATGTATAAAGGCTTCTTGGGTGAGAGACCTTTGTTCAACAATTCTAAAGGAACTTTGAATTCATATGCTTCAGATATTTCCGTCTTGTATGAGCCTAATATTGCCAATTCAACATTCTACACCGATAATATTTTGGATGATGCCTTGCAGTTTTCGGATACAGCTTTAGTGGTTTTAGGAAGAATATCAGGCGAAAGTAATGATTCGCCAAAGATTCAGTTTTATTCCAATTCTAAAGGCGGTGCTTCTAAGAAGGTCGATTATGATAGATCCTACCTAGATATTTCGCATGATGAGGAAGATCTTCTTAAATATGTATCCGAAAATTATGAAAAGACAATTGTCATCGTAAACTCTGATAGTGAATTGAATTTGAGCTTCTTGAAAGATTATTCATCGATAGATGCTTGTCTTTTAGTAGGTGCAACCGGTGATGTCGGTGCAGAGGTCTTACCGGAACTTCTATATGGAGATGCAAATCCATCCGGTAGATTGACCGATACATATCCTTATGATTTTAAGACAATGGCTTCATATGCAAATGCTGGTCCTGATTTAGGAGAACAATGGGGTGTGTCAAAAGGGAATGGCGGCACCTGGGGAAGATATACTAATGGAACAGGTCTTTATCCTGCAGATGGAACTAATAACGGAAATGTCGGAAACAGTAGTGCAAAGTACGACGGAGTATCCTATGTCGATTATGTCGAAGATATCTATGTAGGTTATAAATGGTATGAAACAGCCGATGTCGAAGGATATTGGAAAAATGTCGATAACAAATATGGAAAAGGATATGATGGAGTAGTTCAATATCCTTTCGGATATGGATTGTCTTATACGACATTCGAACAAAAAATAGTATCCTCTTCTATAAGGAATAACTCTTCAATCAAAGGTGACGAAACTATCGACATAACTGTTGATGTGAAGAATACAGGAGATAGAAAGGGAAGCGATGTAGTTCAACTCTATTTGACTGCTCCTTACACTAAGGGTGGAATTGAAAAATCTTCAGTCGTCTTGCTCGATTTTGGCAAAACGACTAACCTCGAACCTGGAGAAGATCAAGAAATTACTCTTTCTATAAAAACTTCAGACTTTGCTTCTTATGATGCCTATGACAAGAATAATGATGGTCATAAAGGTTATGAAATAGAAAATGGTAATTATCAAGTTAAGTTGATGAGTAACTCGCATACCTTGGCAAATACAGAAAGCAATTCTATATTGACATTCAAGGTTGATTCCACAATTTACCAAGACAAAGATCCAGTCACGGGTAATGAAGTGAAGAATAGATTCTTGGATACTTCTTCAGATGGGGTTGCTGTCGACGGTAGTGATTCCGGTCAAGATATAACCTACATGACCAGAGCTGATTTTGCTAACACATTCCCTAGTGTAGCTAGTGAAAACAGAGCTATGTCTAAGGAGATAAGAGATGTCAATCTTTATTCAGCTTCCAAAGCGGTAGATGATATCAATGATGAAGATCAGGCTGTTACTTTCGGTAAGAATAATGGTTTGAAGATTGCCGAAAATGGTGTTCCTACTGAATTGGGATACAAATTAGGAAAAGATTATGATGATCCACAATGGAATGATGTCTTGGATCAAATTATTAAGGATGAGATGATCGACACTACTTTGCACGGCTATGTAAAGAACAAGGCTATAGATTCTATAGGTAAACCTAAGACTATTGAATTTGACGGTCCTTCTCAAGTCGGCTCATTCAATGCACCAAAGTATGGAATTGGTTATCCCAATGCTACTGTTTTAGCTCAGACTTTCTATAAAGATTTGTCATATGAATATGGAAAACAATTGGGTTTAGAAGCTGTATCATGCGGCTATGATGGATTGTATGCACCTGGAATGAATCTTCATAGAAGCCCATTCGGTGGAAGAAACTATGAATACTATTCAGAAGATCCTTATCTTACAGGTATCATGGGTGCTTACACCATCAAAGGTGCTTTGAATAAAGGTGTCTATATGTACATTAAGCATTTAGCTTTGTACGAACAAGAAAATTGTCGTGATGGTCTTTACACATGGATTACTGAACAAGCTTTGCGCGAGAATTACTTGAAGCCTTTTAAATTAGCTGTTCAAGAAGGTGAAGCCACTGCCTTTATGACTTCCTACAATAGAATCGGAGCTACCTGGGCAGGTGCCAATAAAGATTTGCTCGAAGGTGTTTTGAAAGGTGAATGGGGATTTAGAGGCTCGATCATTACCGATTATGCGGATCACCACTCATACATGAACATGGACCAAGCGTTGAGAAATGGTGGTACTTTGTTCATGGATGGATACCTCAACGATGGTACATATCAATTCGAAACTGACTCCAACACTTTCGACAACGCTTTGAGAGAAGCTACCAAAATGAATGTTTATAACTGGTTGCATGCTCAATATAGAAAAGCAAATCCTGATGATGGTGTCATTAATGATATCGCCAAAGGAGCTTCTACTCCTTGGTGGCCTTGGGCATTGGCTGGAGTCGATGTCTTACTCGGACTTGGAATTGCAACCTGGGCTGTCTTAGGATTTGTAGATTTCAAGAAGAGGGAAAAGACCGGTGAACCGGAGAAAGAATAGAATAGGATTACTGGGTTCGTATCTTGTTTTAATCCAACTCCTTGTAGGTTGTGCTAAAGACCTGGATACTTCAATATCACCATTAGTTAAAGATAATGGTGTTGAAGTAATGGTTACTAATATTGGAAAAGAAGAATATATGGCTGAGCAACCAAAGCTTTCGATACACGGCAAAAGCGAGGATTCTAACATAAAGATTAGAACTGATAAAGCTCAGAAAGTCGATATGTTTTGCGGTGCTATTATTCATAGTACTGCTCATCTTCTTGATGCTTGGAAAGAATGGATAGTCTTTTCTTAGTCAACAAAAAAACTATTGAGACCCAATATTCATTTGAGTTCTCAATAGTCTTTTTTATTCTTTCTTATCTTTATCTGTTGTGCAACAAAGAATAATGGCAGAAATCATCATGATAAAGGCGAATATGATAGGCAATACTGAGCCTGTTTTGAAATCAGTGGTAAATCCTTCAGCATTTATGCTTTTGACATTAAAGAGTGGAAACAATCCAAAGAGGGAGATTCCCAGACAACTAAACACGGCCTGTATCACGCGATGAATTCTTTTATATCCAAACATTCCATAGATTCCTAGAGCCATCAGATAAACACATCCTAACACTTCTTTAATCCCAGAAAAACTAAATGATTTATCTTCAATCGTAATAGTAGAGAATAAGTTCCATCCATATATCGTTAAGCTATCGATTTTAAATAAAGGTAGAGCGAAGAGAATCCAGCTCAGGATTCCACAAATTGGTAAACATAGCCATAATATTTGCCCGACGTAATTTGATTTTTTCCAGGGTGTTAAGAAGTTGTTTTGCAAAAAGTTTTTCATTGATAGACCTTCTTATTTTTATTAGTCTACCAATATTTATAATAAATGTTATTTAGTATTTTTAGATGAAGTGTTTTTCTTATAAAAATATCGTAAACT
>OLSA01003221.1_pt1 | contig 11491 bp, 6 predicted proteins | sample 1672731 | NCBI WGS metagenome assembly OLSA01 (sample SAMEA3136718, study PRJEB25190) | human gut metagenome | biome: human gut; feature: human-associated habitat; material: faeces | place: Austria | collected 2013
AGTAACACCTCTATTAAAGAAAATAAAATTTAGTATCGATAAAACTGTAAAAGAAGAATATGCACCTGATAATTTTTTTTGGATTTTAGAAATCAAATCAAAAATTCAAATAAAAGGGTATTCCTATGAAGATAGAGAATACGACTATATTTTAGAATTTAACAAAGATTTTCATGTAAGAGTTATTGTAGAACATTGGGAAAGATGGTCATATAACGATTTTTTTTCAAATGATTATTATACCGATTTGGATAGTCTGAATTTACTAAATGATTTTTACAAAAAGGGTGTGGCAAATGATGATTAAATATTCGATATTAAATAAAAATATCTATATTAATCCAGTACAAAGCTTGGCTTTTCCTTTTATTCCAGTTCAAACGCACCAGTATATAACTGATAGTAAGTTCCTTTCATGTCAATCAATTGATCGTGAGTTCCTCTTTCGATAATCTTTCCGTGATCCAATACCATAATGACATCTGAGTTTTGAATTGTGGAGAGACGATGAGCTATGACGAATACGGTTCTACCATTCATCAAGTTATCCATACCTTTTGTAACTATGGCTTCTGTTCTAGTATCGATAGAGGATGTAGCTTCATCCAAGATCAAGACAGGTGCATCATTTACTGCAGCACGAGCAATGGATAGAAGTTGACGTTGACCTTGAGACAAGTTTCCACCATCATTGGTGAGCATTGTCTGATATCCATTAGGAAGACGTGTGATGAATGAATCGGCATTAGCTAACTTTGCAGCAGCAATACACTCTTCATCAGTAGCATCCAATCTTCCGTAACGGATGTTATCCATGATAGTTCCAGTAAACAAATTAGTATCCTGCAAGACCATTCCAAGAGATCCTCTCAATGAAGATTTCTTAATCTTATTTATATTGATTCCGTCATATCTAATCTTTCCATCAGCTATGTCATAGAATCTATTCAACAAATTGGTAATGGTTGTTTTTCCAGCTCCTGTGCTACCGACAAAGGCCACTTTTTGACCGGGCTTTGCATATAAAGTAATATCGTGAAGAACAACCTTATTTGGATTATAAGCAAAGTCCACATCGAACATTCTTATATCGCCTTCGAGCAAAGTATAAGTAATAGTACCATCAGCAGTATGAGGATGTTTCCAAGCCCAGATTGTCTGATTTTGTCTTGTAGCTTCGACGATGTTTCCTTGCTCATCGTATTTAGCACGAACCAAAGTGACATATCCATCATCTACTTCAGAAGTTTCATCCATCAATTGACATATTCTTTCACAGCCACCATATGCCAATCCGACAGAGTTTACCTGGTTAGCCATTTGAGAAGCATTGTTGGTCATCTGTTTGACCATAGGTAGGAACGAAACGACTATTCCTACCGTGATTTCAGCATAACTTCCAGACAAAGTAGGATTCTTAACGTGTCCGATATAAAGCAATGTTCCAACAATAGCGATAACCACATACAAGATATTACCGATATTTCCAAGAATTGGCATCATAGTGTTTGCATATGAGTTTGCCTTGGTGGAAACATCTTGCAAGTTTCTAACAATAACATCGAAATCCGCTTCGCCTTGTTCCTCATGGTTGAACGATTTGATCACCTTCAAGCCGTTCATCGTCTCTTCGACATATCCTTCTTCTTTTCCTAAAACTCTTTGTTGAGCGACGAAGTTCTTCGATGATTTTCCACCTACTTTATAAGTCACAAAGAACATCCAAACCACAAAGAGCATAACAATAAGAGTTAAATATATAGAAGAGAACAACATGACGAACAAAACACAGACGAACAGTATTCCAGAAATCATTATTTCTGGAATAGATTGAATCAAGAGTTGTCTTACCGTATCGATATCGTTGAGATATACAGACATGATGTCTCCCTTATCGTGACGATCGAAGTAAGAAATAGGAAGACTTTCCATATGGTTGAAAACTTTCTTACGAAGCTCATCCATATACTTTTGACCATATGTGGCATTAATAAGTGAATAGGAGAACGATCCTATTACCGATATAACATAACATGTCACTAGAATCATTAGCCACGGGAAAATCTTGCTCCAAAGTTCATCCGGTGAAACAGATAAAACATAGTGACCTGTCAGCTCATTAAATACTGCATATTGACCATATATGTTGGTGACTTGTTGTATGACAACAGGTGCAATAATATTTCCGACAGCGACAAAGAAAATACAAATCAAAGCGATTGAGAATGCCCATTTATGGTTTCTAGCATAATCCAAGACACATCTCATCATAGGATTCTTGCCTTTTTTAATAGGTTTGTCCTTGATGTCGATGTTTTCTTTATTCATTGAGATTTCTTCAGACATTTTGAGCACCTCCCACACGATTTTGAATATCGTTAATTTCTTTGTAGATAGAGCAATTTTGAACTAGATAATCATGAGTTCCCTTGTCTACAATCTTTCCGTCATCCATGACTAAAATCATATCTGCATCTTTGACTGATGAAACACGTTGAGCGATGATGATCTTAGTAGTATCGGTCAAAGTATCTTTAAGACCCTGGCGAATCAAAGCATCAGTCTTTGTATCGACAGCCGAAGTGGAATCGTCGAGAATCAAAATCTTAGGCTTCTTTATGATTGCTCTGGCGAGACACAATCTTTGCTTTTGTCCACCTGAGACATTTGTTCCACCTTGGAGAATTTCAGAATCATATTTATCGGGGAATGATTCGACAAACGATGAAGCCTGAGCTATATCACAAGCCTTTTTTATTTCATCATCTGAAGCATCTTTATTACCCCAAAGCAAATTAGACTTTATTGTTCCACTAAATAGAACATTTTTTTGTAAGACCATACCCACAGCATTTCTCAATGTTGTGATGTCGTAGTCTCTGACATCCACACCCCCGACTTTAATATCGCCTTGTGATACATCATAGAATCTTGATATGAGATTTACCAAAGTCGATTTAGATGATCCTGTCGACCCTATGATTCCGACGGTTTGACCGCTCTTGATATGTAAATCGATGTCCTTAAGTGCGTACTTCTCAGCTTCAGGTTTATATTTGAAAGAGACATTATCGAAGTCTATACTTCCATCCTCCACTTTCATTACAGGATTGGTAGGATTGGAAATTGTAGGCTTTTCAACTAACACTTCATATACACGACGCATAGAAGCAGTGCTCATTGAAATCATCATAAACACTGATGAAAGCATCATCAAAGAAGACAAAATCATTGCACCATATGTAATCAATGATGTTATTTGTCCGATAGTGATAGCTGTTGTAGCACTCTCTCTAACCAGCAATGTATATCCACCAAACAAGACTAAGCTCATAGAAATATACATAGCACAGTACATAGAAGGATTGGTCATTCCAATCAATCTCTCTGCTACTATTAAACCATTCCTAATATCTTCACTTGCTTTAGAGAATTTCTTCTTTTCATAATCTTCACGAACATAAGTTTTCACAACTCTTATACCACGAACATTTTCTTCGACCGACTCATTCAATCTATCGAGCTTTTTGAAAACTTTATTGAATACAGGAATGACATTGCCGATCAACAACATTAATACAACTGCAAGAACAGGAATAGTAATGGCAAATATCCAAGCCAACTCAGGAGATTGTATGATTGCCATCACTAACGAGAATATGAACATCAATGGAGCTCTCAAAGCGATACGTATCATCAACATATATGATAGTTGTATGTAGGTGATATCTGTCGTTTGTCTAGTTACGAGACTAGATGTCGAGAACTTATCAATATTAGCAAAGGAAAACTTTGATACTGCCGAGAACAAATCCTTACGAAGATTTGTAGCAAATCCAACAGCAGCCTTTGCTGAGACCTTGGCAGCCGTATAACCACAGCCAAATGAGCAAAATGCCAAGGCTATCAATCCCAAGGAATAATAACCGACTGTCGCCATTGCTTCGCCTTCAGTCATCGTCTGGTTGAGAATATATCCTTCGCTCTTCTCCATGAATGTCAACAACATAGACATAACAAAAGGAATAACACACTCAAATACAGTTTCAAATGTAATGAACAATGCTGCTAATATTGAATCTTTCTTATACTCTCTAACGGAGCGAAGAAATACTTTGAGCATCTGGCCATAGCCGACTTTTTTCTCTTTTGGTTCTTTCTTCTTTTTCATACTTACCTCCTCAAAAAAGTGGCCACCTTCACAAACAAGATATCTTATTTATGGAGGTGGCCACTCAACCATTTTTCTAGGTCTAGTTTACATTTAATCCGTTTTTAATTATAAGAAAAAAATAATTTTTTTCTAATCATTTCTTGTGAATGCGTTTACACTTTTCAACCTTGTAAAGCACATCCTAAGAAAGCCTTGATTCAATTAGTAATTTAAAAATAAGGGTTGAAATTAAGCATTGGGATTTATTTTTATGGAATAGCAATTTTTCTTTTGAACTAGTAAGCTCTAACATATATAATTAAGAGTAATTGGTTGGAGGCTTTAAATATGGCTGAAATTATTGGAATTGACTTAGGCACATCATCTACTAGAATCTATGTTAAAAGCAAAAAGGCTGTCATCTTCGATGAACCAACTTGTCTATCCATAGATATTAAAACAGATCAAATCGTTAACATCGGTTATTTAGCATTCAAATCTTTAGGTAGAACTCCATATGGAATAGAGGTAGAGTTCCCAATGAAAGAAGGAGTCGTTGCCGATATTCAATCCGCATACCAGCTCATCGATCAAGTCTTTCAAAATCGTGGAAGAAAGAGAATGTTGAGAGGTGCAAGTTTCTATGTATCAGCACCGAACCAAATGACAAATGTCGAAAAGAATGCATTGATAGATGTCTTCAAAAAAATCGGAGCTAGAGAAATAATATTGCAACCTTGTGGGAAACTAGCAGCCTTAGGGGCCGGATATGATGTAAATTCACCTACAGGAACAATAATACTTGATATTGGAGGCGGAATTTCTGATTGTGGTGCAGTCTCCATGGGAGATATCGTAGTAGCTCATTCAACCAAAGTCGGTGGAAAAGAATTCGACCATGTCATAGAGAGATACATTAAGAACAAGAAGAATTTAGATATCGGTCCTAGGGCTAGTGAACAAGTAAAAGCTAGAATAGCAAGCGTAAATCCAAAAGCAGAGAACCAATTCTATGAAGTATCAGGAAGAAACATATCTACAGGATTGCCATCAACAGCAATCATCTCTACAGCCGAACTATATCCTCTATTAAGACAACTCATCGATCAAATAGAAGATAACGTCAAGGAAGTTATCCAAGACATTCCTTCAGAGATGGTAGGCGATATCGTAAAATCCGGAATTATTCTCACTGGAGGAGGAAGCCAAATAGCAGGAATGAAAGAAACACTTCAATCCGATTTAAAAATTCCTGTAAATCAAATCAAAGATCCGTCCAATGCCGTCATATTGGGGTTGGCGAAAATGATAGAACAAGAATAATACAATGACTAAGATAGGAATAGTAGAAAACCCAGTGGAAGAAAAAAAGGCTAACTAATTAAAATAGAGAAACGGCAGCTGATAACTGCCGTTTTTTCTTGCCTTTTCAAGATATAAACAACTGAATGATAGAAGAGTATAATAAATGTTTGTGGAGGTCATATATATGGCTGAAGAAAAGAAATCATTATTTCAAGAAATCATGGCTTATAACATGGAGGCTTATAAGGCTCATGACCAGGAAGCAAAGGATGCTTGCGGAGCTTTGATATCTGCTGCAAGAAATGCCCAAGTCGTTTGCAAGAGTCAAAATAAGCCTTTCACAGATGCTGAAATGGGAAAGGTAGTCACTAAGACTTTGAAAGAGTTAGAAGAAGAGCTCGATGTATATGTGAAAGGTAATCGTCCTGAAAGAGCAGAGGCAATCAAAAAACAAATCGAAGTCGTCAACAAATTCAAGCCCCAACTTATGAGCGAGGATGAAATCAGAAAAATCATCGAAGCCTTACCTGACAAATCGATAAAGTCAGTTATGAAGGAATTCAAGACAAACTATCCCGGAAAAGCTGATATGAGCATGGTCTCAAAGATAGCCATGTCATTCCAAGGCAAATAACTAGTCAAAGACTTAAACACAGCCAAAAGCTGTGTTTTTTTAATAAAACCTTATCATTTTTCATCTTTTATCTTGTTTATTTCCTTAATTTGAGTTTTAATATTACGGCTTTGATAAAGCTAATTTTAAAACCCTATTTGGGGGAATAGTTAAATGGTATAACTACGGTCTCCAAAACCGTTGTTCTGAGTTCGATTCTTAGTTCCCCCGCCAAATAGATCAATATGCTTGATGTTTAAACGCATCAAGCTTTTTTATTTATAAGCACTAATTTTTACACATTCAATAATTTTTCAATGTTTTTCTTTCATTTATAGTCAAATCTAAATAAAATAACAATGTGTTATTAATGAAAGGAAAAAGAAAATGAAAGGATTCAAAAAGAAAGGATTTTTAGTTTTAATCTTGTCAGTGTCATTGTTCAGCTGCAACAATTCTTTGACAAGAAATTATGTTGACTTAAACAAAGGCGAGGTTTTAATCGTAAAAAATAACGATATTAGATACACTAACACTACAGTCTCAATTACAAGCGATGTCGTTATTACATATGATGTTAAAAGAGACTATACATTAAATAGATCCTATGATCGCTACCCCGATAGTGTTCTATACAACGGTTATTATTACTTTTGGACTAAGGAAATAACTACAGATAAGATGGTTGTCGGACAGAGCACCACAACAGTTGATAAAATATATTCTTACCTATCTATAGGAGAAGATAATATCGGGTTAAGCGTAAAAACTCAAACCACAACGACTACTAATTATTCATTTGATAGTCAGTGGATTTCTACTCCTAATGTAGAAATCAGTACACACATTTTTGATTTTAACAGTTTAGTAGATATAAAAGAAGAATGTCCTGATCTATATAATCAATTAGACTTAGAAAAAACACAAAAGCAATATATTTCAGGTAAGTCAACTAAATCGGTAACTGTCAATTTCCAAGACTACCAATCATCTTATTACTATATAGAAAAAGTCTAATAATAAAAATGTGTTCCTTGATTTGGAACACATTTTTTATCATATTTTATTTGACATCATCGACATCAACCTTAACAAACTTTCCTTCGATAATCGAATATAGGTAACATTCAATTTTGTGAATGTCTATATTCAGCAATTCAGCTAAGTTCTTCCTATATATCGACACCTGTCTTCTATATGCCAAATCAGCTGTAGATGAAGTTTTATAGTCGATGACATACGATGTATCATCGGTTACTATAGCTAAATCGATGCTTCCTTCATGATGCGAAACAGGATCTATGAACTCGAATTCTTGATAGAACTGTGGATGTCTTCCAACTAAATTAGAAATAAAGTCTGATCGAATAAACTTGTCAATCAACATCTTTTCTCTTTCATTCTTTATAAAATCTGATTTAGGCAATGTAGGATAGTTTGACCAATCTAAGTTTTCTAATTCTAAATGAAGCTTGGTACCAAATTTCTCATTATCCTTATCTGCAAAGACTGAATCAGCCTTACTAGCTCTAGCAAAATTGTTGAGCTTATTCTTAGTTACCGAGTCAGGTAACGGATCACATAATCTAATAGAAAATGAATTTGAATCCAATAATTCTTGCTTATATGGGATATTAGATTTATCGACATCGCTGATGATATCTTCCATAGAATAATGAGCACAATCGCCATGTTGAAGTCTCATAAAGCTATGCGAAGCTCTAGCACCAAAATCTTCAAACGATTTAGGAAGAAGTCTAGTGGAATAATAGAGTCTGCTCTTCATCGTAATGCTATTTGAAAAGACCATAACATTAGCTAATCTCGCTCTGGTCAAAGCGACATAGACCAAACGTAAGTGCTCGCTCAAATCATCTTTCGCTTTTTGTAATTCGTGAGCTAAAAGCTGAGGGAAAACAAAATTGAACTCATTTTTCTTATCGGGATTCCATATTTTTCCTTCTCCATTAGCATCCTTTTTGGAATTATCTCTTGGACATTGCTCTCGAATAAAATCCTTATCCGCCTTAGTAAAAGAAGGAATAAATCCATATTTTTCATCAAAGATAAGACTTCCATTCTCATCTTTAGATTTAGGTCCTTTATTCGACATAGGAACTATGACAAAAGGATATTCCATACCTTTTGATTTATGAATAGTGGTGATCAAAATAGAATTACCTCTGGCTTTATAAAGTTTCAATTCCTGTGGAGTATCAGACAAATCGCCTTCTCTCAATTCCTTGAAGTATTCGATGAATTCATTATATGAGAATCCCATACTAGACAAATTATCGATTTCGCTGATGAAGAAATTATAAGAAGAAAGTATTTCATCAGGATTGTTCAAAGTTGAAATCTTATAATAGACATCAAACTTTGAAAAGATTTCTTTGATGATTTGATTCGGCGATTTGATTTCGGACTCGCCGGGAACATTGACTTCATCGAGCATTTTCAAGACTAAAGGTCTTTTGGCTTCATCCAACGAGAGACAATTCTTAACATCTTCAATTATCTGAATGTCCTTTACGTTGAGCAAAAAGCTTCTTTCTACTGAAGCTATACAATGCTTGTATGAATCTAATTCATCATTGGTGAGTTTTCTACCGGATTTCATTTCAGTCAAATAATACTCTAGCTTGACCAAGTTTTCTAAAACCATAGTCGCTGTATTCATCTTAAAATCTTGGTCGATGTCCAAAGTGCAAGGAATATTCAAACTAGAAAAAGCTTTGACATATGGATTAGCTTGATTCTTTGCTCTTACTAGGATTGCAAAATCCTTATATTCGGCAGGACGTCTACTACCATCCCTCTTTTCGGTGACAATCACTTTTTTACTTTCGACCCAAGACTTAATTTTCTTGGCGATATCAAATGCAATTATGTGTTTCTTAAGCTGACCATTAGTAATTTTTGCAGGAAGTTCCTTATCTTCAAAATCATAATCATAAGAGCCTAAATCATTGAAATCAGTCGAGCTTATTTGGTTTAGTGTTTTGTTTGATGCTTTGATTTGTTGATTTATATCATTTGCATAATCTACACCTCCAACTTGTAACGTCATGTTGCTAGTAAAAAAGCTATTAACCTCATCCACGACTTGACTATCGCTACGATAATTATCAGTCATAGTCAATAATTCAAAATTATTGTCTTCTGGATTTTGATATTTACTCATAAATAAATCCGGCTTAGCATTTCTAAATCCATAAATAGATTGTTTGACATCACCGACCATGAAAGTGATATTTCTATTAAATCTGTTCTCGACAAAATTAACAGTGAATACTTTATTGTCATCATCCATTGTCAACAATTGTTCTTCATCAGTTCCTAACAACATCAAAAGCTCTTCTTGTGAATTATTAGAATCCTGATATTCATCGACCATTATGGTTTTAATTCTATTTTTTTCTTCTTCTCTAATATCAGAATTTTCTTTTAATAGCTTAAGACACATATAAGAGACATCGAAGAATGTATATGCGTTATGTTCCTTCTTTTGCTCTTGAACTATTTGATGAATCTTCTTATTCAATTCAATTGCATAATCTATATATTCGGCATTCTTGTCCATCAATGCAACTGAGGTTTCGGTAGGTAAAATCTGAATCAAAGAATTCTTGATATTATCATAGGAGTCTTTAATACACTTCTTTTGCTTTTCCAATAATTCTAATTTTTGATCATCACCTTCATACTGACTTACAACTTCATTCTTCCACCAACTACGGTCCATCGGCCTAAAGATTTCTTTAGGACCGCTTTTCTTTCCTTGAAATGAAATGTTTTCCATATCATGAATCATATTTTGGACTTCAGAATAGTAATCCTGGCATTCAAGATAGTAATATTTCTCACCGATTTTTCTAATCTTTACTGCTGCTCTTTCAAAGAACGTTGCTGAGTTTTCCTCATCATTAGCCTGAACATCGACATAATCAAGTCTAAACTGATCCAATACAGCACCAAGAGCCATCATATATTCAGCATAATAATTCAAACAATAAAAAGTTGCATTATTTTGTATTTTTTCCTGATTACTTAAATAATTTTCTTTCCAATTATCGAATATATCTTCTGCATTAGATTCAGTCTGTCTCATCTTTTCCAATGAGGCAATCATAGATTTAAGTAATCCACTATTAGTTGAAACATCCCTATCAAAAAAAGATCTAATCTTTGAATTTGGATTGTTGAATTCCTCATTGATTATTTCATCTTCGACTTTATAAAACATATAGTCATTTACTGTTTGATCCAAAATAGTAAATGTTGGAGATACTCCTAATCTATCAGCATATTTTCTAACTATAGCATTTGAGAAAGAGTCAAATGTAGAAATCTGAGCCGAATCAACCTTTTCAGCTTCATCTAATAGCTTTTTGCTAGCTTCCTCGTTGATGAATGGATATTTTTCTTTTTCAGTTGCAAACTCTTTCAAATCATCCTTTATTCTATCTTTCATCTCTCTAGCTGCATTATTTGTAAAAGTCAAAATCAGCATATCAGATACGGATAAATCCTTCACCAAGATTCCATATAAGACTCTTAAAGATAGAGTTGTGGTCTTACCACAACCAGCACCGGCAGAAAGGAGTATATTTTTATTGAAAGTAGTAATAGCTTCGAACTTTGAGTTATGAGACCCATCGGGTGAAGTTCCATATTTTTTCATCAAGAACTCATTAAAATCAGCTAATTCATTATCGTTGAGCAAACCCATTTCATCAATTCTCCTTTTTGTTATCTTCAGTAGCATCGTCAATAGCATCATCTTTCACTTCATCATCGATCAAACCACCATCAGGCATTTTCATACCATCGTAGTCCCCATGCACACTTGATAGAGTTGATTCATCAAAATCTGCAATGACTATCTCATGTTTTTGATATGGTCTTGTAAAACTAATGTCTGGATAATCATCTTCTGCCATGGCCTTGTTAGAGCCATTGTAGTAAACATAAGTTGGATATACAGGAAACCATTTAATTCTATTTGGATTGTCCTTATCAGTTAGTCTTCCTTCTCTCAAGTATTTAAGACAATAAAAATAAGAAGTCAGAGTAGCCGATCTGATTCTATCGTTAATACCCAGTCCATCTGTAGATGGGCTTCCATTGGGATATAAAGAATCTGATTTTGCACCAAATGTCAAATCTTTTGTGATGAAATCTTGAATCTTGCAGATAAGATTGTATTTAACACCTTCTTTAGAAATATCATTTTTCGAAGTTAGCATTACTTTTTCATCAGATAAATTTTTTATAAAATCCGTATTTTTAGATACATTATTGATTCCAAAGGCCCCTTGGAAATCTTCCTTGATAGGAAGATATTCATTTTTGAATGAATATCCAGTGATTATTCCACTATAGTCTAAATCATAGGGAGCCGAGTAAGGAATCCTACA
>OLSA01003222.1_pt1 | contig 11486 bp, 8 predicted proteins | sample 1672731 | NCBI WGS metagenome assembly OLSA01 (sample SAMEA3136718, study PRJEB25190) | human gut metagenome | biome: human gut; feature: human-associated habitat; material: faeces | place: Austria | collected 2013
TCTTGAATTCACCATTTTGCTAATATAGCCAAATATTAATGAGAATTGTTTTAAACACATTAAGCATGAATATGTACCCACTTCTTCAAATCATCAAAGAAGAAGCAGGAGAAACATGGTCCTTTGGCCATGTTTTAAATTTTGCGGCATATCCAAGCATGAAAGTGATGGAAGAATTAAAGATAAAGGATCCAGAACCACTTCTAAAGTGTATTGAAAACTTAAACGTATCAAAAGAAGAAGTTATCTATATTGGAGACGCACTATCTGATCAACAGGCATCTATCAATGCAGGTATTGATTTTGGATATGCAAAATGGGGAAGTGTTTCCACATTCCCATTACACGGTACATATACATTTGAAAGTCCCACTAATCTTCTCAAATTATTATAAGTTTTAGTTTTTTTTCGTAATCTTTGTCAATGAAAGTACTACAGCGATGATCATGATCACACCGCCAAGCATAGCTACTGATCTAGCACCAAATGCATCCATAACAAATCCTGAATATGATAATGCCAGAATACCAGAGAAACTACCATACATCGCATCAGATAAACTGTGCGCTGTATTTTTTAATGTGGAAGGAACATTTGCTTCTACGATTTCTCTTTGTGTTGGAAGCATAATTCCATAACTCATATTTGAGAATACTGTTCCAAGAATAATCATCCAAGGATTCACCGCAAAGGCTACAAGTCCCATCGTGATAAATACAGTCAGCGTCATTAAGAATAGTCTTACATATGTAGGTATCCTTTTCAGATTTCCTGAAATAAAGATAAACAATGCCTGTACCATAACCCCTAAGAAGGAATCCACACCAAGTAATCCAACATCTCCACCAACACTCTTTAAAATAACAATCTTTAAGTTATTCACTGGTGCTATTGCTAAACCTGTAAAGAAAACGGTTACAAGCATAAACATAAAAGAACCAATGTGCAATAGATCTTTTACACTGCCACTGCCAGAATGTATTACAACATTTTCAAAAGGAACTTCTTTAATCATAAACGCAATGATCAAAACAAGGATTGCAAAAAAGAAAGTTCCAACAGGAATCATTTGATACCCAATTGCATTAATCAACATTCCCATAAACAATGCCGTAATCGCATAGCCCATTGATCCAATTGCTCTTGCTCTGCCATATGCAGAAGCATCTTTATGAAAAGAACGAAGCATCCACGTATCTAAATTACTACCTAATGGTGAAGATAAAAAACCGAACAAAGGATATAAGATTGTTGATACCCAGATATTTTTTTCTGCCATGAAATAAATAATGAAGGCAATTATGATTGTAGCGATATATTCTGGAATAAATATTTTTTTATTTGTTCTTGCTTTATCACAAATACCTCCCCAGAAGAATGCACCAATAAAAGATGCTCCCATAAAACACGCAAGCATGATAGACAATACCGCATTATCCATGCCGCATGTTAATAAATACGTCGTAATAAACCCTACAAAACATGCATAAAAAGCCCAATAAAGACTATCCATGATTGCGAAACTAAAAAATGTTTTTTTACTGATTTGTTCCATGTTTCACATTTTTTCCTGATCACCCTTAACGCAGAAAATTATAACAACGTTTCTTGCCAGGAACAACGAAAGTGCTTACATTTCTTCTGGCTTTCTTAAATAATGCACACCACTATATGCCGCCTGAACATTTTCTAAAACAATAAATGCATCTTGATCAATTGCTAATATGCTTTGTTTTACATGATTCACTTTATCATATGGCATGATACTTACGATGACACGCATCTTTTCTTTTGTATAGCCTGTTTCTCCATGTAAGATAGAACACCCGCAATCTCTTTCATGAAGAAGCATATCTTGAATTTCATCTTCTTTCTTGGAGAAAATCATGATCTTAACTTCATTGTTTTCTTTTGTCAGAATCAAATTCACCATATAAGAAGTAATAAAAATCATTACCACACCATAAATAGAGAACATCAGATTCTCTATTTTTATTTGAAACACCAATACAAATACATCAATCAAAGCCATTGTTGAAGCTGTCTTAATATTAAAGTACTTGTTCAGAATAACACCAATGATGTCAAATCCACCACTGCTTCCATTTCCTCTTAAAATTAAACCACTGCCGCTGCCAAGCAAGATTCCGCCAATCAATGTACCCAGCAGCAAGTCTTCTTTTAAACAGTCCAGTAATGTAATATTCTGTGCAATTTCTAAAAAGACTGGAAATAAAATAACAGACAAAAAGGAATTCATCGCAAACTTTTTTCCAACAAAAAAGTAAGCCAATGCAAATAATATTAAATTCACTGCCAATACAAGAATACTAATGGATATTGGTAATATACCATGTAATACTTTTGCCAAACCAGAAACACCGCCTAACGATAATCCTAGTCTTAATGCAATTGTTCCAATTCCCAAGGAACAAATCATATTACCCACAACAATAAAAAAAGTATCTTTAATTTGTTTCATACCCATTACTCCTGTTATCTATTACGTGGTACTATTATACATGAGGTAAACGTTATGGATAAAACTACATATAATTTATACTGTGAAATATTGAAATCAGAATTAAAACCAGCAATGGGATGTACAGAACCAATTGCAATTGCTTTAACTGCTGCGAAAGCAAAAAAATACATGGATGAAGAAATCACTTCTGTAGAAGTATGTGCTTCTGGAAATATCATCAAGAATGTAAAAAGTGTTATTGTTCCACATACCAATGGTTTACGTGGAATTCCTGCTGCAGCTGCTGCAGGTATCGTTGCGGGTGAAGCTGAAGCTGAACTAGAAGTTCTTTCTTCAATTACAGATTCTCAACAAAAAGAAATTGTTTCATTTCTGAATCGTGTGCCATGTTCTGTTACAAAATCAACTTCCGATTACATTTTAGATATTGCGGTAACATTACATTCAGCTAACCATACGGTCTATGCAAGAACTGCACAATACCATACAGGACTTTGCTTAATTCAGGTAGATGGCAAAACAATCTTTGAGGCTCCAATTGCGAAAACAACTTCCAGTATTGATCATTCCATTCTATCTATGGAAGGCATTGTTGAATTTGCGAATACATGCAACTTAGAAGATGTCAAAGAAATACTAGATACGCAGATTACCTACAACATGGCAATCAGTGAAGAAGGTATCACTGGAAAATATGGTGCTGCAGTTGGCAGAACATTACTTATGGCATACGGAGATTCTCTTCACAACCGTGCAAAAGCATATGCTGCTGCAGGCAGTGATGCGCGTATGAATGGATGTGAATTACCTGTTGTCATTAATAGTGGTTCTGGCAACCAGGGAATTACTACTTCTGTTCCTGTGATTATCTATGCAAAAGAATTGGGTGTTTCAAAAGAAAAACTATATAGAGCATTGTTGATTGCAAATCTGACAAGCATTCATTTGAAGACTGGTATTGGCTGCTTAAGTGCATATTGTGGTGCAACAAGTGCGGGCTGTGGTGCTGGCGCTGGAATCATGTACCTCTATGGTGGAGGTCTCAATGAAATTTCTCATACAGTTGTCAACGCATTGGCAATCAATTCTGGTGTTGTTTGCGATGGTGCAAAAGCCAGCTGTGCTGCTAAGATTGCATCTGGCGTTGAAAGTGGATTGCTTGGCATGCAGATGTATAAACATGGTAAAGAATTCTACCGTGGTGATGGTATCGTTGGTGGAGGCGTTGAAGCTACAATTAAAAATGTAGGTCACCTTGCACATGACGGTATGGCAGAAACAGATAAAGAAATCATTAAAATCATGCTTGAAATGAAATAGGATCTAACCCAATCAGGTTAAATCCTATTTTTTTCAGTTTCCTTTGATAGATATTCTCAAGTGATGTTTTTCTTTTGTCAGCAGGAACTCATCATGTGTTCTTGCACCCCATGTATTATCACCAGCAATTCCCATTTGTTTTTCATTGATACTTAAAACTGTTTCATATACCTGTGGTAATTCCCACTGGTGCTTTGCATTTTCTAATACGAATGGTGAATATGGAAGTACAGAGCATTCAAACATATTTCCTTGAATCAACAATGCATGCATGTCTGAATGAACATTTAATTCTCTCATATCTGTACGATTACCACATTCCTGTGGGTAAAGATATGGTGTTAGATTTTCTTTTACATTGTATGTATATTTTCCTAGCACTGCACCTTTCTTTCGATCAATATAGTTTTCTTCTGGTCCATTGCCATAGTAAGATACTTCATCTAAATCTGTATATGTCTGTAACAAGATACCAAAGACTGGCATTTCAATATGGTTTTCAAAAGCATCTAAATACATATCTACAACAATTTCACCATCTCCATAGACTTCATAGTTCATATGTAATGGATGATCTTCCATGGATGGCAATGCATATTCATAGGAAACAATACAACGATTCTCTTCTTTGACTGTATTGATATATTTACACTTTGCATACAGACTATTCTGCAGCCACTGTCCATAGCGATAGCCATATCCATTTTCAACATCATTATTTGTTGCAGCTCTAAAGAAATTTGGTCTGACAGGCGTTCTGATAAATTCATGTGAATGCACTTTATAAGACACTAAACCCTTTGATTTAGAGAAGATGACATTACCGCCTTCAAAAGAAACACCTACATTTAAGTAATCTTCATTGATTGAAAGTGGTGTCCATACATGATGTTCTTCTCTTTGGTATGGATATACATATTGTTCATGTGCATATTCATGACCATCTTTTTCAAATGTCACCACAACAGAATACTCATGTTTTTCATCCACAACAAATGGATTCTCTATAGTAATACTTTCATTTGCTTTGCAAGATAAATGATATATTTCCTTCTTCACTTCTTTTCCATCAGCATACAATGTTACAAACGTATCAAATTCATTTAAATTTGTAATGAGATAACGGTTTGTAATTGTAATTTCTTTTGCATTGATTTTTGTATCAATGAACTGGTAACAATATTTCACTTCCTGCAGTTTTGGTGTTGGTGTTCGATCCGCAAACATAATTCCATTTCCACAAAAATCATAATCACTAGGTCTTTCATGGAAGTCTCCACCATAGCATAGCTTTCCATCATGTAGAATCGCCTGATCTACATAATCCCAGATAAAACCACCCTGATATTGAGAATACTTCTTTTCAAGATCCGTATACTTATATAAAGCACCATTACTATTTCCCATCGCATGTGCATACTCACATAGAATAAATGGTTTTTCTGTATGTTTCTTTAAATATTCTTCAATATCCTTAGCAGGTGTATACATTCTAGATACCATGTCTGTTGTATCTGGATATCTTGTATCTGAAGAAACACCTTCATAGTGGACAAGTCTTGATGGATCCACACTTCTAAAATATTCACTCATTTCAAAGATATCTTTTCCACCATACGATTCATTTCCACAAGACCAGATCAAAATACTTGGATGATTCTTATCTCTTACATACATTGACTTGGCACGGTCTAATACATTTTCCAGCCATTTAGGATCATCATTTGGAATAATATGTTCTTTGTCAAAGAATTCAGACCATGTTCCATGTGTTTCCAGGTTTGTTTCATCAATAACATAAATTCCATATTCATCACATAAGTCATATAAGAATGTCTGATTTGGATAATGTGATGTACGAATCGCATTGATGTTATTTGCTTTCATGTTGAGGATATCTTGCTTTGTTAAGTCATAGGATACAACTCTGCCACTTTCGCAGCTGAATTCATGACGATCTACACCATGGAATACAATTCTCTTTTCATTGATATACATAATGCCATCTTTCAATGCAAACTTACGAATACCAACATATTCGCGAACACATTCAATGATCTTATCTTTCTGTTTTACAAGAATTTCTACATGATATAAATATGGTTTTTCAGCATACCATAAAACAGGATCATCCACTTCAAATACACATGTATCATTTGTAACTTTACTTTGAAGCAATGTATGATCTGCATCAAATAGACGATACTCTAATGTATAGTCTTCGCTTGCTTCCATTACAGGTGCAACAATGATTTTTGGATGTTTGAGATCATTCACATCTTGTGTGATCTTTAAATCATTGACATGTACGAAAGGAACAGATTGTAATTCCACGCTTCTAAACAGACCAGAAAATCTCCAGAAATCCTGATCTTCCAGCCATGAACCAGATGTAAAACGATAGACATTCACTGCTACCTTGTTTCTTCCTTCATGAATATATTCACTAATATCAAATGCACTTGGTGTAAAGCTGTCTTCACTATAACCAACAAATGCACCATTGATCCATAAAGCCATACCACTTTCTGCACCATGGAATACAATCCTCGTTTTTGTATTTTCTTTTAAAATAGAACTGTCAAAATACGTAACATAGCTGCCTACTGGATTATGTTCAGGAATTTCACCAGGAAGCAGTTCTTCACTGCCACTCCAAGGATAGATCTGGTTTACATACATTGGTGTTCCATATCCCTGCATCTGTATATGAGACGGTACTTGAATATCATCCCATGTACTGCAGTCATACGATTCTTTTTCAAAACCTTCGACGACTTCATTGAGAGCATTTGCATAATGAAACTTCCATGTACCATCTAATACATGAATATAACTGCTCTGTTTCTCTTCCTCATTTGCATAATAATGATGTGATGAATGTGCTTTTAAACGATTCACTTGAAATATTTCTGGATTACTTAACCAAGATAAATTCATACGTAATTCCTCCATACTTCTACTATATTCTCTTTACGAAATAATCTTTATGGATTAAAGTATTTCTAACAGGAAAAAAGTATAAATCATACTTTTATCAAGATTCTATGAAAGACTTAAAATCAATACTAAAAAGTTTTTATTTATTATCTGGAATGAATATGACAATTTTTGATATTCATCAAAATGTTGTTGTTTCTTACCCTGACAAGAAATGTCCATTGTGTTATTTACTGGATCAATACAAAGATGCGAGAAATAAATGTACTAAGTGTGATATGGAAGCTATGGAGCATGTTTTTCAATCATCTCAAATTTATGTTTATAAATGCTGGTGTGGCCTATATGAAGCAATTATGCCTCTGTATACCTATGGGCAGCTTACTGGGTATCTTATGCTTGGTCAGGCAATCGATGCAGATGAAGATACATCTAATGTAGAAATACTTGCTTTTCAATATATTCATGACACTAAAGAATTAAAAAAAGCAATGCATCGAACATGCAAACGCACAAAAGCACAAATTAAAGCATTAGGAGAGCTTGTTGATATTTGTGCAGAATATCTATCGTTAACAAATACAGTGAATGTTCCTAGCAGTGATCTTGCGGAAGCTATACAAAGTTATCTTATCAAACACTACATGGAACAAATTACGATAGATTCACTTTGTTCATATTTCAATGTATCAAAAGCAACATTACATACTTACTTCAAGAAGAAATATGGAACTACAATTCATCAAAGATTACTATCTATTCGTTTGAATGAAGCTAGGAAACTATTAGAATCAACAAATGCTTCCATGAAAGATATTTCTCATACAGTAGGATTTCTAGATGCAGATTATTTCTCCAAAGCATTTAAGAAAAAATATCGGATATCACCTACAGATGTAAAAAAGGAATGCAGAAAATAATGCATCCCTTTTCATTTATTCTGAATAGTTTGTCAGCTCAATATGATGTTCTTCAATATATTGTTTTACAGTATCACTACACAATATATCCAACTCTTCGATTCTTTCTACATTGTAGAGTGTTTTTGATTATTAACTTTCTTCTTTCAGGATATCAGCATATTTCGTTTTGTTTATCTTCGCTGTCGAAAGTCGTAAAGCAATCCACTGCAGAATATTTATTCCTGCAGCAATACATACTGGAATCACCACTGAAAGATGAGGCATTGTTAGATATACGACAGTTAATGCTGTCAGATCCAACAGACTGATCAAAACCAGTAAAACCATCTTTTCTTTTATATACTGCTGAATAAGATATTTCATTGAAATTCCTGTAGAAGAAAGAATGACAAATGTTTTCTGAAGCTTCTCAGTCTGTTTTTCTGTAACTGAGAAGATCAGCACACTCAGCAGTCCAGTAATGATCACTGTAAATCCAGCAAACATATACTGATAAATTCTAGATGACTCTTCCATTTCTTTTCTTTCATCATGCAATGGATTATGAACAGTCATTTGTGGATGAGATGACTGAAAGGAATCAATTTCAGAATATGGAACCTTCAACTTGTATGTATTGCAGTGACTGTCAAAGTAATCACGCAATGGCATTCCATCCTGCAGCGCTATATCTGAGAATGTAGAAATGATTCCATCCAGATCATAATAGATATTCATCTGTTCTGTATCATTTTCTTCTATGATGCCAGTAATTCTTGCATCGATGGAATATGTATACGGTGCAACTGTGTAGGTCAGAGTAATCGTATGGTCCAATGCATTATCATCAAAAACTTTTCTTGCCAGTACCTGATTGATTACTACGTCTGTTCCTTCCGGTACATTTCCTTCTAGTTTCAAACTGTTTGCTTCATACGGATAAATATTTGTAAGAAACTCCTGATTGTTATACTGCAGATTAGAAAAGGATGGGATCTTTTCAGCATTTGAAAGCTGGGAAGCATCATCTGTCTCCACATACAGTACATTTGCATTTACTACATTTAACGTGGATGGAACTGTAAACAGATGCTGTCTGAGTAGAACACTGACCTGTGCAAGAATCATACATGTCATACACATTCCAGCAATCCATAGATTCTTTCTGTGAATGATATGATGAATCAGATGCTGTATCTTTTTTCTGGATGGCCTGTGCTGTTTTTCTTCCGCCAATGCATTTTTCTCAATTTCCTCTCGATCCATCTGAATCAGATGATAATTCTGAAATGCCAGGACATGATCCGCATACTCACTGATTACATTTTTCTGATGTGTTGCCATCAGGACGATATGATTTCTAGAATATTCTTTCAGAATCGAAAGAACGATTTTCTGATTTTCAATGTCCAGAGATTCTGTCGGCTCATCACAACAGATGATTACTGGTCTTCTCAGCAGTGCTCTTTCGATGCCGGCTCTCTGTTTCTGACCACCACTCAGCTCTTTCGGATACTGTTTTAAAAGAGGCATCAGACCAAGTTTATCAATGAGATCTCTATCGCTCTCCTTCATTTTTCTTGTCAGAAAGATATTGTCATATACATTGAGTTCATCAATCAGTTCATAGCTCTGAAAGATCGTCATCACTTCTGCATCGATCTCGATTTCTCCGCAGTCAAAACTGTCAAGTGAAGCAATCATATTTAAAAGCGTAGATTTCCCGCACCCAGATTTTCCCCACAGTACATAAAACCCTGGCTGTGAAATCTCAAGATTCAGATTTTCAAATATCTTTTTTGTTCCAAAGGACTTGCCTGCATTCTGTATCCTAATCATATTTCTTTCTCGCTGTTATCGATTCAATCACAAACAGGAGTATATGTATGACGATTGTAATCAATACAATACTGATCAGATTGAATTTCATAAATGGCTGATAGTAATGAGAGGAAGCAAATGCATTGACTGATGAAACAATTGGAACCGCCAGCACTGAAGAAATCAGAAGTGTAAAGACTGCCAATATGCCATAGCGCATGCCCTTTTCCATCATACAGCTGTATCCATATGTTTCCATGATACCTGCTTCTTTGATCAGTTTCTTTCTTCTAAAAAGAACAGAAAGAACCAGAAGCATTACAACAAGCACAGAAACAATCACTGCATAGATACCAAAACCAGATGCAGACTGATAGAATTCTTTTTCTTTTCCAAGACCCAGTCCGTGGAATACAGTAATATCTACATTTTCCTTTGCAAAGAAATTACTGATCTTCTCTGCAACGGCTTTATAGTCACACCCCGGCTTTAGCAGGAATCTTACATACTGCATCTTCACCATATCTCTATTTACAATATAGTGTGTATCAATTGGATTGTTGCCAAATCCCTGATAAAAGAAAATCATATTGATATAGTCATTTTCAACACTGCTGATTCCATCAATATTGACTTCTATGATATCAATGAGCGGTTCTGCTTCGATATCCCTGTAATAGTTGTTTTCATATCCCTGCAATGCAAGTTTGAGAGGTTTTCCAATCATTTCCTCATAGCTGGAATATCCATTCATTTCTTTCACCATATCTGCTGTATTTTTACTCAGCACAACTCCATTTGAGGCACTTCCAGCTAACAGAGGAATATCATCACTCTTTGTAATATCAAATGCCTGTACAAGATACTTTGGATAATTCAGGTAATCTGTACCCCTATATGTATCCCAGTTTCCGGAACTTGAAAATCATTTGGAAGAACATATGGAGATTCCTCTGGTGTATTTGCCTGCACCATTCCATTGAATTCAAATGTCTGATATGCCTGCAGATCATTTTGTGTTAAAGCCCATTGCAATTCTTCATCCTGCTGATATTGACGAGAATTATAGCTTTCTACACCAATGATTTCTGTCGTCTGGTCAATGATTTTCTGCACATCACTCATAGAAAACAGATCATTCACTGTCAAGCCACAATACTTTGAAGCATACCCGGAAAACGTTTCCCCTTGGTTTGCTTCTTTCTTTTTCGGAACAGAAACAACCATATTTTCAGCATTTTTAAATGCGGATGCATAGTCACTCTGAGACGAAACATTAAAATACAGACTGCATGTTGTAAAAACAGTCAAGACACTCAAGCAGGCAAGAAGTACAGATGCAAGCGTTGCGGCAATGCGGCTCCTCATCTCGCGGATAACAAGAAGCAGTGTATCGTCTTTTCCCTTTTTAATAATTTCTTTTCCATGCTCTGCAGAAGACAGCGAGGAATATGTTTCATCCTGTACAATCCTTCCTTCATCGATACGGATGATTCGATCTGCATATTCTTCTGCCAGTGCAATATCATGTGTCACTACAATGATTTGCATATTTTCTGAAAGGGACTGAAAAGACTTCATCAGAAGTTCTGCATTCTCATGATCAAGAGAAGCTGTCGGCTCGTCACAGAGCAGAAGTCCAGGCTGATGAAGCAGTGCACGGATAAACTGCACTCGCTTCTTTTGTCCATTAGACAATTTCTTTACTTTCTGATTTTTTGTATCTTTCAGATCAAACTGCTTCAGATATCTTCGAATCAGTTTATGATCCTCACTAACAATACAAAGATTATCATACACACTCATATCTTCAAAAAGATTAAAATCCTGTGTCAGATAATCAAAGGAAGGAACATCTTCAATGGTTCCTTCATACGTCTCTTTTGAAGCAATACAGTTCAGTAATGTTGTCTTTCCACATCCACTTGATCCAAGAATCACTGTAATTCCATTATTGTTTAAATCTAAAGAGATTCCCTTCAATGCTTCCACATCATTATTCTGATTATGATATGTC
>OLSA01003225.1_pt1 | contig 11483 bp, 9 predicted proteins | sample 1672731 | NCBI WGS metagenome assembly OLSA01 (sample SAMEA3136718, study PRJEB25190) | human gut metagenome | biome: human gut; feature: human-associated habitat; material: faeces | place: Austria | collected 2013
TCTTCTATGCGTTCGATAAATGTAAATTTCAGTCCTGGAGTCGGCAATTCTTTGTCTCTTGAAGTTGCCCAAAATCCATCTGTCAGATAATCATGCTCTACAGAGCTATGTTGTTGGATGGAAGCGTATCCGCAGTGGTGGTTGGTTAATATCAATCCTTCCGGTGAAATAATCTCGCCGGTACATCCTCCCCCGAAGATACCTACGGCATCTTTTAGGATTATACAAATCCTGTGCCTCGAGTTTCAGTCCCTGTTTTTTCATCATATCGATAGAGTGTTGCTGCTGCATTAATTGCAGTAACCACATACCCTCGTCCGCCTTTGCGGAACAAACGGCCAGCGCAGTCAGCGCCAGTAAGTAAAGTTTGAGTCTGTTCATTAGTTTATAAAAAAATTAGAATGATTCGTTGTTTTACTATTTTAATCTATGATCAATTTGTTTTCTTTGATAGCGTCCATCACATTGGCCGGCGGCCGCTGGTTCATCAATTCGTTTTTCATGAAATCCATGTAAGGAGCCACATGCTTGAAAAATTTCTTGTAACCTTTACATAGATAGTTCAATCCGGGTTCGCCGTTTGCCGTATGGAGGAAACGGTTTTTGGGGCATTCGCCGTTGCAGGCAAACAAGTAATCACACTCCTTGCACTGAGTTGGGAGTTTTTCATATTTGTCTGCTCCGAACTTCAGTTGGCGCTGGCTGTACATCATCTCGGTAAGCGTCTGGGTATGGATGTTACCCAACTTGTATTCCGGGAATACGAAGTGGTCACAGGCATATACATCTCCATTGAATTCCATCACTCCGGCATGTCCGCAAGTACGTGCCAGCGTGCAGACACCCGGTTGCTCGCCTACCCAGTTTGCCAGTGTGGAATCGAAAAGTTGGATATAATAATTACCGACATCTTCTTTCAACCATTCGTCGAAGACCGCGCAAAGGAAGTCTCCCCATTTCCCGGCATCGACCGTGAAAGGGGCCAGTTTGATATTTGCATCCTGCTGTTCCGGCGAGGTGAGCAATGTCCCGTCCTGATGGAATCCGAGACGTTCCACAATCGGGGTGAACTGGATATAGTGGCAATCTATTTCCTTGAAAAAGTTATAGAATTCCAGCGGATAATCTACGTTATAGTCGTTGACGACTGCCATCGCATTATATTCCACACCATGTTTCTTCATCAGTTCGATTCCCTTCATCACCTTATAAAAAGAAGGAAGACCTTGCTTGTTACGGCGATATTCGTCGTGGAACTCTTGCGGACCGTCAATCGAGACTCCCACAAGAAAGTTATTCTCTTTGAAGAAACGGCACCAGTCATCGTTAAGCAACGTCCCGTTTGTCTGGATACAGTTGTCAATCTGGCGTCCGCGGCCATATTTGCGTTGCAACTCCAACGCTTTCTTGTAGAAGCTGATCGGGCGCATCAGCGTTTCACCACCATGCCAGGTAAAGAGAACTTGCGGCATCGTTTGACATTCCAGATATTCCTTGATGAATTTTTCCAGTAGCTGTTCGCTCATGATATGATTTTTCACCTCAGGATAAAGTTTCCCCTTCTCAAGGTAATAACAGTATTCGCACGCCAGGTTGCAAATCGAACCGACGGGCTTCAACATTACATATACGGGTTTCGCGAACGGGGATATATACGGACTGTTCATGGTATGTCTAAAACGATATTTTATTTAGTTTCGTATGCAAATGTAGTCTTTTTAACGAATGAATGTTTTTTTTCATCGTGTTTTTTTCCTGTAGCGGTTGTAATCGGTGACAAATCCTTCACAAAGCCAATTCGCGAGTGCCTGCCGGTTATCACTCAAGATGATTCGTTGCTGGTCGAAACTGTTCTGGATATTGCCTAACTCGACGAAAACGGAGGCCGGTGTCGTATGTCTCAGCACGTATAGGTTCCGTCCGTCCACCGTTCCGGTAAACCCTCGTCCCGGCTGGTGCTTCTTGTATTTATGGGTGAAAGTCGTCCGCATGGTTTTTGCCAGATGTTTGCTTTCGGAGTTTTTATTCTGGTGATAGAAAAAAACATCGGTCTGGTGTCCCTTGTTCCGGCTGTCCACATGTACGAAGATAGCTCGTTTGTAGGCGTATTTATCCTGCTTGAACAAGGAGTTTATCTTGTCACTTCGTTGTTTCAGGCGGCGAACCTGATTGAAGGGGATCGGACTGCCCATGCAGGTTTCCCGTTTGCTGTTCTTCAGGTATTTATCGTCCCGTATACCGTCTTTGGCATCCTGGATGATAATGTGGACTTTGGCTCCTTTCATCATCAGGTTGCGTGCCAGCCGAAGCACGATGTCATAAGCATATTCGTCTTCGTGCAACTCGATTTTGCCAATCCGTCCGATTGCCCCCGGATCAGGACCTCCATGTCCGCTGACCAGATAGAAACAGGCTCCTTTCAGTTCGGACGATGTTGCTTTATAGGAGGCCAGTTCTTTACCGAACAACGGTTCATAGTTTGCTCGTTTGGCGGCGGCTGAGACAGCTTCTTTTCCTTGTAAGGGGGGAAGCGTATATTTGACTCCCATCCTAAGGACGTTTCCCTTGCCTAATTTCTTTTTATTCAGCTCGATGAACTGTTTCTGATAGGCGGCTCCTGTACGGTTGTGACGTTTGAGGAACAGGGTGACGCCTTCGCCTTTCTTGGGAAATGCTTTCTCCTGGGCCTGTAACCGGTTGGCGCAAAGTATGGTGAGGAATAATGCGAATATGATACTAAGTTTGAACTTCATTGGTGATATGTTGCTAATGCGAACAAAAATAATGCTTTTTCGGGATTATGCAATACGTTGTTATGCAGAATCAGAAAAATATGACAATATCCCCCTTGAAAAACGTGTTTTTGACACCTGTTGAAAATCAGTGTTATAGCATGTATAAGATTATTAAAAAATATTACCCTTGCATGAAAATCTATTTTCTCGGGTATGAAAATAGATTTTCATGCCTGTGTGTTTCGATTTGGACGAATGGGGATTTCTGGGAAAATAAACAATAAGGCATAGAGTTGGGTAAGGCACCTTTCTCAGATCAAATGATTCATCGCCATGTATTTCCAAAGTGGGGCGACATGGAGCGCTTGTTTGATCCGGTCGTCGAGGAGTAATTCTTTTACTTCATCGAGCGTCAGGAGATGGACACTCAGGTCTTCTGTCGCTTCAAGGTGTTGGACTGTGACGGGTTCGACATCCGTGGCAAGATAACAGTAAGTCTGGTTGGTATGGGTGCTCGGATTGACACCTATTACCATCAGTTCGCTCCAATTTCCGTTGCCGTAACCGGTTTCCTCGAGCAATTCCCGTTGGGCGGAGATGAGTGGGGAGGCGTCTTCCTTTTCGCAGACACCGGCGCAAAGTTCGTAAGCCGTAATACCCAGGCCATGACGGTATTGGCTTACAAATACGAATTTCTGCTCTTTGGTGATTGCGATCACGTTGATCCATTCCGGATATTCGAATATATAATATTCGGGGATTCTGTTCCCATTCGGTAATTCCACTTCTTCCTTGCGCACGGTGAACCAAGGTTGGCGGGATAGATATTCACTTTTCAATACTTTCCAGTTTCTGTTTTTCGGAGTTTCCATATTTGTTGTTTGTTGGTATGTAATAAATAATGGTGTCCCGTAGGGGCGGGGTTCTACTCCGCCCAATGCAAATAACGTCCGTTTTGTCCGGGGTCAATGGATGGTACCAATATCCGGATTCAATGGGCGGATTCAATGGGCAGAGCAGAGCCCTGCCCCTACGAGTGACAATTATATAGTATGACCATGCCATCCATATCATCAATATAAATATGAAACGGCCGAGTTTGTAATAAATTGCGTTTGTTTCTTATCTTTGTGGCTTCGAAAGAGAGGAATTAGATGAATAAAGATAATAATTTCGGCAGGCTTTTGCTCCTGCTACTTATTGCGTTAGGTATCTGTTTGGGGCTTTATTACTTACCGGACCAGCTGTTCGGCATGAAAATAAAAAAAGTTGATTTGCTTTCCGATCTCAGGGTAAAGCCTGAATCCCTGTCTATGGATTCCTTGCGTATGCAATTGGAACAACCGGATACGATCCGGATAGATTCGGCCGCCATACGCGATTCGATCCTGAAAACGACAGGTATCGATTCTGTCGCTCTTGCGTTGCGCGATTCGCTTTATAAGGTCATGTATGCGGATAAGGGAGCCGATTCACTGGGAACGCGTATCGAGGATTACTCCGTCGGCCATATCGGTTTGAAGCGGTTCTTTGCCACTTTAAGAAATAGCAGGCAGGCGAGTCGTCCGGTGCGTATCGCCTTTTTGGGAGATTCGTTTATCGAAGGCGATATCGTGGTGGCTGATTTCCGTTCAGGAATGCAGGAGCAGTTCGGAGGACGCGGAGTCGGTTTCGTTCCGGTTATGTCGGTAGCCGCCCAGTTCCGTCCGACGATCGAGCAAAAGGCAGAAGGCTGGACTACCTGGTCTATGCTGACGGACCATTATCATCGGTATACACTTTCCGGAATGACGTTCGAACCGAAAGGAGAGAAGCCGTCTATCTCGGTTAAGACGACAGACCGTTATCCGGAGTTGAAAACGGTTTCTTCCCTCAAATTCCTGTATGAAAAGAATTCCCGCACACAGATGACCTTGGTTTGCAACGGCACGCAGGACACGATCCGCGAAACATTGAAACCGACATCCGTCATCACGCAATACGAACAAACAGGGACCTTCACGGAGGCCTCTTTCAGCTTTGCCGATACGGCCGGTTTCCGTGCTCTCGGAGTCGCGCTTGAAGATAATTCAGGGGTGATCGTGGACAATTATTCGTTGCGTGGCAATTCGGGGATGATCCTTTCGAGGCTGGACAGTGCCCGTTGCAGGGAGTTGAACGAGATACGCCCCTATGATCTGGTCGTTTTGCAGTACGGGTTGAATATCGTCAGTGACAGCGTTCTCCAGTATGGCTGGTACGCCAAACGGATGGAAGAAGCCGTACGCCACGTACGCGTTTGTTTTCCGGATGCCGATATCCTGATGTTAGGTGTTTCGGACAGGAGCCGGCAAGTGGACGGAACCTTCGAAACGATGCCCGCCGTATTGGCCTTGTTGCACGCACAGCGGCAGGCAGCCCGCCGCTCGGGTGTCGCTTTCTGGAATGTCTTCGGGGCGATGGGAGGAGAGAACAGTATGGTCCGCTTCGTGGAAAACAATTGGGCCAGCAAAGACTATACACATTTGAGTTTCAGGGGAGGGAAAGAGATCGCTTCTGCCTTGTTGAAAGCCATATTATTAGAAAAGGAGTTTTATGATGAAGCAGACAAAGTGGCTCGTTAATCTGTCGGCTTGCCTGGTTTTGATGGCCGTCAGTGCCGTCGGAGCAAAAGGAAAATTGGCGGGCCCGCGCGGGGCGAGGGAACAGGGGGGCCTCGATACGATCCCGCTCCCTTCCCGCATTTATTCGATCGGGAAGGAGGTCGATTCGATCCAGTCACCCTCTTCGCTACAGCCCTTCTTTGCCGGACTGGATTCGCTCAGGGCGGGGAAGGATACCGTATTGACGATCGTCCATTTAGGCGATTCCCATATACAGGCCGGTTATTATTCCGGTAAGGTGATGCGTCTTTTGCAGGCGCAGTTCGGGAATGCCGGACGCGGATGGATCGCCCCTTTCAAGTTGAGCCGGACGAATGAACCGGACGACTATTTCATCTCTTCTTCCGTCCGCGAATGGGTGACGGGACGCTGTATCCAGACCAATAAGAAATGTCCTGTCGGAATCGGCGGGATCGGTATCCAGTCCGTTTCGCCCTCCATCAATTTGGATGTCCGGATAGCGCCTAACAACGGAGCCGGCTATTCCTTCAACCAAGCGATCCTTTACCGGGGGGAGAAGGCCATGCCGATGTTGCCGGCCGGTCCGCTTAAAGATTCCGTACAGACATTTTTGGCTACGGTTCCGGCTGTCGCAGGTGTCCTGGCCGATACCTTCCGCATTTCTTATCCGGTTGATACGTTGCAGTTGCATAGTACCCGGAGGAAACAAGGTACGGATAAGCTGCTTCCGGCCTCCACCTTCAAGAATATTTATTACGGTTTCAGCCTGACGAATGGCAATCCGGGCGTCCTCTACCATTCGGTCGGTGTGAACGGAGCGATGTATGTCAATTACACAGACGAAGCCTATGTCCGACAGTTGGCCCTGCTGAAACCTTCTTTACTGATCATTTCGTTGGGCACGAACGAGACTTTCGGTCGCCGCTTCCGTCCGGAAGAATTCGGCGGGCAGGTACGCGCGTTTGTTTCCCTCGTCAAGAAGCAGATGCCTGAAACAGCTATTCTGCTTACCACTCCGCCGGAATGCTACAAGCGAACGTATGTCAATAAGAAGCGGACGTATGTCCGTAACGCGAATACCCAGCTTGCTGCAAAAGCAATTGTAAAAGCGGCCCATGAAGAGGGTGTAGCCTGCTGGGACCTTTTTGCCACTACGGGAGGGAAAAGTTCTTGTATCAAATGGCATAAGGAGAAACTGATGGGGCGTGACCGCATCCATTTCACAAAGGAAGGCTATCGCGAACAAGGAACCTTGTTATATCGTGCCCTGATGCAATCTTATAATCAAATGTTGAAAATCAGAAAAGATGATGAATGATTTTATAAATAAAATGGGAGAATATTGGTCTCAGCTCTCATTCGACAAACTTGGCGATATATTGACCTACCAGCACAATGCACCGATACTTTTCAGTAGCGGATTGTTTTTCTTCCTTTTTATCGGTTTCCTGATTATTTATATGTCGCTCAGGAAACACCTGCTGACACGTATCATTTACGTTACGTTGTTTTCCATCTATTTCTATTATAAGAGCAGCGGATTGTTTTTCTTTCTCCTGCTGTTTGTCGCGACATCCGATTTTTGTATTGCGCAGTGCATGGCCAAGACTGCTTCCCGGTGGGGACGCAAAGCATGGGTCGTCCTGAGCCTGTGTATCGACTTAGGGTTGTTGGGATACTTCAAATACTTCAATTTCCTGAGAGAGATCGTGGCTACCGTCGCTCATGAATTGGGGTATCAGTTAGGGAATGCCTCGTTGCAGAACATCACTTATCAGCCATTGGATATCTTTCTGCCGGTTGGTATCTCTTTTTTTACTTTCCAGACCATCAGCTATGTGATTGATGTGTACCGGGGCAGGATAGAACCCCTCCGGCGTTGGATCGACTATGTTTTCTATGTCTCCTTCTTCCCACAGCTGGTAGCCGGTCCGATCGTCCGGGCACGCGATTTCATTCCCCAGATTTATAGGAATCCGGTTGTTACGCGGGCGGAGTTCGGGGAAGGGCTTTTCCTCGTCTTGTGCGGGCTTTTCAAGAAGACGGTCATATCCGACTATATCAGCCTGAACTTCGTTGATCGCATATTCGATGCCCCATTGCTTTACACAGGGGTGGAAAACCTGTTGGGTGTGTATGGTTATGCTTTGCAGATCTATTGCGATTTTTCCGGTTATTCGGATATGGCGATCGGGATCGCATTACTGTTAGGGTTCCGCTTTAACGTGAACTTCGATTCGCCTTATCAGTCGGCGACTATCACAGAGTTCTGGCGGCGCTGGCATATCTCGCTTTCTTCGTGGTTGAAAGACTATTTGTATATTTCACTCGGAGGTAACCGGAAGGGAAAAATACGGACATACATCAACTTGCTGATAACGATGTTGCTGGGCGGTTTATGGCACGGGGCTTCTGTGAGTTTTATCCTCTGGGGCGCTTTGCATGGGGTTGCGCTGGCCGTTCATAAGTTTATGATGAACCGTTTCAGCAGTTTCAAACCGTTAGGGGCGGAAATGAAACCCTGGAGAAGAGTGATAGGGGTCCTGGTCACTTTCCATCTGGTATGTTTCGGCTGGATTCTGTTCCGTGCCGACTCGATGCAGACGGTAGGCGAGATGCTGACGCAGATTTTCACGAATTTCCATCCGGAGGTCTTCACGCAGTTTGTGATGGGCTATAAAGGTGTGTTCATCTTAATGGTGGTGGGGTATATCCTGCATTTCATGCCGAAATCGGCGGAAAACAGCTTGCAGACGGTCGTCACTCGCTCTCCTTTGCTTGTGCAGGCGGTGATGCTGGCGATTGCGATTTTTGTTGTCGTTCAGTTTAAGAGTGCCGGCGTACAACCGTTTATTTATTTCCAATTCTAAAGGCTCTGTTTTTCCGTTCGGAGCTTTCGTTGTGTCTTTTTGTTCCTGTGCTCGACATGGGATCGCATTGAACCGACTTCTTCTGCGTTCCCATATCAAACATAGGGGAGGACAAATGAACGATTTAATAAGTATCCGCTAAACTCTCGCTGCGAAGTTGCTTGTCGAAAGTATCCTTATCCAGACTGGTCGTGACATGGATTGTGACCGGTTCGCCCGGCAACAGATCGAAATAGTTGTCGGAGAAGAAATTGTCTATGCCGTCAAGGCTTAAAAATACGCCGCGTGCAAAGACATCGCTGCTGACCGTCAGGTCGTAGCCGTCTCTGGCAGGAACGGATGTGATCCGGATATCGGCTTTCGGGAAGTCGATGTTCTTATAACGGTCGAAGAAATAGTTGTTCGTGACGATCTTGCCCTCTTTTCCATTTTCGGTGAAGCGGGCGTTTACAAAAACTTCGTTCGGTTTCTTTCCGCCTAAGACATTTTTGACGGGAGCGGAGAACTGTATCTTGCTTGTGTTGGGGGGCAGTGTCACATTTTTCTTCTTTTCAAAAAGGAGATTGCCTCTGAGGTCCATCACACGGATATCGAGAGTCCCTTTTGTCGCTTTCAGGCGATCCGAGACGATATATATGTCCAGCGTATCGTTTTCGGCGATGGGAGAAATCAGGATGTCCTCGAACGCTTTCCTCGCAAAATAGTGCTGGGCCTTCCAGCGTCCGTAATAGTCGCGGCTCGACCAGGAGGCGACAGGCCAACAGTCGTTATGCTGCCAGAAAAGGCTTCCCATGTTGTAAGGCATCATGCGACGATGCGCCTCGATGGCGGTCTTGATGGCATCTCCCTGAAGGAGGATGCTCATATAAAGAGTACTCGGAAAGTCTTTGGGCTTACGATATTCGTCTGCTGTAATTTTTTCGATACGTGAATTGGCTACCTGGCCGCCACGCTGATGCGCCATCATCACGTCGGAGTAGATATTGTGATCCCGTTCTTCCGGAGCATATTTCAGTACGGATTGGTATTCGGGAAACGATTGGAAGCCATATTCGGAGAAGAAGCGGGCTTTGATCTTGTTGAAATGGGCGACGGAGTCGATACCCTGCCATACCCCCCAGTAATGGGCGTCGCCGTTCGGGTTCCAGTTGACTGTCCCGCTTTCGCATTTGGCGTCCGGATCGCCTCCGTATGGGGAGGAAGGGAGGTAGAACGTTTTCGGATCATATTCCTTTACGACTTCGGGGAGCAGTTTGTGGAAGAGCTCTTTGTCGTCTTTGCGCATTTCCTCTAATACGCCTAACTTCTCGTATTTCTGCATCCAACCCCAGTTGAACCAGGCGGTATGGTTCTCATTGTTGCCGCACCAGATAGCAATGCATGGATGGTTGCGCAGGCGGACGATATTGTCGATGGCTTCCTGACGGATATTCTCTAAACGTTCTGCTGTCATCGGATATGTGCTGCAAGCGAACATGAAGTCTTGCCAAACCAGAATGCCGTATTTGTCACAAAGGTCGTAGAAAAGATCATTCTCGTAGATGCCGCCGCCCCAGACACGGAGCATATTCATATTGGCATCGACCGCATCGAGGATTGTCTTTTCGTAGCGCTCGGGGGTGACACGCGGCAGGAAGTTATCCTGTGGAATGTAGTTGGCTCCTTTGGCAAAAAGCGGTTTGCCGTTCAGTTCGAAATAGAACGTCGTTCCCGCTTCATCTTTGTCGCGAACGACGCGGAGGCTGCGGATGCCGATGTGAGTTGTTTCCGTGTCGGCAATCTTTCCATTCATCGTGATGGTGGCTGTGAACGGATAGAGATGCGCTTCGCCCAAACCGTTTGTCCACCATAGTTTCGGATTGTTGATGACAAGATCGGTTTCGATCAGGTTCTTTCCTTTCTTTACGGGAACAGTTTTCAACCAGGTGTTTTTGAGACCGTCGACTTTAATTATGAGGGTTGCTTCCCCCTCCTTGTCGGCCGTTACTTCGACACGGGTTTTGATATCGGCCCGTTTGGCGTTGACCTTTTCCTGGATATATTGGATGTTGTCGATACGGGCATCGTTCCAGCCGATCAGATAGGCGGGACGCCAGATACCGCTCGTGACAAGGCGGGGGCCCCAGTCCCAGCCGTAGTGATACCCTGCCTTCCGGGCGAAAACGCTTACTTTCTTATCGAAAACGCCACCGTTTTCGGATTGGTCGTTACCGGCTTCGATCGGGTGCTTCAAGGCGTCGTAGTTCGGTAGGTCCGTTTTGATGGGAGAGTGGAAATAGATGCGTAGTTCGTTACCGTCCTTTTTCAACAATCCTTTTACGGGGATCAGCCATTCACGGAACATATTGTTCGCTTTCAGGATGCAGGAGTCGTTCAAATAGACATCGGCATAAGTATCGAGTCCTTTGAAGTCCAGGTCGATATTATCCTTGTCGAATACATCGGGAGCGACGTTTAAGGTCGTTTTATATTCCCAGTCTTCTTTGTCCACCCATTGCACGCTCCGTTCGTTCAGGCGGTAAAAGGGATCGTCGATGATCTTGTTGTCCATAAGATCCGTGTGAACTACTCCCGGCACAGTTGCCGGATACCAGTTATTGCCGCGGACCTGCTTGAAAGTCCAGCCGCTGTCGATGTTTTGTTTGGATACACCGTCCGCCATCGCCGGAGCTGTTGCCCAAAAAGCAAAAGCCAGGGTGATGGTGGAGGTTACAGTTTTGTAATGCATAATTATTTAGTTTAATGGCGTGATATGGCGATTTGTGAACCATATTGGGTTGTTATCCTAACAATAACAAATGAAATTGTGTTTTTGTCAATCTAATGCCTTTTTATTCTCTTCATTAAGCGGATTCTTTCCTTCCGGCGTGTAGAGATGGTCGATGCGGGAGGCATACGCTTTTTCTACTTTCCCGCGGACGATCTTCATCGTGCTGTTGACCATGCCGTTCTGTTCGGTGAATGGTTCCGGCAGGATAGCAAAGGCTGTAGGCAGCCAGCGGTCGGGGAAAAGGGCGGACAGATCGCCTCCCTTACGGAAACGGTCTATCTGGGATTGGATGATCCGGATTGCCTCTTCACGACCTTTATCGGATGAAAGATCAAGATGCTGATGTGCCAGATGCTTTTTCAGCCGGTCTTTGTTAGGGACGACGAGGGCAACGGTATAGGGACTTTGGTTGTTATATAGGATCAGCTGGTCGATGCAGGAAGAATGTTCGACGAGCGCCTCCTCGATCCCTTCCGGACTGTATTTCTCCCCGTCACTACCGATC
>OLSA01003259.1_pt1 | contig 11400 bp, 10 predicted proteins | sample 1672731 | NCBI WGS metagenome assembly OLSA01 (sample SAMEA3136718, study PRJEB25190) | human gut metagenome | biome: human gut; feature: human-associated habitat; material: faeces | place: Austria | collected 2013
TACCATTTCGGGAAATCCGTCAGGACGTCCTCGTCGATATAATCTCCCCAGTTATAAATCTTCAAGATCTTGCTTCTCTCCTCGTCCGAGCGCCCGCAAGAAGTGAACAGCCCCATAAGCAGGGCCAAAACAGACAGAATCGATATAAATTTCTTCATTTTCATTTACGCTCGCTTCGCTTTCTCAGCACGTTTATTTATAACAATCAACAATACTAACACGGTTACGAATATAATCGTTGAGAGGGGACGCAGTTCCGGGGTCAATCCTCCTTTCCGGGCATCCGCATAGATAAAGGTGGAAAGGGTTTCCAAGCCCTCATTACCAATTGTAAATATGGTCACGGCGAAATCGTCGATAGATAGCGTGAAGGCAAGGATAAAGCCACTGATCATACCCGGACGGATTTCCGGGAAGATCACCTTCCGCAAGGCCTGAAACGGAGTCGCCCCCAAATCCAACGCCGCCTCGTAGATATTCTGGTTCATTTGTTTCAAGCGGGGCATGACGCTTAATACCACATACGGCGTACAGAACGTGATATGCGCCAGCACGACCGTCGTCAAACCTTGAGAGATCCCTAAGCTGACAAACAACAGGAACAAGGAAATACCGGTAATGATATCCGACGCATTCTCATTTAAACCAAACTGGGAAGCGATCTGGATGGATCCCTGCTGCATAAATACCAGAAATGCAGATACTAAGATCATTGCAAACGGATTAAATTTTGACATCCACGCAACAATGATGGCGGTAAATCCACGTCCACCGGCTGTACTTGTGGAGATCGTATGGCTCGCACCGCTGACGATCAGGCAGCCTGCGATTCCGCAGATCGCACCGGAGAGCATCATCGTGCGGATGATTACTTTTTTTACATTGATACCGGCATAGCGCGCAGTATTCTGGCTCTCGCCGACAACTGCGATCTCATATCCCTGTTTGCTGTATTTCATGTATACATACATGCCGAGTGTGATGATCAGAACAACGATCACGTTCAGTCCATACATATTTCCAAAAATGGATGGGAACCATCCTTTCTGTCCAGCTGCATTGATGATGCCGACCGTGTTAGAACCGGACGGATTCTCCCAGAATACGATGGCAAATGTGACAAGCTGCATTGCCACATAATTGAGCATCAATGTAAACAATGTCTCATTTGTATTGAAATATGCTTTAAACACTGCCGGGATCAGTCCCCAGATCAATCCTGCCGCCGCACTTGCAATAAAGATCAGAATTAAAAGCAGCCAGTTTGGCATCGCATCCCCTGCATAGATCATCAATGCTGCAGTTGCCATACCTCCCATTAAGATCTGTCCCTCAGCTCCAATGTTCCAGAATTTCATTTTAAATGCCGGTGTCAGTCCGATCGCAATACATAAAAGCACCAATGTCTCTCGGATCGTTACCCACACACGACGGCTGCTTCCTACCGCACCGTCTATAATGCCAAGATATACCTGAATCGGATTCTGTTTTGTGATTGCAACGATCACAAGTCCCGCAACGATCAGTGATAATGCAACGGCTGCAAGCCGGATTCCCCATGCTTTTGCTGTGCTGATCGTATCGCGTTTTATCATACGAACTGCCGGTTCTTTTACTTCTTTACTCATTTGCCTGTTTCTCCTCTCCCGAACCTGTCATCAAAAGTCCAAGTTTTTCTTTTGTGGTACTTCTAGCGTCCACAATACCGGAAACTCTTCCGCCATTTAACACAAGGATCCTGTCACACAGCTCTAAAAGCACATCTAAGTCCTCGCCGACACAGATGACTGCAACTCCCTTTTTCTTCTGGTCGTTTAGCAGATTATAGATCGTATAGGAAGAGTTGATATCAAGCCCACGCACCGGATATGCCACCATCAGCACGTTTGGATTGCTTGCGATCTCACGTCCAACAAGGATCTTCTGTACATTTCCACCGGAAAGGCGGCTGACCGGAGTCTCAACTCCCGGCGTCACGACTTCAAGCTTGTCCACGATTTCCTGCGCAAGCTGCTTTGGTGCCTTACGGTCTGCAAAGAAATGTTTTCCTTCCTTGTAACTGCGGATCATCATATTATCCGTCAGATCCATGGAACCGACTAATCCCATTCCGAGACGGTCCTCCGGGACAAAGGATAAGGCGATACCAAGTTTTTTGATATCCTCCGCCTTCATATCGGAGATCTTTTCGACTTTTCCCTCTGGTGACTCATAAAGGATCTCACCACTCTCGATCGGCTGCAAACCAGCCACAGACTCTAAAAGTTCTTTCTGTCCGCTTCCGGAAATGCCTGCAATACCGAGGATTTCGCCGCTGTATGCGGTAAAGGAAGCCTCTTTTAATACTTTTAAACCTTCCTTGTTCCGGCATGTCACACCGCGCATCTCAATTCGTTTTTTTGCATTTTCCGGTTCGGTACGGTTGATATCAAGCGTTACTTTTTCACCGACCATCATCTCAGTTAGAGACTCTACCGTTGCACCTTTTGTCTCCACCGTATCTATGTACTTTCCTTTTCGAAGCACTGCCACACGGTCAGAAAGCTCTAATACTTCGTTTAACTTGTGTGTGATGATGATGATGGATTTTCCTGCGGCACGCATGTTGCGCAATACCGCAAATAATTTTTCAGTCTCCTGCGGTGTTAAAACGGCAGTCGGCTCATCTAAGATCAGAATATCCGCGCCACGGTATAAAACCTTTACGATCTCAACTGTCTGTTTCTGGGAAACGGACATATCATAAATTTTCTGGGATGGATTTAAATCAAAACCATAGCGGTCTGTCAGTTCTTTGACTTCTTTTTCCACCTGTTTTAAATTCAGGCGTTCTTTTCCCGGCAGACCTAAAATAATATTCTCGGCGGCTGTTAAAATATTGATCAGCTTGAAATGCTGATGAATCATTCCAATTCCGAGCTCGAAGGAATCTTTCGGAGACCGGATTGTCACGGTTTTCCCATTCACACGGATTTCTCCCTCATCCGGGAAATAAATACCGGAGAGCATGTTCATCAGCGTAGTCTTTCCACTACCATTCTCTCCTAATATAGAAAGGATCTCTCCCTTTCTCACTGTCAGATTTACATTGTCATTTGCGACAACCTCTCCAAAACGTTTGGTGACTCCCAAAAGTTCAATCGCATTTACCGGTTCCACAAACAGTCCTCCTTTAACGTAAACTGCGGAACTGTGATAAAAGGTCTGTCCTTTCACAGTTCCGCTTATTTATGATACAAAAAGCATTCATTCAGACATGCTCTTTTGCATTATGGCAGAATTATATTCTGCTAAAAATCTTAATCAATCATTCTGCACCGCAGATGCTCTTAGTTGGTCACAGAAGTGATACCATCAATAATGATATCGAAAGATGGAGCAGATGCCAGCTCAGACTCATGATAGTATCCGTCTGATACATAATCTGCATATTTTGCATAATCGCCACCTTCTGCGATCAGGTCTTCTAAGGAAGAACCATTTACAGTAAATGCGGATGTATCGAATACATGAAGTGATCCGTCTTTGATTGCATTTTCAACTTCTGTTACTTTTGCGTCTGTTCCCTCTGCTGCAACTGCCTCGTTGATCGGTGTAATGTCAACTGCACCTTCTGCAAATCCCTGACACCAGTCAGTCTCGATTGCTGTTCCGTCTAATACACACTGTACTGCATGTGTATAGTAAACACCCCAGTTATTTGTCGGAGAAGTAAGTGCTGCATCCGGAGCAACAGTTGTCATATCAACGTTGTAGCCGACACATGGAACTTTCTTATCCTCACAGGTACTTGGAGCACCAGTGGTATCTGCATGCTGGCTGATCAGAACACATCCGTCATCGATCAGTTTTGCTGCTACCTCTGCCTCACCGGACATATCTGCCCAGCTGTTTGTATACTGTACTTCCATAGTTGCGGAAGGACACTGGCTCTTTGCTCCTAAATAGAAAGAAGTAAATCCGGAAATAACCTCTGCATACGGGAATGCACCAACATAACCGATCTTAGCTGTATCCTCTGTGATGGTTCCGTCTGCGATCATCCCGTTTAATTTCATACCCGCAACAACGCCGGAAACATAACGTGCTTCGTATATAGAATCAAAATAGTTGTGCATATTGGAAAGTCCGGAAGATGCTGCCTGATATCCGGTTGCATGGCAGAACTGAACCTCCGGGTACTCTGCTGCTGCCTGAAGCAGGTAGCTCTCATGTCCAAAGCTTGTACCGAAAATAATGTTACATCCCTGATCTGCTAAATCAACTGCTGCATCATAAGCAGATTCATCTTCCGGGATCAGAGTTTTCTCTACGACCTGATCCTCAGATAATCCGAGATTGCTCATCATCTGATCGATACCAGCCATATGTGCTGCTGTATATCCCTCGTTCTCATCACCAATGTAGATCACACCTACCTTGATATCCGATGCTGATTTTGCTTCGCCGGCTGCTGCACTGCTCTCTGTCGCAGCTACAGTATTGTCTGCAGCACTGTTATCTGCTGCATTGCCTGCTGATGCATTGTCTGCAGCTCCATTTGAACCACATCCTGCCAGCATGGAAACGGTAAGTCCCATTGTCAATAATACGCTTAATGCTTTCTTCATTTTTTCATCCTCCTGTATCACTACTTGATAGAAATACATGAGTAAATTTAGCATAGAGAAATTTTTCCGTCAATGCAATTTTCGCCGTATTTCACCCAAAATCCAATTTTTAGCGAAAAATTTTTTCATTTATAAGCGGAGGTTATTTTTATCATTCCAGGAACTTATGGAATTTTCTATTTTCTGCCATTTATGTTTTCAAATGCCTTAACGAAAGATTTTTATAATTCCTCTGTCATTCAACTGTTTCAGAAATGAAACCAGAAGCGGTACTACAAACAGGCCGATAATTCCAAAAAATTTTAAGCCAATCAGCATACACGGCAGCATAATCACCGGTGATAACCCCATCTGTTTTCCCACCAGTTTCGGCTCGATCAGATTCCGCACGACTGTTATTACAAGGTAAAGCGCGAACACACCGACTCCGGTAGAGATCCTTCCCGATGCGAAGGCGAGTACCGCCCACGGGATCAGCACTGTACCGGTTCCAAGCACCGGAAGGATATCAAGTACCGCAATAATAAATGCAATGGCAAATGCATTTTTGATTCCAAGCAAAAACAGACCTGCCACAAGTTCCGCAAACGTGATCCCGAAGATCAGACAATAAGAGATAATGCATTTTCCCATCGTCCCTGTCATATAATTTTTTCCATCCCGGAACGCACGCTGGTATTCCGCCGGAATCTGCCGCTTTAAAAATGCCCTGATCTGTGGAAATTCCAGTTCCATAAATACCGTTGCGATCACTGTGATCAGAAGTTTCATAAAAAATCCCGGTATTCCTGCTGCCATCCCGGATACCCCGTCAATAACACCATCTGAGATGCCCGACATCAGCTTGCCTGCATTCTTTATCGTCTGTGCTGACTCCGCACCGACATCCTGCAATCCTTGCGTTTTTTCAGTCTGCCCTACCGGATAAAACACAACTGACAAACGTTCCACCCACTGATAAAAACGCTGCATAACCGGCACAACCGAATCCGAAAAAAAGACAGACAGCTCCCGCGTCAGATCATAGATCAGCCTCACCAGATAACTTCCTGCAAAATAAAGGACGGCTGCCAGAAGTATATAAAAGAAAAGAACCGTTGTAACCGCCACGATTCCTCTTTTGATATGTGTTCTCTCCGTAATGAACTTTACTGCTCCAGCCAATAGTGCCGCCACTGCAAACGCCGCAAGAAACGGAAACAGCACAGATCCCGCCGCTTTTAATACTACCCATAAGATCACAAGCCACACTGCTCCAAATGCAAAGCTGATCAGAAATTCCTTCTGACGTCTCAACCGTTCTTCCCTGTTCATCGCCCACCATTTTTCCTTTTCTGTATCTTTTTTCATCCACTATTATTATCTATATCCGCTTTGGGCAATCTCATTCTTATTTATGAAATATTTTTATTTCCTTCAAGGATTCGGATGTCGAAAGGTGGCTTCCGGTTTTTTGATTGGTAAATTGCACAAATAAAAAACACCCACAGCATATCATCTCTGGCATACTGCGGGTATTTTACCGTGACATAAGATGCACGGAATCTCTCTTATTCTTCTAATTTTAAAATATAAATACAGTTCGGTTTGTCAACCTTGACTGGTGCACCGTTCTGCAGAGAAAAACCTTTCTCATAATTGATCGTGTAAGATACGATGTCATTGGATGTATTATTCACGGTCAGATAATGTTTCTCATCCGGGTAAATAGCTAACATCTTCGGATAATCACTGTCTACCTTTGTGCGGAATTCCTGTGTCAGCATACCTGTATCCGGATCGATCTCATATGCTACGACCGTATTTACTCCGGCATTGGAAGCAAACAGATACTTTCCGCTCTTGCTGATCTCCATACCGGATGCAGCACAGATGTCTTCCTCTTTCCTGCCCTGTGTTGTGATCGTCTGGATCTTATCAAACTGTGGCTGGTCATTCTCAACGCTATACTTATACACCTCGATCTCATGTGTCAGTTCATACAGGATATAAGCATATTTTCCATCTCTGGAAAAACGGATCATTCTCGGCGCAGACTCAAGCGGTCCACGAATGATATCCACCAGTTTTAATTTACCATAAGTATAATCCACACGATAGATCTTAACCTGATCTAATCCGTTATCAACTGCACACAAAAACTTCTGATCCGGTGTCAGTTTTACACAGTCAACATGTGGTGTGTTGGTACGTCTGTCGCTTCCGCGCGCCATACCTATATGGAAAATACCATCTGCGATAGCTCCGATGCTTCCATCTTTTTCAAGATGCATCATCGTCACACGTCCGTCATGATGTCCACCAACGAAAAGATAACGATTCTCATCATCCACTTCCACATAGCATCCTCTCATGCCGCCAATCCACTGTTTATTCACAGCCTCAAGATCTCCATCCGGAAGAACCTTAAATGCTTCCACACCTTCATCAGCAATCGAATAAAGGAACTTTCTATCCTTTGAAACAACAAGATCTGACGGGTTATTGATTGGTACTACTTTACGTTCTTTCATACTGCCATTTGCCACATCCACATCATAAATATGGATTCCGACACTGTTTTCATGAGTATATGTACCTACATAAGCCACATATTTTTCCTTTTTCATACTTTTATCCTCCTTATTTTTCGGAGCAGAGGATTTTCCTCCCTACTCTTTTCTTCGTAAAATATCATACTTCTCAAGCGGATGCCCCAGATCAATATATAAAACCTGTTTTGGATGCGGTGCTGATTCCATATCTGCTCCATCCTCATCCACAATCCGTTTCACAGTCACCGTCAGATTTTCTCCATCCGGCTTCATAATCTCAATCTCTTCACCAACCGAAAACTTATTGCGCTGTTCGATCCGGTAAAGTCCTTCTTCATTCTGCTCTCCGACAATTCCCAAATACGTGTACTCTTTCAGGTAGGTGTTATTGTCGTAAATCTGTGCTTCATCTGAAGGCTTTCCAAAGAAAAATCCGGTTGTAAACTGGCGGTAGGTACAGTTGGATATCTGATCTAAATACCATGGCAGATTCTTTTTGTAAAGCTCCGGTGACACTTTGTAGTCATCGATCGCCTTGCGGTAAGTTCTTGCCACAGTCGCAACATATAGTGCTGTTTTCATTCTACCCTCTATTTTAAAACTGTCAATACCTGATTCCATTAATTCCGGTATGTGTTCGATCATACAAAGATCTTTGGAGTTAAAAATATAAGTTCCACGCTCATTCTCATAAACTGGCATATACTCGTTTGGTCTCGTTTCCTCCACGATGGAATATTTCCAGCGGCACGGATGTGTACATGCTCCCTGATTCGCATCACGTCCGGTAAAATAGTTAGATAACAGGCATCTTCCGGAATAAGAAATGCACATTGCACCGTGAATAAACGTCTCTATCTCAAGGTCATCCGGTATATTTGCACGAAGTTCTTTAATTTCATTTAAAGAAAGTTCACGGGCCGATACCACACGCTTTGCACCGAGTCCATACCAGAAACGGTATGTTTCGTAGTTGGTATTATTCGCCTGTGTACTGATATGGCGCTCAATATCCGGGCAGACTTCCTTTGCAATCATAAACACACCAGGATCTGCGATGATAAGTGCATCCGGTTTTTCTTCTTTTTCAAAAGAATCTAACTCTTTAAAATATTCCCTTACACCCTCTAAATCATCATTATGTGCAAGGATATTTGCTGTCACATATACTTTTACCTCATGATCATGTGCAAAACGGATTCCTTCTCTCATTTCCTCCATGGAAAAATTCTTGGCTTTTGCACGAAGTCCAAATGCTTCGCCACCGATATACACAGCATCTGCACCATAGATCACTGCAATTTTTAGCACCTCAAGGCTGCTTGCCGGTATCAAAAGTTCCGGTCTTCTCATAACTTATCTATCCTTTCGTATCTTTCTCAGATACGCCCTTTCTATTTCTTCCATGTGCTGACCGTAACTCCGTCACCAATCGGCAAAACTGCCGTAACAAGGTGCTCGTCATGTGTCAGTTCATACAGATATTCGCGCATTCTCTTATGAATCGTGCGGTTTCTCCTCGTAACTGCAAAACGGGACTCTATGATATCTCCATCCTGCAGCACATTGTCAGAAACCAATGTTCCTTCGGAGCCAAGCAGTCTTAAAATATCCGGCATAAAATGAATATACTGTCCCTTTGCGGCATCCATAAAAATAAAATCATAGGTTTCCGTCAATGTCGGAAGAATCTGCGCCGCATCTCCTTCTAACAGCATAATCTGTTTTTCTTTCCCTGCACGGATAAAATTCTCTTTTGCAATTGGAATTCTCTTTTCATAATTCTCAATCGTTGTAATCTCACACGGCACCGGATCATATTCCGCCATCAAAATGGCAGAAAATCCGACTGCGGTCCCCACTTCAAGGATCCGCATCGGACGTTTCATTGCAAGAAGCAGCTTCAAAAACTGCTGCATCTCTTTCCTTATGATCGGCACATAACTATCTAGTGCTTCCTGTTCTATCTGATCTAAAATACTGGTATTCCCCGTATCAAGCGAATTGATATAGGTGACCAGACGTTCATCTACTATCACTCGACTGCTCCTGCCTGTTCATTTTCATCTGTGTTCTGACCTTCTTCTCCGGCATCATCCGCCCCGGTATCATCCGAAGATGTTCCGTCCGATGAATCCAGATCTGTTCTTTGTTCTGTGCTCTCTGTGCTTTCCGTACTCTCCTCAGATTCTGCCGCCATAACCACCATCATATCTTTCGCTGTCATGGATGTATTTAACGTGTAGGTTCCTGTTTTTAACTTTCCATGATACGCTGACATACGAAGCTGTACATAAAACAGATTCGCATCGCGGATCAGCCCCTCTTTCTTTAACAGCTTACCAATCTGATATTCTGACAGATCCCCGTCACATCTACGGTCACATCGGTTCCAGGTTTTTCTTCCACCGGTCCTTCGGTAAACACCCGATAGCCGAAATCATAGCAAAAACTGCCCAGCTTTATCAAACCGATCACAACAAGTAACATGACCAGAATCGAAAAACTGATGCTGACAAATTTTAATACCAGTTTATTCAGCTTCATATGAAATCCTCCAGACTATTCCTCAAATCCAACTTCAAAATCCAGTTCTTCGATCAGCGTCCAGTTGACCTTCTGCACCACACGGCAAAAAGCATTTTCTGCTGCAAGATATTCTGCGACAAGTGGATTTTTCCGAAACTCACGGTATTCCTGTTCCATCTTATCCGTCGCATCATAAAGATCCACATTTCCATCACTGTTCTGTAACAGATAATTTTTGTGGCGAAATGCGTGGATCTGCTGCTCTAACTGCGGCTGATTGTGCACTCTGTTTTCGATATCCTGATATCTGATATATTCCTCGCTGAATTTGATTGCATCCACCAGTTCCTGCATGGCTTCATCCATTCTGCTCATGATACATCTGTCCTTCCTACACTTCCATAATGATCGGCATGATCATCGGTCTGCGCTTTGTCTCTTTCCACACGAAATCACCTAAAGAATCCTTGATCTCATTTTTGATCTTGCCCCAGTCGGTGATTCCTTTATCCATACAATACTGCATCTTATCTTCAAGCAGATGCTTTGCATCCTCCATCAGACTCTCTGCACCTCTGACATAGACAAATCCACGGGATACGATATCCGGACCCGCAAGCACCTGTCCGGAACCGCTCTCTAATGTCAGAACGACAATGATGATTCCATCTTCCGCAAGATGCTGTCTGTCTCTCAATACGATATTTCCAACATCTCCGACACCTAATCCATCTACAAGAATAGCACCTGTATGCACCTTGTCCACTACTTTTGCCGACTCATCACATAACTCCAGTACATCACCGGACTGAATGATAAAGACATTCTCTTTCGGGATTCCCAAAGAGGTTGCCACACCTGCATTTGCTTTCAGATGGCGGTATTCACCATGAACCGGAATCGCATATTTAGGCTTCACCAGTGAATAAATCAGCTTCAGTTCTTCCTGACATGCATGCCCTGATACATGAGCATCCTGGAAGATAACCTCTGCTCCCTTTGCTGAAAGCTCATTGATGACTCTTGATACAGACTTTTCATTTCCCGGAATCGGATTGGAGCTGAAAATAATCGTATCATTCGGCTGGATCGTCACTTTCCGATGCACGTCTGCCGCCATACGTGACAGAGCAGCCATGGATTCTCCCTGACTTCCTGTTGTGATCAGCACCATCTTCTCCGGTGGATAATTCTTCATCTGGTCGATCTCGATCAGCGTATTCTCAGGGACATTCAGATATCCCAGCTCCGAAGCCGTTGAAATGATATTCACCATGCTCCGTCCTTCAACAACAACTTTTCTTCCGTATTTATAGGCAGAGTTGATGATCTGCTGTACACGGTCTACATTGGACGCAAAAGTAGCAATGATCAGACGGGTATTCTGATGCTCCGCAAAAATATGGTCAAAGGTGATACCAACGGTACGCTCAGACTGGGTAAATCCCTTGCGTTCTGCATTCGTACTGTCTGACATCAGGGCAAGTACCCCTTTCTTTCCGATCTCAGCAAACCGCTGCAGGTCGATCGCATCTCCGAAAACCGGTGTATAATCCACTTTAAAGTCTCCTGTATGGACAACCACTCCTGCCGGGGAATAGATTGCCAGTGCGGATGCATCCTGAATACTGTGGTTCGTCTTGATAAATTCGATTCTGAACTTTCCGAGATTGATAGACTGTCCATGACGGACTACTTTTCTTCTTGTACTGCGGAGCAGATTATGC